>Ga0272443_10007559_pt1 | contig 10344 bp, 8 predicted proteins | sample SSMAcet12_FD_193581 | JGI IMG/M metagenome (GOLD analysis project Ga0272443, IMG submission 193581) | Marine sediment archaeal communities from Little Sippewissett salt marsh, Falmouth, MA, United States - SSM-Acet-12 | ecosystem: Environmental > Aquatic > Marine > Wetlands > Sediment ... | reverse complement strand
TGGTATCAATCATATACGCATTGCATAATTCGTTGGCCTTTGCAACAATCTTTAAATCCGAAACACCACAATCCGAACTAAATGCCACTACCGTTTCATATTCAGGACCCCCATACTTTGAATTTTCACCTTCGATCTGAATCTCTCTTTTACAACGAACCGCACAAGCATAACACGTCCGACGTCCAACGAGCAACTCCTCTTCATATGCTTCCCATTTAATATCATCCACTTTCTCAAAGGCGCCTTGACGAAAATTTCGGGTTGGTAACATGCCGCTATCATTGAGTGGTTCGACAATTCCGGGGGTACCGCGCTGTTGTAAATCCCAACTCAAGGGGTTTTCTCTCACCTGCCGAGCCAGTTTTTTGGCAAGCTCCCGTAACCCCTGGCTATCGTGGGCGAAATCTTGAAAACGACCTGTACCGCGTACAGCGACAGCTCTCAAGTTCTTTGAACCCATCACAGCTCCCATGCCGTTGCGCCCATTGAAATGCCGTAGATCATTGGTGAGGCCGGCATAGCGAACCAGGTTTTCTCCGGCCAAACCCGTCTGCAACACCCGAATTCTCGAATCCTCTAGTTCTTCCCGAATGATTTCCTGGACATCCGCTGTTGGTAAGCCCCATAAATGTTCAGCTGATCGAATTTCAACTTCTTCATCGTTAATCCACAAAAAAACAGGGGCTTTGGCCTGACCGGTGATAATGACGGCTTCATATCCAGCTTTTTTTAATTCTGGCCCCCAATAACCACCTGCTTCCGAACTACCAACAGCATTTGTGAGCGGAGAACGACCAGCAACAACATAGCGCGTTGTCGTCGAAACCGGTGATCCGGTCATCAATCCATTTGCCAGAATTAGCAAATTTTTTGGATCAAAAGCATCTACGTTCTGTGGCAACTCGTTCAATAAGAAGTATCCCGCCAGTGCTTTCCCTCCCGGGTATAGCCGATAGAAATCTTCTGAGAGAGTTTCTCGTTTAATTAAGCCAGACGTGAGATCAATCCGTACAATATATAATTTAAGTTTCAATGACATAATTATCCTCTACGACTTTACAAATCAGACTCATTTATTGATAAATCGAACCAATAAGCCCAATGACAAATCCTGAATAAAATCGGAGACTCATTTGTTAGCTTCCAAATGGTGTAAAAAAGATCAGGGTCAGGCTAATGATAGAGAGCAGGACCGCCACAAAAGTACCCATCAAAAGAGGTTTTACACCAATCCGCTTTATATTTGAAAGATCGGTATTCAAACCAACCGCGGATAGAGCCATTAATATCACGAATTTGGATATTCCATCCATAAAATTCAGGAAATTGGCGGCCCAGATTAACTGTCCAGGATCTGAGGTGTTCCGGGGTAAAAACCCTAGCATGACCCCTACTGTTCGAAAAAGGGACATAATAATAAAACCTACTACAAACCCTGGCACTAATTTGCTGATCTTTGTTCGAGGTTCAAGGTTTTCACGAGATTCCTTGGTGGATGTTAATCGAGTATAAATCAATCCAATTAAAAGGATCAAAGGTGCCATCAAGGTGTTACGGGTTAGCTTGACAATCGTAGCATAATTTTGAGCGATATCACTGTAAATAGCGCTGACTGCTATCACCTGAGATGTATCATTTACTGCTGTACCTGACCATAGGCCAAAGGCTCGATCAGGAAGGTTAAGCAGATAACCGATCAGTGGATAGACAATGACCGCAAGCAGACCGAATAGAGTAATGGTTGCAACGGCAAAACTGACCTCCTCCTCGTCGGCCTCAATAATGGGTGCAGTAGCCACAATGGCTGAATTGCCACAAATAGCAGTCCCAATCCCAATCAAAGCAGCCAAACGAGGCGGGATCTTTAACAGCCGGCCTGCAACATAAGCTAAACCAAGTGCTGTCGTGATGCAGATAAAAACCAATCCCAAAGCCCAAAAACCCGTTGCCGCAATATCTTGAAAACTCAATCGTAACCCAAGCAGGATAATCCCAAAACGTAATATACCGGATATACTAAATTTAATCCCCGGAGAGAGTGCGTCACGCCTACCGATTAGTGAGCGTATATATAACCCCAATACAACGGCTATCAGAATTTCAGAGATTGACTTACTTAATACCCCTTCAGGAAGCAGGCCATGCAAGAATCGACTGATTAGTGCTATCCCTAATACCAGCTGCAATCCTAACCAGCTCTGGTTAATTTCTTTATGAATACTATCTAATTTTAATCTAATGGTTCGGATCATTTCACTCATAATAATGGCTGTGTGCAAAGCCAATCAGACATCCACCGATAGCAATGCACACAGCATACTCAATATTTTAATTATTAAGCACTGCGATAAAGTTTGGTCAATACAAAATCATCATGCCGCAGTGTTTCAGCGCTGACCAGACGGCCATTAATTGTTTGTGCCATAACGCCCATGGTCTTATCAGCCGCCTCATCTAGATTGATCTCAAAACGAAGTAAGCCAGATAGATCCACGTCGATATGCTCCGCCATTGTCCGTACAGTTAGAGGATTTGCTGACATTTTAATCACAGGAGTCACAGGATTGCCGACAATATTTCCTTGTCCTGTTGGGAAGAGATGCAACACCGCACCAGCCGCAGAGCAAAGAGTAACCATCTCTGCAGCTGCACTGGATGAATCCATAAAAAACAATCCGGGAGCTTCCGGTGCTTCAGCAGGCTCAAGATAGCCAGTCACCTTGCATTTCCCGATCTTTTCAATATTTCCAAATGCTTTTTCTTCAATTGTCGATAAACCGCCTCGAATATTTCCTTCAGTGGGCTGTGAACCCATCAGGCTTACACCCTTTGAAACAGCAAGCTGCTGATAATCATCAAATGCTTTCGTGAAGGCTTCGGCAATCTCAGGCGTGGCGCAACGGTCCACAATCCTATGTTCAGCACCGGTGATTTCTGTTGTTTCTCCAAAGATCAATGTGCTGCCTTGAGCTTCTAAACGGTCAAATACTCGACCCACAGTTGGGTTTGAGGCTAAACCGCTGGTTGTATCCGATTCACCACACTTGGTTGAAACCACCAATTCATGCCATTCAATGGGTACTCGTGGCAATTCAGTGGCATATTGCACAAATTCCTTTGCCTTCCAAGATGCTCTTTGGATCGTATTAAGGTCACCATAACGTTCAATACTAAATCCTGCGACCGGTTTGCCTGTTTCTCCGATGGCATTGGTGATGTATTCCGTCCAGTTTGGCTCTATGCCGATCACAACTACAGCTGCTACATTGGGGTTTTTACCAGATCCAATCAATGTATTAAATGTCAGATCAAGATCGTCCCCAAACTGTAGTCTGCCGTAGGGGTGTGATAATGCTTTCGCGCCACGTATAAGGCTGGCAACCCCTTCAGCAGCGGCATTGGATATATCGTCCACTGATATGACCAATACGTGGTTACGAATACCAACTCGACCGTTTTTCCGTCGATACCCCGTTAATGATTTCTTTTTATCATTCATTTTCATTAATCCTTTTAATGCTCAACAATCTGGGATTTACCAGACCAGCGTAAGCTTTTAATATTGTGGAGATGAACATGTGCCCCTATTTTAATGGCAACGCAGGCATACCCAATTTCCTCGCCGTATTCGATTATATGTTTATCCTTGGGCATATCCCGCATAGCAACTTTATGGCCGAGAGGGACATCGTCAGCAACGACAATTGAAGAAACAGGAAAACCTTCCAAAGTCACGGCTTCAATTTCATCGCCAGCATTTAGGTCCATCACTGCTATACCCACATCGTCGCTGGGTTCGTGTAACAAAATACCTTTCCTCATAATTCTTCTCCTTTTATTGGATTAATTCCTGGATTGGGTTATTCATAGGTGGTTTTATCCCAGAATGAAATAAATTTTTTCAAACCTTCATTTGTATAAGGATGCCTGAAAGCATCTTTGTATACGGGTAATCCAGCCGTAACAATATCCGCACCGATAACAGCGGCATCAACAATCTGCCTCGCGTTACGTACAGCCGCCACAATAATTTCAGTCTGGAATGCATAGTTATCTCGAATGGTGGCAATCTCAGAGATAAAATTTATCGTATCTTCGCCATTTGCTTCCTTCCATCCAATGAAAGGAGAAACAAAATACGCGCCCATTCGCATTGCTTGCAAAGCTTGGGCGGCTGAGAAAACCAATGTTAGATTGGAACGGATACCTTTGCTCTTTAGGACCTCCACTGCCTTAAAACCGGCTTCTGTAGCAGGCAATTTGATAACAAAATTTTCACTAATGGATGCCAATTTTTCACCTTCAGAAACCATCAACTCGTAATCTTCTAAATGAGGATTTACTTCTACAGATACAGTTTTTTCAGTGCCTGCTACGAGTGAACCGATCTCTTTGACAACTGAGAGAAATGGCTTCCTCGAAACCTGCACATGGCGAGGATTGGTTGTTACGCCATCAATATCCCACATCTTAAGGCCATATTCAATTTCATTCACTTGAGCACTATCAAGAAAGAATTTCATAATTAACTCCTTTATTTTATTATTATTGCAACACCTTCAGGCAACCCGATAAGCCCACCTTCAGGTGAGATAGACAGATCCAATCCTGGTAGCATCATCCCACGCTGTGGTTCTCCAAAAGACCAAACCTGTTCCAAATGCAAACCAGGGTCCAGCTCTCCAGTATGCTGTACTATAGGGCCAAGGGGTAATATTGCCCCTCCTTTGCCAAACACAGGAATTGTATCTAAAGGCATCTTTCGTTCAAATACACCTGGCCCATCAACCCATGCCTTCTCCCAAATGTCATACCATTTCCCGGCTGGTAGGTAGTAGCAAACTTGACCACCAGATTCGATCACTGGGGCAACCAGCAAAGTTGGTCCTAACATATATTGATGTTCAAACTCCCAGGCCATCTGGTCTTGAGGGTAAGCAAGGACCATGGAACGCATAACCGGCATTCCACTTTTACTGGCCTCAAGAGCACATCCTTGCAAGTAGGGAATCAGTTGATACCGCCACTGAAGCCATTTTCGGACAATGACCTCTGCTTCTTCCCCATACACCCATGGTTCACGTTCACCAATCCCGTGGAAACGGGTGTGGGAGCACATAATGCCCGCCTGCGCCCACCGCACAAATAATTCAGCAGATGGGTTTCCTATCGCAAACCCACCGACATCATGAGCATAGAAAGGCCCACCACTCATCCCCCAAGACTGACCACCGCGAATGCTGGAGGCCAGGCCGTGCCAATCAGATTGAGGATCACCACCCCACTGAACTGGATAGCGCTGCCCACCAGCCCAGGCAGAACGCCCCCAAATTAGCGCTTCGCTATCACTAAACTTTTCAGCGGCTTCATAGACGCAGCGATTGTACAAAAGCGAATAGACATTATGCAACCGTTTACCGCTGTCCCCGTTATAAGCGACGACATGATCCGGAACTGCTTCGCCGTAATCCGTTTTCATCACACTCACACCGATATCAAACAATTGTTTGTGTTGATCACAAAACCATTGATAAGCCTCAGGATTTGTAAAATCTATAATCCCACTGGGCATAAGATGCGGTATGGTTTCATCATAGGGCCAGGGAAGCCAACGATGAATATATGATGTCCCATCTGGATTCTTAAGCAAGTAACCTTTTTCTGCCAATTCGATAAATAAAGGATTATATGTTGATAGATATGAATACTCCCATAAATTAAGCCGAATCCCCAAGGAGCGCAATTTCTGAACAAATTCTGGAGGGTTAGGATAGCGTTTGACATCCCACTGGAAGTCAAACCGGTCTTCCATCGTATGCCAAGCGCGCCCATCTAGCAAAAGTACATCACAAGGAATTTGATGAGCAACAAGTTTTTCCGCCGCCTCTAAAGCTGTCTCTGCCGTTTTGTAATAGGCTCGTGACATCCACATACCGTAACTCCAGCGTGGTGGTTGTGGTGCTCTTCCTGTCAGATGCGTGTATGCCTCAATGATCTCCCGTGGTGATTCTCCAGCTATGAAGAACAGATCTAGGTCATCATCAAACAAGTTTAAGATATAACTACGATGCGACCATTGTGGATAACCTACACCGTGGGTCACCTTTGAGGGTGTATGAACAAACAAACCCCACCCTTCAGGGCTCCATGCAAAGGGAGTGTTCTTATAGGAAAGTTCTGAATTGACAGTAGTAGAATCCTCATTCCAGGAATGAATTAACTGCCCTCGGCGATTGAGAGAAGCCCATTTTTCACCCAATCCATAAACGTGTTCTTTTGTTTTAAGATCCATGCTAATCAACCAAGAAGCTTCTCCCTTGGCGAAGGGAGAAAAGCGCAACGCGCCTTGGATCGTACAATCACCAGCCGATTGCAAAAGACACTTTTCTCCATTTAGAAAGCGAATCCTCAAGGGATTGTTCAGAATTTCAAGAGCGGTTTCCTCAGCTTGAACTCGGTATCCCCCTTTTATTGTTTGGACAACAATTTCATGTTCGCAACTATCAGCGGCCAAAATCTCATAGTCAGGTTGAGCATAAGATCCATGAATGTGGAAACGAAAAACACCAGGTGCATAATTGGAAATGGTTAAATCACCCGCTAGTGTTGAAAAGATTGCGTTGTGTTCGGTATGAGACTTGAGTGTAACGCAATGTATGCGTTCATACCCTTTCTGTAACACAATACCTTCATGATGAAAGATCATAAATTATTTCCTTCACTTATTACATGTGGGTTCACTTTATCCCGGTAGTAGCAATCCCGGTTGTAATATTTCTCTGTAAGAAAGCAAATATGATGGTAACTGGAAGCATTGTCAGAACTGTCATTGCAAGGATTAGATTCCATTCCACAGTGTACTCACCCTGGAAAGAAGCCAGACCAACTTGTAAAGTAAATAAATCGGGTTTACTCATGACAACCAGAGGCCAAAGGAAGTCATTCCAGCGCCACATCACGGAGAATATCGCTAAAACCGCAAGAGCAGGCTTAGCCAACGGAAGTATTATCTGTGAATAAATCCGCCACTCACTCGCTCCATCAATCCTTGCTGCATCTATTAATTCATCGGGGATTGTCAGCATATATTGTCTTAGAAGAAAAACACCTGTGGGTGTAGCTGCAACTGGTACAATTATCCCAAGTAGATTATTGTTCCAGCCTACATTGGTAATAACTAAGAATATCGGCACCAGTACAACTGACAAAGGTACCATCAGAGTTGCAATCATAATTAAAAAGATTGGTTTACGTCCTGGAAATTTATATTTTGCCAACGCAAAGGCAGCCATGCTGTTGATAATTAACGTTAACAAGGTGGCAGATACTGTGACAATGATTGAGTTCCTCATATAACGTCCAAAACTAAAGCTGTCAATTCCAGTCGTGTAATTGTCAAAATTGAAAGATATATATTCAACGGGGCTTCTATCATCAATATTAATTTTAATAATATCCTCCGGATTCTCCGGATCAATCATCTGTGCTTCAATCCCAATACGCCTTACCTGAGCCAATTCGCGTGTTGAACCATCCTCAAGCATAACTTCAAATAATTGCAAAGGCTCATCATATCCATCAACCATGATTGTTTTCTGTTGATAAGGAAAGAAACGTGGCGGGAATCTATTAATCTCAATTGATGATTTGAACGAAGATAGCAAAAGCCAGACTATCGGTCCAAACATTATCAAGACACCAAGTAGAAGGTAGAAATAAGACAAAAAATCACTCATGTTTAGTTTCTTTTTTCCACGCCTTCGAGTTAAATATTCAAGGATGCGATTCATTAGTATGACTCCTCTCGTTTGGCAGCTAATTGCATCAAAGTCAACACAACCAGGACTCCTGCCATAAGCAACGAAGCCGCTGCAGCAACGCCGAATTGTCTGTTAGGACTTGTAAAACCATAATTGTAGATATATTGGACCAAAAACATTGTGGCAGTACCCGGTCCACCACCTGTAAAAGCAAATACAATTTCAAATACCTGAACAGCTCGAATTAATGCAAGAACGATCGCCACAATCATTGTTGGCATTAACAATGGAAGCGTGATATTAATTAATGCCTTCCACTTACTTGCGCCATCAATTGACGCAGCCTCATAAAGATCACTTGGGATAGATTGCAAACCTGCCAATAGAATCAGTGTGTAAAAGCCCATTGATGCCCATACGCTAACCATGATTACCCAGAAACGTGCCCAATTAGCATTAACTAAGAATGGTATTCTATCAAACCCTAAATTCATGAGAATTCCATTTAGAACACCGTCACTCATGAGTATCCATTGCCAAATTAAACCTACAACAATAGGAGAGAGCAAGTTTGGATAAAAGAAAACTGACCTGAAAAAACCCCGCCATTTAATATTCCGGTTCAGGATTAACGCAGTCACAAGTGAAACAAGTATCAACAATACAACCTGGATCACAACATAAAATATTGTGTTATACACTGATCGCCAAAAAAGATCTTCTTGGCATGTGTTGGGTTGTAAATAGTTCTCACATGCAAGAATTCTTTCAAAATTCGCTGTCCCAACATAAGGGCGCCCTTCCGGGAAAAAAGCAGTTCCTCCGGTAAATGCATAAAAGAAATTAAGCAACATTGGATATAGAATAAAAATGCCAAAAATAAGTAAATTAGGAAGGACAAATAAATACGGGATCCCTTTTAAACCAATTAATTTCTGTATCGATCCAAGGAAGATGTCAAAGAAGCCAATAATGCCATTGCCCAACATTCCATAAAATTTTCCTAGTTTCCTCTTCCATTTTGACTTTTTCATACTGTCCTCAATCTCTGACAATGGGTGCAGCTTCAAATGTTGAGCTGCACCCATTTTCTAAAACAACTTAATTTTTAATTTGATTCTGCGATAGCTGTGTCAATATCGGACTGGAGGTTTGCGATCATCTCATCTAAGGTCAGTTCGCCGGCTAGGTATTGTGCAATGCGATTTGCACTGTTCCTATAGTATGCAAAGGCATAAGGATGTACATTTAATAAAACAGCCTGATCTTGTAATTTTGGTACTTCAGCGGTGAAGGTCTCTAGAGCGCTTAAGACCATGGGGCTATCGGTTTCAAAATCAACGCCCATCTCAGCAACATCTTTCTGTGCGGGGAGCGAGGGCATTCCAGCGGATATGACAGAATAATTCTCAGGTGCATAAAGGAATTCCATCAATTTTGCCACAGCTTCAGGATGTTCTGTATCATTGAAGGCCACAATAGCGGCACCACCAGCAATACCAGTGGAACCACCCTCTCCTGTGGGATTTGGAACAACAACCCAATCAAAAGCATCACCAACATCATTGACCATAGTATTGATCTGCCAGGAGCCGGTCATACACATCACCATATCCCCAGTTTTAAACCAATCAATACAGTTATTCAAAGCGTCTCCGGTGAGCCAGAGTTCTTCAGGCATTAGGCCATCATCAAACCAGGTTTTGATGAGTTCCACAAATTGGCGGAACCCTGGCGTATCGATTGTAAAATCATTATTTTCATCGATAAGAGTCGCCCCCATACTCATCGCTGGTCCAGCTACACGATGCCCAGTTCTGTCAACGGCAATCGCAAAATCTGTGCCAGTAGCTTCTGCCACCTGCGTAGTTAAATCAGTCCACTCTTCCCAAGTTGTTTCACCCTCTGGAAGTGGTATTCCAGCCTGGTCAAATAAGGTTTTATTAACATAAGGTCCAGTAATGGTATATTCATCTGGAAAACCACCATATGACAAAGCGGACAAGATAGGTGCAGCAAAATTGGCTTCATAGTAAGCCGGATCAGAAACATATTCTCGCAAATCTAATAGTTTATCGGGGAAAGCAGCAAAATTAGTGATTCTTGCAATGTCTGGGCCCTCACCAGCTTCCACTTGAATAGGAAGTTGTTCATCGATGAAGGTATACGGGACTATATCAAGGACAACAGTAATATCTTCGTTTTCAGCCATGAATTTTTCAATCAGTGGCCTCATCAACTCTTCACCATCAGTGTAGTAGACAAAACGCAACTCAATAGTTTCAGTTACTTCTTCTGTAACTTCGTCCGTCTCCTGCGGTTCTGCCGGTTCCTCTACAACCTCATCAACAGGCTCAGATGTGGAAGGTGTCTCTGTAGGTGCACAACCTCCCAACACTAACGCTGTGATCATCAAAATAACAAACAATATTTTGACTTTCATCTTTTCAACTCCTTTTTTTTGTTGAATGTCATTTGACCAATTTGGTTTAAGTATTACTTTCCTTCTTTCTCTAATATTTTCACCTCCTAATCATCCATCATTAAAACCGGCAGATTGATCCATTCAGCCAACATTTGC
>Ga0272443_10007557_pt1 | contig 10347 bp, 8 predicted proteins | sample SSMAcet12_FD_193581 | JGI IMG/M metagenome (GOLD analysis project Ga0272443, IMG submission 193581) | Marine sediment archaeal communities from Little Sippewissett salt marsh, Falmouth, MA, United States - SSM-Acet-12 | ecosystem: Environmental > Aquatic > Marine > Wetlands > Sediment ... | reverse complement strand
CAAAAACGCATGATCAGGGCGTACGTGGATGATCTGATTGATAACGATAAAATAGATAATAATGCCAATCAGCACATAGATACGCCATGAATGATCAGGATGCTTGAGTTTCTCATGTACCTTTTTCAGCGTCTGTTTAATGTTCATCAGTTATGTCCCCAATTTATTACTGTTTTTTGAATAGATACTGAACCTGCATTATGCTTTTCATATAAACTTCAAGAATCAGGCCGCTGTGTAATGCGGCAGCCACAACATCAGCGTGGGAGTGGCACCGCACCCGTTCTCCCGATATAGTACGTACTGCATTGAAGATATTTGCCTGGGCCCGGGTTGTGATAAAACAGCCTCCCGGTACAACAACACGGGCCGCTTCTTCAAAAAAGAGTTTCAGGTCGCTGATATACTCTGTCAGCCCAACTGCTGCTGCCAATGCGAAGGAACTGTTTTTAACCGGCAGGCACAGGGCATCTCCATTGACCAGTATTGTCCCCATTGAATTATGGGCCCGCAGCATGGGCAGAGAAGAATCAACTGCATACACAGATGCAGAACCGGCAAATATGGCTGCAGAACCGCCGGCTCCGGCCCCTATATCGAGAATCGGAGTTAATTCCGCACCGGCTTTCTCAGCCAGCACCCCGATGTTGGCCCGCTCTCTGTATGTTATCCATCTGAATAAAAAGCATGTTCGGATATTCTCATACCATCGCGCTTTAATATCCCATAATCTCATACACACCTGTATTGAATACGCATAGTATTTTATTCTGTACAGCGCGTTACCCAGGCAGTTCTACCTCATGTATCTTTGGATACGATCTCATATATCACGTCCCGTAAAATACGGTTCAGGCTGCCCGCGATACGGTTTGCAGCTGCTTCTACTTCCCCATGTGAAGGAGGAGACGGACTCATCCCCGCAGCCATGTTGGTTATACATGAAAGCGCCAGAACCTGTATGCCCATGTGGCTGGCCGCGATAACTTCGGGAATAGTCGACATGCACACTGCATCGGCGCCCATCATCTTCAGCGCCTGTACTTCTGCAGGAGTCTCATAACTGGGCCCGTGAGTGGCTGCCAGCACTCCCCGGTACAGGTTTATGCGGTGTTTCTTGGCCACGTTTTCGGCAATACTTCTGTAATCTGCGCAATAGGCTTCATTCATATGAGGGAACCGGGGTCCCAGAGAGTCAATATTCCTCCCGGTAAGGGGATCTGTTCCCATCATGTTCAGATGGTCAGTTACCGCCATAATACTTCCCGGTGTGATACTGGAATTGGTGCTGCCTGCCGCATTGGTCAGTACAAGAGTATCTATACCGAGAGAACCGAGCACACGGACACAGAACACGACATCTTCAGGTGTGTATCCTTCATACAGGTGTACTCTGCCCTGAACAACAGCAACGGGCTTTTCCGCAATAGTGCCGATTATTATTGTTCCCCGGTGCCCTTTAACTGTCGATTCGGGCCAATGCGGCACATCAGATGTACGTATTGAACAGATGGTCTCAATAGTATCGCCGAAACTGCCCAGGCCCGAACCCAGGATAATGCCTGCACGCAGCACTGTTATTCCAGCCTGCGAAGCAATAAAGGATCCGGCCTCTTCAATTTTTTCAATAATTTTCATAATTGGTAAATGTATATTTTTTTTTGACAAAATGCAAGTATAACGAGATTCGGCACCGGTGATTTTCATCTACACCGGCGCCGGCCCCCGAATTCACGCCTTGAAACCGGTAAAATACCATAAAATTAAAACTTTGGTGTTGCAATTAAACACATAAATAGTACATTAAAACATACAATGTCAATTAAAACCGACACACACGACAATGACATCACAAAGAAAAATACTGCATGCCTGGTGTATGTACGACTGGGCGAATTCGGGCTTTCCCACAACAGTCATGGCCGCTGTCCTGCCGATCTTCTTCCGGCAGGTCGGCACCATTTCAATTGCGGCTGAACACAAGGGGCTGGCAACAGCTCTGTGGGGATACACCAATGCTGCTGCAATGCTGCTGCTGGCAGTTATCTCACTGCTGCTGGGCCCTGTTGCCGACAGAATACCGAAAAAAAAGCAATACCTGGGCTACTTCCTGGCCCTGGGCGCTGCTGCCACCCTGCTGCTGGGATTCACCGGCCCCGGAATGTGGATATGCATTGCGTTACTCTATGTTCTCGGAAGCACAGGGTTTTCCGGAAGTGAGATATTCTACGATTCCCTGCTGCCCCATATTGTTGAAAAGGGCAGGCTCAACTATGTGTCGACCCGGGGATATGCAACGGGCTACCTGGGCGGAGGGATTCTGCTGCTGATAAATATTGTGATGATCGCATTGATTCCCCAGCAGACAATCGGTGCATCCAATGCCAGTGTACCGCTTCTGGCAATGCGCCTGTCATTTATCAGTGTGGCTGCCTGGTGGCTGCTTTTTGCCGTGCCGCTGTTCAAACATGTACCGGAACCTGTTGTTCCCGTCAAAGAGCTGCCCCGCCAGTCTATCATTTCCATATCGGTCTCCCGCCTTAAACGTACAGCCCGTGAAATCCGTCACTATAAAAACATCATCAGGTTCCTCATCGCTTTCTGGATATATAATGACGGCATCGGAACTGTAATAAAAATGGCAACAGCATTCGGAAACGAGATAGGTATCGGTACTCTTGACCTTATCGGCGCACTGCTGGCAACCCAGGCAGTTGGCGTGCCGTCCACTCTTCTGTTCGGTAAAATCGCCGACAGAATCGGCACAAAACGTTCGATACTGATCACACTGGCAGTATATACCGGAATATGCACCAGCGCCTTCTTTATGCGCTCAGCCCTGCACTTCTGGATACTGGCAGTTACTGTGGGTCTGGTACAGGGCGGATCCCAGGCGTTGAGCAGAGCCATGTTCGGATCCATTATACCCCGTGACAAATCATCGGAATTCTTCACATTTTATCATATAAGCGGCAAATTCGCCGGTATTGCCGGCCCTTTTATTTTCGGCGTTCTCAGCCAGATAACCGGTTCGGGCCGGGCCGGCATTTTATCACTGGTTCTGTTTTTTGTTCTGGGCGCATGCATACTTATCCGTGTCAAAGAACCCGGCACATCCTGATCCCGGCCGCTGCTTTACTGTGTTCAGGCCATGGAAAGTTGCAGCAGTCCGGTAAAAAAGCCGTATTCGCCCGGCTGAAAAGGCGCACATGTCCGGATCCCGGCGGTTCCTCCTGTTTATACATATAGCCTGCAGCTGTATCAACTGGAGATCGGCCGGCCAGACCTTTACACAATACACCAAACTCCGGAAGGAATCATGATCAGACCCTTGTCTAAAATTCAGTATATCCTCATACTGCTGTTCACCGGCCTGGCTGTACTTCTGCTTATAACAAGCGGGTATATGCTTCACTGGTCCATGTACTCTTCCATGGAAAAACAGCTGGGACAGCGTCTTGCATCAGTGGCAGCAGCCACAGGAACCATGTTCAGCCCTGAAGAAGTAGACTTTATGAGAAGCAGCCGCGGCAGAACAGCCGGGACCTATTTCAAATCACGCCTGACAAGGCTGGCTGATGCTGCCGGGGCCGACCGTATATTTCTTTTTGATACAGACCTGTACAGTATTCTCGATACCGACTCAACCATTCAGCAGGATGCGCCGCTCTTCTCTCTTCAGTTCTATGAATCGGAAATTGAAAAGGTCTTTACCGGGGTGAGCAATCACTCTATTCTGTTTACCGGTGAGTCGGGGACTCCTCATATGACCGGATTCGCACCTCTTGTAACCGACGGCAGCATTGCCGGCGGAATCGGGGTAGAAGCCGGGGCCGGTTTTCTCACCGATATCCATGATGTAGACCGCGCACTGATACTCATTGGAATTATCGGAATTCTGGCCGCGGTCTTTATCGGTTCCATAACCGCTGCCGTTTTTACCAGGCAGATAAAAAAACTGGCCGCTATTTCAGAACATATGTCACAGGGTGATTACAGCCGGCCCCTGCATATAAAATCACGTAATGAAATCGGGACCCTTGCTGACACTATGGAAATAATGCGCAAGAATATTATCCGGCGTGAAGAAGAGCTCAAAGCAATGGTAGCCGGTATAGCTCATGAAATCCGTAATCCCCTGGGAGGCATTGAACTGTATACAGGCCTGCTTACAAAACAGGTTATAGATAGTAAATCCAAAGAATACTGCGGCACTATTTCAAAGGAGCTGACTCACCTGCGGAATATCGTTACAGACTTTCTCCAGTATGCCAGGCCCGGCACACCAGCGCCTGCGGCCTGCAATATACATGACGCGGTATCTGAAACACTGGATATAATCAGGCCCGGACTGGAACAAAAGAAACTTTCCGTTGAGACACATGTTACGGGGAACAGCAGCATTCTCGCCGACAGCAGCCATGCTCATCAGATACTTATGAATATTCTGGTAAACGCCGTTGAAGCTTCTCCCCGGGGAGGAGTGATAAAAGTCGATATCACAGACAGCCATCACGCAGTTTCAGTGACTATAGCGGACCAGGGGCCGGGTATTGATACAAACGCGCAGGAACACCTGTTCTCGCCTTTTTTCTCCACCAAGGAGACCGGCACCGGCCTGGGCCTGTCAATCGTCAAATCCCTGGCAGAAATAAACAATGCCTTGATCCGTTTCGAATCAGACGGCACTTCTGGCACAAAATTTGAAGTTCTCTTTATGAAACCACAAGGAGAGACACATTCATGAATAACGCTGAAACACCTGTTACAATCCTCATCGCCGAAGACAATGAATCTATGCGTACAGGTATGGCCGAAACTCTGGCCGGGGAAGGATACCGGGTTGTTCAAAGCAGCCGCGGTGATACGGCCCTGGAACTGATGGAAACACACCATCCAGGAATTATCATTACCGACTATAAAATGCCCGGAGCCACCGGGCTCGATGTACTGAAGAAAGCGCGTCGCATCCTGCCTGATACCGAAGTGATAATAATCACCGCCTACGGTACTGTTGATATTGCGGTTGATGCCATGAAGTCCGGCGCATGGGACTTTATTTCAAAACCCTTCTCCGGTGAAGAACTGTGCATTAAAGTCCGCCGTGCAGCAGAATCTATGGAGCGCAAACAGGAAGCGGCTCGTCTCAGGGATGAAAACACCTACCTGCGCCGTGAACAGGAGCTTCAGTATAACTATGGTGAGATCATTGGCGAATCTTCAGCCATGCAGGAGGTATACCGGACTATTGAGAAAGTTGCCGGCAACAATACATCGGTACTCATCCTCGGAGAAAGCGGAACAGGCAAGGAACTTGCGGCCCGGGCAATCCATTTCAACGGCCCCCGCAGAGACAAACCCTTTGTAAAAGTCAACTGCGGCGCCCTGGCCCGCGGTGTGCTCGAAAGTGAACTGTTCGGCCATGAAAAAGGCGCATTCACCGGCGCAGTCCGAAGGAAAAAAGGCAGATTTGAACTGGCTCACAACGGGACGCTGTTTCTCGATGAGATTGGAGAGCTGCATCCCGAGACCCAGGTGAAACTTCTGCGTGTTCTCCAGGAGCGGGAATTCGAACGGGTCGGCGGTGAAGACACCATCAGTGTCGATGTGCGGATCATCGCGGCAACCAACAAGGATTTGCAGAAACAGATAGCCGCGGGCTCCTTCAGGGAGGACCTGTACTACAGGCTCTGCATTCTCCCCATAACTCTTCCTCCTCTCAGGGAGCGGAAAGAGGACATTGCTATGCTGGCCCGCCATTTCTGCCATGTAAAAGGAGCCGATGCAGGTAAACACGGCATACGGATTACCAGCCACGCTTTGCAACTTCTTGAGGCCTATACATGGCCCGGCAATGTAAGGGAACTGCAGAATATAATCGAACGGGCCCTGGTGCTCTGTGAAGGCAGCACTGTTGCTGCGGGAGACCTTTCGTTCATTCATAGTGCAGGCCTCCCCCTTACGGGTACTCCCGGATCCATGAGCCTGCCGGAAACCGTCAGACAGGTTGAGATAAACCTTATCGGGCGGGCTCTCAGCCGGGCCGGTAATGTAAAGGCAAGAGCAGCACGTCTGTTAGGGATCAAAGAAAGTACACTCTACTATAAAATGGAAAAACTTAACATACAACAGCCCCATGAGGAGCCATGAAAACAACTGTCCGAATAGTGATCGTTCATCTGCTGGCAGCATGCAGTATTATGCCTGCAGCGCGGGCATCTGCCCAGAACATGCCCATTGAACAGAGCCGCAGAGAGATAGCTGCTGCATCAGCCGGTATCGATTCCCTGATACACACGAGACAAATGCTGGCTGACAGCGCTGCGATACTGGCCTTTGAAATACGGTCTCTTACCGGCGCAGCACAGGGCAGGAAAGAACACCGCCGCCTTGAATATCTGCTGGCTGTTTCAAAAGAGATCACAGGCCGGGACCGGGCTGTGGAACAGGAACTGGCCCGGCGGAATACCCGCCTTGCAAAACTGAATTCAGCGCACTCTGCACTGCTGGGAAAAGCCGTTGATTCTCTGATTTCAGCAGCTGCAGGCGCGTCTGTTTCCGCACAAAAAGATCTTGCGAAGCAGGCAGCCGCACTGACAAAGGAGAAACACAGCATTGACCTGCTGACCTACAGGGAAGATATGGATATCGTTGCGCCGGCACACATCGAGGCGCGCCAATGGGACACACCAGCATCCCTGCGCCGGAAAAGCAGCATGCTTACAGACCGAGCCCTGTCCCTGAACCGGCAAAAAAAACGGCTGAACAAACTGATACACGAACTGGAAAACGAACAGCGGGTCCGGGACAGACTCAACGAGTTCTCTATTGACATGGCCCTTTTCAACGAGAATGAAGAGCATTCAATATCCTCAGTACAAACCCATATTCAGGCGCAGGAAACCTACGACAGCAACTCGGAAAAACTAAGGGGATCAGAAAATGTCCTTCCCCTGTCTGAGGATATCTCCCGGACAATGCCTGGGGATACAGGATCGGCCGGCAATCTTCAGGAATTCATCCATTCAATAAAATCACATGCCGTATCTATAGGGTCTGCGGCCGACAGCCTGCACATGCGGGCCCGCGTCCTGCTCAACATTGCAGTAAAACGGGAAACCGATGAACAGCAGTAAGGTGCGGCTTTATAGGAGCCGGGCTGCTGCGCTGCTGTTTTTCCTGCTGGCAGGATCACACATTCCAGCCTATGCCCAGCACCGGTCACGGTCCTACGTTGAGATATTTACCGGTACTGACACCAATGTCCTGCGTGATACTACAGGCAGGAGCGCAGACAACACGGTTCAGGCATTTTTTCACAGGGCAGCACTGTTCAAGCGGAAACGCAGCAGGCTTCGTACACAATACACTGTTTCCGGCGGCGTAACAGCATACGGCCGTTTTTCTGAAGAAAACAGGACAGCACTGCACGGAACCCTGCTCCTGGTCCTGCCCTTTTCAGGTAACACAGAAGCTTCTGTTAAAACCGCCGCAAAAGTAAAATACTATTTCAGCGGCATACATTATGAGACACTGGACGCCGCTGAATCTGTAACTTTTTTCCCATGGGCCGGCCTTTCTGTTTCGGCATGGGCGGTTCAGACCAGGTTCTTTGTGCAGCCCGATTCATACTTCTCCTACACCGACCTGTGCTGCGGAGCCGATATCACTTATAAACTATCCCGCAAGTGCTCCTTCTCCCTCAGGCCGCACATTTCATACAGGCGCTTCAACAGGAACGCGTTTATGTACATGCAGAGCCAGTGGGGAGAGGATGTATGGACAGAAGACACTCAGCCTCAAAAGGATACCGGCGCCGGCATTGAAATACGCGCCCGGTTCTTTTACTGGGCCCTGGTCGACCTCAGCCTTTCTGCTGTAAGCAACCGCTCCAACAGCTTCGGGTACTCATATACCCGGCCCGGAGTCAGAATAACTGCAGCGAGGGCCGTATCTCCCAGCATCACTCTGACTGTACGCGGCGAAGTGCGTAAAAAAAACTACACTGAATCTCTTCTTCCCCTGTTTCAGATACGGCCTTCAACCGAACACGACGAGAACACCTTTGTGTACATGGACCTGTGCAAAGACTTCAGCGGAAAACAGAGCCTGCGTATGCGTATGGGGATATATAAAAATGAATCGCCCTTCAGGCAGCGCTATTATGAGAAAACTGTTATAACTGTTGGATACTCCCGCCGTTTTTAACAGGCCGGAGCGTCTGTCTCTAAATTTCCTGGGCGGAGAAACATCCTCAGGTTTTCAATGGATACTCAGTTTTCTGAGGATTATTCACAAATAAAACCCTTGACCTCTTTCTTTCGGGCTGAATATTCACACCTGACATTCTCTGGCACAATCATTGTTAGTATCAGGGCATACACCGATAAACTATGGAGGATATCCCTTGCGGCATATACTACGCTGGACAGCTCTGCTGCTGATTTCCGCCCCTTCAGTGTTTGCTCAGTATTACGGCGAGACAGTAATGGAAAAAAGCTTTGAACATACCGGTTTCTTTTTCTCCCGGGTCTGGGTCAACCCGTACAGTATAGGTGATTTCGGAGAGTCTTTACCGGGAATTGCAGACCACCCGCTGCTGAACCTTCAGATCAACCCTGCGTTCATAAACGCCGACTCGGCGTTTAACGGATACGGATATATCAATTTCCGCAACAGCCGCGAAAAACAGACCTCTTCATACGGGCCTATGTACTATGACTGCTGCATGCCCTACCCCTGGTATTACGCCGAATCCCGCAGAACCACAGAACCCCTCTTTTCAGCAGCCTGGTTCACCCGGCTTTTTTCCCTGAATAGCAGCGATGTACGCGGAGGGATAACCTACCAGTCCATTTTCATCGACGAAGATTACCATGATATACCCCAAGGCGTATACCGGTCTGCCGAAGGCCTCGATTACTCGGGCAACAAATCCGCGGACATGGAGAACTACGAAGTTACAGACCGGTACAGAGGCGCTGACAACATGCATCAGCAGGGCCACTTTATCTCTCTGTTTACAGGATTTTCCGCGGCACCAGCCGTGGATATCGGTATCAGAGGGTCTGGCGCGTGGTATACAAGAGACGGCAGGTACGAACACACTACTCAATGGGACAACGGCATGTACACTGATGAAAAATCCCGCAGCAGTTATTCTAAAAACAGAGACCAGAACTATTCCCATTATGACATCACAGCCGGTATAACTGCCAGGGTTTTACACAATGCCGTGCTGGGCGCATCTGCCGGATATTTATGGGGACATATTGATCAGAGCCAGGAAAAAGATCATGCAAGCCTCTATCAGAACGGTATTATTGACCAGGGAACCCAGTGGTACTACTATAACAGCAGCGGACAGAGCAGAGAGACATGGGAGCACAAAGGCAGTTCTGCGTACGGAGGCCTTAACCTGAAAGCAACACCTGAAAACGGTCCATCCTTTACCCTGTTCTATGTTATCGGCCGCCAGGACATTGATATCAGTCTGTCAGGCACATCCATGGACACCTCATACAGCAACAATCATCATGAAAGCACAGACTGGCGCTACTCCAGCGAATATTCCAGCCACCTTCTTGATACACGCACAGGCGGCGGCACCTGGACAGGCATGCAGCACCATATGGGAGCAGGCCTCAGGTGGCCTGTTCATAAAAAAACATGTGTAAGCACTGGTATACATATCCGTCTCTCCCGAAAGACCATAGAGACAGTGGAACAGGTCTATGCAGACCGGGGCCGCCAGGGATATTATCATTCAGGATCCTCATCCAACGACTGGATTTCATCAACCGAGGAAGACAAAGACCTGGACTGGGATTTCTCTTCGGAGATTCAGACTGTTCAGATTCCCGTGTTCATCACACACAGGTTATCCAAAAGTGTGAAACTTATATTCGGCGTCACCCGTACTATGACAAGGCACACTATTTCTGATGTGACAACAGCCTATTTTGATTTCCGCACCACAAACGAAAACGGAACAATTGGGAAAAAGGAAAAGTTCGGTGAACGGTATACCGAACCTGAAGAGATACGGAATACAGTCTCAACCAGCCTGCTGTTCGGCCTTACAATAACGCCGGCGCCGCTGTTTGATATTCAGATTCTGACATCTCCCCGGTATGAACAGACCAGCTATACAACAGACTTTAAAAATTTTCAATGGTGGATCGATTTTAATTTTTATCCAGGAAAAGCCCTTAACAGGAGGTAACCCATGAAACAGACCCGTATAACCCTTGCAGTGCTTTCACTGCTTCTGATGGCTGGATGCAGCAGAGACACATCACCCTTCTCCACCCAGGGACCCATTGAGCTTTCAGCACTCCAAAAGAA
>Ga0272443_10007556_pt1 | contig 10347 bp, 10 predicted proteins | sample SSMAcet12_FD_193581 | JGI IMG/M metagenome (GOLD analysis project Ga0272443, IMG submission 193581) | Marine sediment archaeal communities from Little Sippewissett salt marsh, Falmouth, MA, United States - SSM-Acet-12 | ecosystem: Environmental > Aquatic > Marine > Wetlands > Sediment ... | reverse complement strand
TGCTGTCATTGGCATCGCGCACATTGATCGAGTTCAAAGGTTTGGAGATGATCTTCTCACTGAGCTCCTTTTTGATCAAATTGGGTGCTCCCGTGTCAAAAAGAAACGAGTAGGTCTCTCCTTCTATGACAACCGGCATGATAATTTTACCCCGGGCTTCCCGATACTTTACACTGGACAGGTATTTTCGGCTGGCAGGCTTTCCCTTGTTGAGCTTGACCCGTTGCGAACTGGCCCCGAACGGCATGAGTAGCAGGAAGGCGAATGTCACAAAAAGAAACCTCATGGCATATTTCGAATTTCGATATTTTTGACCTTGAGTCTTTGCTCCAGCCATTGTTTCAGTTTATTCTCCTGATCTTTTTTACTCTTGTTTCTAACTTTTGCTTTCCATTTCACCGAAACGATGTTTATGGTGTCCATCCTCTCAAAATCAGATCGGTACTCTCGAGCAAAGCTGATCGATTGTAAGTCATCATAATTGATCTGGATCTCTTTGAGAATTCGATCGAAATGAATTTCATTGGCGTAGTATCTTCTGAGGTCCTTTTCGAGCTCATCAATTCGAAGATCCTTGTCACGGATCGTTTCGTCCTTGGTGCTCAACATTTTATGGCTATTGATGTAGAGCTCCTTGATTTTATCAATGTCTTCGCGTATTCCTGCGTTATCCTGGCTCTGAAGGAGCACAAGCTTGGTGTTGCCCAGCCCCAGATCTTTCAATTGCTCCTTCCAGCGCTCCTCATCTCTTGAAGAATAATCCCTGCCGAAGACATAAAGCTTGATCTCTTTGGCCTCATAGTCGATGCTCTGCTCGCTCTCACCGATCAGGTTCACACCCTCTTCCTTCAGTCCAGCGATGAATCTCTCGGCACGTGTCGTGAAATGATTGTATTTGTATAAAAGGTAGAACTGATAGATACTGAAAGCCAGCACTACCAGGGCCACCAGGGACGCAATGTTCGAAATTCTCCTTCGCTTGGCCTGGTTGATGTATTTCCGCATCGGAAACTTCAGGTATTTGACTATCACAAAGGCCGCCAAAGCAATGTAAATGCTGTTGATCATGAAAAGGAACATGGCCGAGCCAAAATAATTAAAATTACCCGTAGCCAGACCGAATCCAGCCGTACACAGCGGCGGCATCAGTGCCGTTGCGATGGCAACACCCGCAACGGTATTGAATTGTGGCCTGGGTCGACTTATCGCAATGATCAGAGCCAGACCACCTGAGATGGCTATTAGCACGTCACGGACGTCAGGTTTGGTTCGCGCCAAGAGCTCCGGTGTTGCCTCCTTGAAGATGGGTATGCTGAAGAAAATAAAGGAGGTAATGATGCTGAGTGAAACCATGGCCCCAAAGTTGATCACGGATCCCTTAAGGGTATCCACATCGTTGACGGCAATGGAATATCCAATTCCAAGAATCGGCCCCATAAGAGGAGAGATAAGCATCGCCCCGATCACTACTGCGGTGGAGCTCACGTTCAATCCGATAGATGCGATGAGTATGGAGAAAACCAGGATCCAGGCCGTTTGACCCTTGATCGAAATACCCTCACGGATTCGTTCGGCAGTTGCCTCTTTGTCCGTTCCAACCCGGATGGTCAGCAACTTGGGTATATACTCCCTTAGACTTTCGAAGAACCCTTTGAATTCCTTTTGAACCTCGCCCTGCTGTTCCTTCAATTCTTTGTCGCGTTCCTGCTCTTCCTTGTTTTTTTCTTCCATTCGTTTAATAACTCACTTGAATTAATAACCCTCTGATTTACCTCTAAAGTAATAAAATTTGTTCACAGCATCATGAGGAACCCAGCTTCGATTCAGCCTCTTTGGAGACCTCCTTGATGCTCTGCTCCTCTGCCTTGGGAAAGATCAGCAGCGTATCCTCGGTGTCAACAATGATATAATCCTCCAGGCCCTGGACGACAATTTTCTTTCCGCGGGGTCCGGACACCATGTTTCGGGAGGCTGATTTGAACATCGCCTGAGCGTTTACGAGGGCGTTGCCCTGCTCATCCTTGTTCAGCTTGTTGTAGAGCGAGCCCCAGGTTCCCAAGTCATTCCAACCGAATTCGGTGGCCATCACATAGACGTTATCCGCCTTTTCCATGATGCCGTAGTCGATGGAAATATTTTCAGAGGTCTCGTAGTTCTCCTCGATAAAACTGCGCTCCCGGTCAGAATTCCAGGAGCCTGACCCTTTGCGAAACAGATCGTACATCGAAGGCAGATTGGAACCAAAAGCTTTTAATATGCTTTGCACACTCCAAATGAAAATTCCTGCATTCCAGAGATAATCACCCTGCTCCAGGAACTTTTGGGCGGTCTCCAGGTCGGGTTTCTCAGTAAAGTCAAGAACCTTCTTGACATCACCACCCCCGGCCTCGAATTGAATGTAACCATAGCCGGTATTCGGCTCGGATGGTTCGATTCCCAGGGTCATCAAGACATCCGACTTGAGGCAGTATTCGAAAGCATCCTGAACGTACTTCAGAAACTTTTCCTCGTTTTCAATAAAATGGTCGGAGGGAGCGACAATCATGACTGCATCCTCATCCATGTCACTGATTTTAAACGAGCTGTAGAGAATGCATGGGGCGGTGTTCCTCAAGGCGGGTTCCAGCAGAATCTGGGAGTCTCCTATTCCGGGCAAGTGACTTTTGACCAGTTCCTTGTATCGGGCATTGGTCGCGACCAGGATGTTCTCTTCCGGGATGAGCCGGGCCAATCGATCGAACGTCTGGCGAATCAGGGACTTGCCCGTACCGAGCATATCGTGAAATTGCTTTGGGTTATCAGGCGTGCTGACGGGCCAGAACCGGGATCCAACGCCTCCCGCCATAATCACGGCGTAATACTTCTTGTTTTTAGTCATTTTTCAAATTTTCATTCTTTATGGGGGCCACCTCTGCGTGAGGATGGAAAATGTATTTTTTATGGGTTGCCACTTCAATGCATTCATATCGGGTGCGGCGCTTCTCTCCTTTGACAAAGGTCCTGTTGCGGTACTGAAAAAGACTCTGCTCCGGCAACTCAAAAACCATCGAACCTGTTTTTTCAGGATCAAACTGCCTCAGAGCCAGCGACAACGCGATGTCTCCATCCGTGCTCGCTTTCGGTTTCTTCAGATAAGCTGACAGGCTCCGCAAAATCTCTTCAGGAAAAATATCCGGTCTCAAAAAAGGAAGCATCAGGCGCTGAAAATTGTTCTTCCACTCAAGACCATGCGGCCTAACTCGCTTGCCTTGCTTGTAAGTCAGCAGATGGGCATACTCATGAACCAGGGTGATCAGGAACCGAAACCGATTGGGGTCGTTGTTGATGGAGATCCGTACCCTTCCGTCTTTATACCGCCTGAAATCCCCGTGCTTGGTGGCCCTCCGCCTGGTAATTTTCAGATGACAGGGATACTTCTCCAAAAGGATAAGAGCCTCCTCCAGGGCAGCCTCCGGAACGTACTCCGACAAAATGTCTCTTTTGTTTTCCACGGATTGATCAGGGAGTTGAGTTGGATACCTGCAGGACCTTGCCATTGTAAAGCTCCTGCCCGGTGAGGGCAAATCGGGCAACATAGGCGCCCATCGTTTCTGCTGAAACGGAGGCCTGATAGCCCGGGAAGGCTTCATTGAGCATTTCGGTCTGGACGGCTCCAAGCGCCAGGGTATTAAATGAAAGGTTCTTGTCTTTGAATTCTTCAGCAAGCAGTTCCATCAAAGTGATCAGCGCTCCTTTTGAAGAACTGTAGGCAGCCAAACCCGGGAATTTCATGCTTCCCTGGATACCGCCCATGCTGCTGATGGCCACCACGTGGGCACCCGGATTGAAAAAAGGCAACAATTTCCGGGTCAACTCGGAAACTGAAAACACATTGACCGTGTAGACCGAGATCATATCCTCGATGGAGGTCTCAGCGAAAGGTTTGTTGAGAAGAAGACCGGCATTGTGCACGATACCGTCGAGGGCCTTGTCGTTTCGCTCCAGGAAATCAACCACAGCTGCTCTTCCTTTGTCATTCGCAAAATCCAGCTCCAGATCATACAGCTTCGAAAATCTCTTTTTCAGACCCTCAAGGCTGCCGCAGTTCCTTGACAGAGCGATCACCTCATGCCCGGCCTCGAGCAAACACCTTACTGTTTCTCTTCCGATACCTCGACTGCATCCCGTAATTGCTATGGTCTTTGCCACCCTGTTGAAATCTTTTGAAACTCTGAATAATTATGCAAACTACACTTTCAAAAATATGAAAATTTTACGCACCCTGGCCCTTTTATTCGCCGATGCGATCGCCACGTCACTTTGCCCAAGAAAGAGCTCGACTTATTCTTCGACGATGATATGCTGATAGGCACCTGCATCGGGAGAGTCTCTCCGGTCGATGCCAGGAAGGTCAAAAGGAAACTCATCGGCAACCAGGATGTTTCCGATCCCTCGGGCCTGAGATTCCTCACCGATTCGCAGGTCATTCAGCTCCGGGTCGATGAAGTCCGGGTTCCCATTGTAGATATTGTTGCGGTAGAGTTCGTCATTGGTAAAATCATACAAGGGATCACCCTGAAAAAATCCACCCGGATCTTCAAACCGCAACAGGCTGTTCGCAAAACTGAATTCGATCTGGGATCCCGCCTGCTGCTCCAAAAGGAACTCGATCCCCTGGTTCCCCTCAATGATGCAATTCTCGAAAGTTACCTTCAATCCTGCTTCTCCCTGCCCCGACTCCGAAACATTGCTCACCAATACGGCCGGCAAAACACGAACCCCACCCGACCAGAAGTTCGCAATGGTCGAATGAGCCAAACGATAGGATCCTGCTTCGGTGCAGGCCAGTGAAGCAGATCCGTTGTTTCCAATGACCAAATTCGAACCCAGGATTTCGGTTTGCCTGGCGAATAAGCCAAAACTCGATGTATTGTAGATTTCGGTGTTGGTGATCCGCAGTGCTGGTTGTCCCGAGCTGCTCTCCGTCGCATCGACGAAAAGCCCCACGTTGCTGTTTTTGATTACAGCATGGATAATAATATGATCCCGACTGCCTTCCCGGAGCAATATGCCACTCCACTGTCCGGGTATGTCGTCAAAAAACGACTCCAGGCGGTCTCCTTGAAAAATCACCCGGGACTCCTGGGTCCCTTCCACTTTGAGTCGGGCTCCCTGTTCGACCACAAGGCCCGAATTATTGTGAAAATAAATGCGAGCTCCCTTTTCAATGGTCAGGGTATTACCGGAGCCGACTCCAGCAAAACCATAGACGACATACGGCTTCTCATCGGTCCATTTGGGGCTGCCATCCAGGTAAAAGCCTTCCACCTCAATTTCTTCTCCATCGGGGCCCGCCCCGATGACAATGGTCTCCTTGATCCCGTTGGCATCCCGCTCCGGAAAGAGAAAGTAGGCATCCTGTACCAGGGTCACCAGTTCCACCTCCTGCTGATTCGGACCTCTGTCAAACACGATCTGATCGACGTAAAGAGGATCCGAAACTTCGTTGAAATCAATAGTCGCCTCGACAAAAATAAAAATGCTGTCGCGAGCCAAAACAGGGACGTTTTCAAACGATTTTCCGGGTACTCCATTGACATTCAAACGATAGAAGGAAGACTCTCCATTGGCCAGTTCAATGGTTGGCAGGTTGATGTTCTCACCGCTTCGATTGTAAACCTTAAAAGATCGGGTGCTGGAACTGATGTTGGTGAAAACCGTATCGAGAAATACAGTGTCTTTGGAAAATTCAAGTTGCCCGTTGCTCGGCCGGGTCTCGATTATCTCATCCTCGCATGCGACAGTGAGCAGCGAGCAAATGAAAAGCATCAAAACAGTGGCTCTCAACATGAATCTATTTTTCCGTCAATTTGATCTCAAAGACCTTGTTCCAGTTTTTCCCGGTAACAAAAAGCCGATCCGTGCTCTCATCATAGGCAATTCCATTGAGCACATGGTCTTCCCCCTGCTGCCCCGCTTTCGACTGAAGCCCTTTGAGATTGACTATGGCCTCTATGGTTCCATTTTGCGGGTTAACGATGAGAATCGAGTTCTGTTGCCATATGTTGGCGTAGATTTTTCCTTTTACAAATTCGAGCTCGTTCAGCTTTTCCGCCTTTCTTTTGTTCGTGTAGGTCTCAATGTACCTGCTCTCCACCAGCGTCTCAGGGTCGAGGAACCAAATTCGCTCTGTGCCGTCGGTCTTGATCAGATGCTCTTTGTCATGGGTCAGTCCCCAGCCTTCCTTGCTTTTGCCATAATCGAAAGTCCGTTCCAGCTCAAAGGAGTCGATGTCGTAGATGAAGCCCACCTTTTTTCGCCAGGTCAATTGATAAATCTTACCGTTGAAGATGGTCATGCCTTCTCCAAAATACTTCTTATCCAGATCCACTTTGCGGATTACCTTGCCCGTCTCAATCTCGGTTTTTCTCAACGTCGATTCTCCAAATTGTCCGGTGCTTTCATAAAAATAACCGTCGTGGTAGACGAAGCCCTGGGTAAATGCTTTGTCATCATGAGGAAATTCATTCACGATCTCGTAGCCATACACCTTTGGTGCCTCTGCCGCCAAAAAATATACGGTGTTGTTCAACTGCCTTTTCTCTCCTTCGAAGTAAATCGTGGCAGAAATGGCTTGTTTGCCCAGGCGATAGTCGCTGATATTGAGATCCTCATTCGATTCAAGAGCTTGACCATTGATAAAATACTGCACCGAATCAATGGGGTTCCCGTTCTTTTCCCTGACCGAAATGCTCAGGGGCTCGTCAATTTGGATCGTCTTGGGCGTATTGAGTTGCAACTTGTACTTGTCGCTGCAGGAAGCGGACAAAACCAGCAGCGCCGTCAGGGCGAGGAAGGCATATCTGTACATAGCTCTTTTTTCTTAAAATAAACGAATTATTGTTTGAGAATTAAAAATAATCATTAAATTTGCACTCTCAAATTCGGCGGGTGCTGAATCTTTTGTTAGAGAAGCGAAAGTATAAAATTTAAACGAGTTAGTGATGAGAAAAGGTATACATCCGGATAATTACAGAATGGTAGCTTTCAAAGACATGTCGAACGGAGATGTTTTTCTTACCAAATCAACTGCCAAATCCAAGGAGACGATTGATGTGGAAGGTGTTGAGTATCCTTTGATCAAACTGGAGATCTCGAGAACTTCACATCCTTATTACACAGGAAAAATGAAATTGGTCGACTCGGCGGGTCGTATCGACAAGTTCAAGTCAAAATACGCCAAATTCAAAAAATAAGAGACCAAAAGTCTCAGCAAGCTCAATCCCTCCTGATGATCAGGAGGGATTTTTTTTGGTCTTTACCTCATGGTATTCCATGATTTTCATCCACAGTTCCAAGTATTTTTGAGCAAATAAGTTGCACAAAACCTTTTAAGTTTTAACTTTGTTTTAAGATATGTTCCTGTACTTTGGCAGTATCTTTGAGCATTCCCCCATAATAACTCCCCTCAAATTACGTTATTAAGTTTAATCGTTGGACCCCTTTGGTTCCAGCAGAGGAAGAAGTTTTATGGAGACAACCGAGGTAAAAGTAAAGAATGAGTTCCTGGTATCGGCGCTTTTTATAGAGAGTGCGATCAATGACTACCTGTCGAGCAAACTCGATATTTCAAATCCGATCAACTCGGAATTCTTAGGAAACGGCAAGAAAGGCTTAACCTTCGATCAGAAGATTGACGCCCTTCTCGATTCAACTGTGTTCAGCATTATCGATAAGAGCAAAATATCTGTCTTCAGAGAAATATACAAAGAGTTTCAATTGAATTTCGATGCCGGCTCTTTGGAGGACAGTTTTACTTCTGAGGATGCAAATGACGATTTTTTGATGATTCTCTATCCACAGAACGATTACCTGCCCAGAGAAGAAATGCTGATCAATGCGTGTTACCAGTTGATCGCTGAGGTATCTGAATTGATTGCCGACAAAACATCCAGCGTCGAGGTCAAAATGTCCAGCAGCAGGAAGTTGTTTGTTGCCGATTTGCTGAAGTTTGGCAAATTCGCCTCATTATTCTCTTTCCTGTTCGTGATATAAAAAAAGAAAAAGTTTAAATATTGAAATGACCGGTTTTTTACCGGTCATTTTTTTTTGATACTTTCGGATATGAATTGATGGCGACATTCAATTGATGAGCGTCCCGTTGCAAACCAGGTCTAATCTATGGCAAAAATCTACAGGCAGGCAGCCATGGCAGTTATCGTGAATCACGAGACGAAAGTCCTTATTGGATATTCCCCGCGTGACAAGAGCTATAAATTCCCACAAGGCGGGCTGGAGGACGACGAAGACATCCTGGAAGGCATCCAAAGGGAATTAATGGAAGAGCTGGGATACGTTTTGAAAACAGAGCAGGTTATCCAGGTCTATGATGAAAAGGTGCGTTATCCGTTTCCAAAAGGCTCCCACCCTATCTTTATGGGACAAGAGCTTCATGTGGTCAAAATCAATCACTATCCTGGGGCCATGACCGTCCCCCAGGATGATGAATTCGATGAGTTGCTGTGGATCCCGCCCAACGAGATTGTACAGTACAATTCAGAGTACCGTGCAGACGCCTATTTCAGGGCGCTTCAACTTTGTGAGCTTTTGTGATTCAGATCTTAATGAGATCGAACTCCAGCTTAAGAGGCTCAAGGCGCTCGAGAATGAGACGAATCAGTTCTTCCCCGAGCTCCTCATAAAACTCTGAGAAATTGGCCTGGCGCTCCTGGAGGCTGCCCTTGGGAAACAGCTGATCCTGAAGAGCCTTAATGCGTTCGACGCGGTCAGCGTATTTTCTTTTCTGAGCCCTGAGCAATCGTTTTTCCAGTTTGTCAAGACCGTTGAGCTGTTTCTTTTCCTGGGCGAGTACCGCCCCAATAAAGGATTCATCGGTCTGTTCCGCGATGACTTTCATCGATTGGAACATCTCCTCCAATCGCTTTCTTTCAGGTGAAAAATCGATATTCAAATCCGAAATTTCCTTGACTTTTTGAGATATTAGCTCGTTTTGATCCTGAAACAGTTCCGGGACCTCAATGTCCAGCTTCTCCAACTTGTCAGCTTCTTTCTCAGTGACAAGCAGAGCGGAATTTCTCAAATGCAGTATCGGGAAAGGAACATCCACGTTTTCAAAATACCTCTTCAATTGCATCCAGTAAGCCAGCTCCCCTCCTCCTCCGGTGTAGGAAAGGTTGGGCAGGATTGCTTCCTGATACAGTGGACGCATCAGTGCATTCGGACTGAACCTTTCCGGGTGATTCTCCAACTCCTCCAAAATGGATTCTCTTGTGAAAACCTGATCGGTTTGGTTCACCCTGTATGACTCGTCCTCAAGAACAATCCGCTCTCTCAACGCATCGGTCAGATAAAAAAGATTGATCTTCCGAGGATTCACCTGGATATGGTAATTCCCCTCAAGTTCGGCATTGGTGCGCGCAACCTCAGAGACACAGCTTTGATTCAACAGCTCGTCTTTTATCTTGGGAGCAAAGAGGCGCTTGAGCTCACGATCATCCCCGTCGACAATGACAAGACCTTGCTCTCCGAAAAGTTCATTCGCCAGGTAACGTGTCGCTCCCGCCAAAGTTTTGCGCTCCAGGTAGGAATCCTTGAAAAGTCTGAGCAGCTGCTTCGCATTTTTCCCGGGACCCAGAAGGTCACCGAACTCCTTCATTACTTTTTCCAGCCCATCGGTCGACAAACGTCCAACTGCACCAGAGGCTTCCCTCTTCCAACGAAGCCTGGACCCTTTGAAATTGAAAAAACAGATCTCATCAAAATCATGATCCTCACTTGCCATCCAGTAAACCGGAACGAACTCTTGTTCTGGAAACCGGGTTTTGAGATCCCTCGCCAAATTGATAACAGAAGCAATCTTGTATAGAAAATACAGGGGGCCGGTAAAGAGATTCAGCTGATGCCCGGTCGTCACGGTAAACGCATTCTCACCTTTAAGCCTTTCGATATTATCCAGGGTACCCTCAGAAATAGTAAAATCCTCGTATTGCTTTTTCAAGGCATCCGAAAGGACCTTCCTGAAGGCTGCCGGATAATGCCCCCCTTTCTCCTTCAACTGCTTTTCAAAGCCATCGAAGTCCGGGAAATTATTGTAAAAACCTGAGATTTTCGGACTCCTTTCCAGGTAGTCACACATCATATCAGAAAAATAGCCTGTATCCTGAAAAGTGATCGATGTTGGGAAGGTTGCCAATGCCAAATTCTTTTTCGTAAAAATACTGTTTTCTTTTCAAGGATTCGGCATTCCTCAAACAGGTTCTCCGTAGAGGTCAAAATCGGTGGCTTCCGTGATGCGAATATTGACGAAATGACCGATCTGAATGTAGTGCTTGCTACCATCGACGATGA
>Ga0272443_10007554_pt1 | contig 10350 bp, 12 predicted proteins | sample SSMAcet12_FD_193581 | JGI IMG/M metagenome (GOLD analysis project Ga0272443, IMG submission 193581) | Marine sediment archaeal communities from Little Sippewissett salt marsh, Falmouth, MA, United States - SSM-Acet-12 | ecosystem: Environmental > Aquatic > Marine > Wetlands > Sediment ... | reverse complement strand
CTGGGCACTATGAGTGTAAATTCCTGAGCAGCATTCTCTCCTGGGTCATTCCCATCGGCATTTTTTTTCTGATCTGGAGATTCGCAATGAAAAAGATGGGGGCGGGGATGGGGGTCATGTCATTTGGCAAGAGCAAGGCCAAGATATTTGCCGAGAGTGAGACGAAGGTCACTTTTGCCGATGTGGCTGGAATCGATGAGGCCGAAGAAGAGCTTCAGGAAGTCGTGGAATTCTTGGGTAACCCCGGGAAATTCCAGAAACTGGGTGGGAGAATTCCCAAAGGGGTGCTTCTTGTCGGCCCTCCGGGTACCGGCAAAACCCTTCTGGCCAGGGCCGTGGCCGGGGAGGCGAAGGTTCCCTTCTTCAGCATCAGCGGGTCCGAGTTTGTGGAGATGTTTGTCGGGGTGGGAGCAGCCCGTGTTCGCGATCTTTTCGCCCAGGCCGCCGGCCAGGCCCCCTGTATCATCTTTATCGATGAACTGGATGCGTTGGGGAAAGCCCGGGGAATGAATGTCATGGGTGGGCATGACGAACGAGAACAGACGCTCAATCAACTCCTGGTGGAGATGGATGGATTTGAAACGAATAAAGGGGTCATCATCATGGCCGCCACCAACCGGCCGGAAATCTTGGATACTGCCTTGCTGCGCCCGGGACGGTTTGATCGGCAGGTCCTGGTGGACCGCCCGGATATCAACGGGCGGGAAGCCATCCTGAAAATCCATTCCAGTAATGTTCTCCTGTCTCCCGATGTCGATCTCCGTATGCTCGCCGGCCGTACTCCGGGCTTTGTGGGAGCTGACCTGGCTAACCTCATAAACGAGGCGGCCTTGTTGGCCGCCCGGAAAGACAAAGAAACGGTAGAGCCGGCGGATTTCGACGAGGCCATCGACCGGGTGGTTGCGGGTCTTCAGAAAAAGAACCGGGTGATGAATTCTCAGGAGAAAGAAATTGTCGCCTTCCATGAGTCCGGACATGCGATTGTGGCCGAGTCTGTTGAGCATGCCGACCCGGTGCACAAAATTTCCATTATTCCCCGGGGAATTGCAGCTCTTGGATATACCCAGCAGCAGCCCACGGAGGACCGCTACTTAATGACCCGCTCGGAGCTGCTGGACCGGCTGGGCGTTCTTTTGGGAGGCAGGGTAGCGGAGGAGCTGGTTTTCGGAGAAGTCTCCACAGGGGCCCAAAACGACTTACAACGGGCTACGGATATTGCCCGGTCAATGGTCACGGAGTACGGCATGAGCGACCGCCTGGGACTGGTGAGCTATGAGCGCCCGCGCCAGGCTATGTTCCTGCCGGACAGTTTTGCTCCCAATAAAACCTACAGTGAAGAGAAAGCCGGCCAGATCGATGAAGAAATCTCCCGGGTCGTCGAGGAAGCCCATCAAAGGGTTCGAGGAATCCTCTCCGCTCAACGCAATGTTTTGGACGATCTGGCCCGTCTCCTTTCTGAAAAGGAAAGTGTGCAGGGAGATGAGCTTAGAAAGATGCTGGGCAAAACCCCTATGGAGTAGTGCCGTACGCCGCTCAGGGGAATATGCGGAAGATATAAAAGAAATCGAAGAAAATTTAAGGGCTATAAAGGTGGGTAAAGAAATAACAGCTCCGGGCGAAGTCACCTTTGCAATTCTTGACGGCATTAATCCCATCCGTGCATGGAGAAAGAAAAAAGCAAATCAAAATGAATGAGTTGTCTAAAAAGGTTGGTATCAGTTCAGCCTATCTGTCTCAGATAGAGAACGGAAAAAAATCCCACAATTGATACTTTGAAGGCAATCGCAAGGGAACTGGAAATTGATATTGAAATGCTCATCTAAAAGCCCCGTGAAAAATCGGTGTCGCTGGGGCACGCGGGATCGGGCCGAGGTAATTAAAATTGGTGAATAAAGTATCGGGAAAGGGCCGAAAACAGGCTCTATACGGCCGTTTTTGGTACCGAAAAGGGTATTGCAGGTCATCGGCATTTAAAAGACAGATATCCGCCTCCAGCCGGCAGGCATGATCTTTTCCTCATTTTATCCTTGATAATCAATGAACAAGACGTTCACTTTCTCAATAATTTTATATCAGCAATTGATTTGACAATTAACTTTATTGTAGATACAATATACCATGAAATATGAATGGGACGAAAATAAGAGAATTGCCAATTATATTAAACACAACGTGGATTTTTTTGGATGCTGAACGCTTCCAATGGGAATCAGCGATTGAAACCATTGATGATCGAGCTGATTATAGGGAAGAGAGATGGATCGCGCTCGGTAATATCGACAATCGTCTCCATGTCTTAATATATGCCTTGCGGGGCAAAAATATTCGTTTAATCAGCCTTCGCAGGGCAAATAGTCGTGAGAGGAGATATTATGAAGAAAAAACCTGAAAATATAAAACAAGGGGACTGGGACGCCGTTGATTCTCCCCCTCTTTCCAAAAAGATAATATCCGGGATGAAAGCGGTCAGCAAGGCCCATCCTGATATTCCGTCACGTGTGCGCGGCCCTCAAGTGGCTCCGACAAAGAAACAGCTTAGTCTAAGGCTTAACCGTGAAGTCATTGACTATTTTAAACTTCAAGGCAAGGGCTGGCAGACAAAAATCAATGATGTTCTCGTTGATTATATACATTCACGTAATGATACCAACCCAAATAGCTATTAATTCACTTTACGTGATGTTGTCCGGGGGGGGGCAGGACCGCTCCAAGATAACCCCATGAAATAGGTTAATGAGGTGTTGAAAAAGGGCCAGGAATTGGGTTATATATCATTGGAGATAAAAGGGAGTATATAAAAAAAGCCGAAAGACAGGAACCGCTTCTCACTTTGCTGCTCATATACGGTTGAAAAGAAGGCTAGTCTCTCAAGTTGACGTGAATCTGAAAATGAAATCTGAAAAAGGGAGGTAATTATGGCTGAACCGACAGTTTTTCACAGCGGAAACCCCAATTGAATGTCGTGCAAAAAGGCTATAGGCGTAGCCGAGGATATAAAAGAGATTTTCGGAGAAAAAATAGATCTGGGTATATATACCACCGATTCCGAAGAAGCCCGGGAATATAATTTCAGAAGTTCAACAAATGTCCTGTTTGAGGATGAACTGATACCCTTTGAGGTGTCGTTGGACAAAGACAGGCTCAAGGATTTCCTTTCGGAAAGACTCAAAGGGTAAGGAGAGAATTAAGCAAAGGGGCTGATTCGAAAGAAGCTCGACATAGGAAAGGGAAAAAAGAATGGAATGGATCAAGGATGAGTTCCTTTTAACCGATGATTTTGACAGGGTGGATACTGATGTCGCGTATCAACTTTTGAAAGACACCTATTGGGGAGATCGCCGACCGCGCGATGTGGTGGAAAGGATTGTGAAAACCTCATTGTGCTTTTCATTATTGTATGAGGATAAGCAGGTTGGTTTTGCCCGCGCGGTCAGTGATTACACCGTGTTTTCCTGGATAGCAGATGTCGTTATTCATCCTGATCACAGGGGAAAAGGATTGGGCAAATGGATGGTCTCATGCATTATTGAACACCCCAAGATACGGATGACTCAGATGGTTTTACAGACCGGTGATGCGCACCGATTATATGAAAAATATGGTTTTACACAGAATCCCATGTTGATGGGCAGACCACCTGAGGGTGTATAATCCTTGCGGTAATGTTATCATGGGTTGGCCCCGATTGAAGCTTCACTATCTCTCAGTTCTGCTTTTTTCAAGTAATTTTGATACACAAACACAAATACACCGAAGATTATTCCGATGCCTATCTTTACCGGGTCATTACTGAAACAGAGCAGTGACCCCACGATTAAGAGGGCCCGCATAAATTTGTTGAGATCTCTGATCAGGTAGCCCATGATTCCCGCGGCAATCATGTAGACTCCTATTGTCGCGGCTGCAACAGACCAGATTATTTTGGATGTCGGTCCAAGCAGCAGCAGGGAAGTGTTTGAAATGAACATAAAGGGCAGGATATAGGTCACGATAGCAAGCCTTACAGCCACCCACGCAGTTTTCAGCCAGTCCGCATCAGCTATCCCTGCCGCTATGTATACTCCGGGACAGACCGGAGGGGTAAGCACGGACAGGATGGCAAAATAAAAGACAAACATATGTGAGGCAATCGGGTCGAATCCCATACTTATAAGGGATGGTGCCACGACAGCTGCGGCCAGAAGATATGCCGCAGGAGTGGGAACTCCCATGCCGAGCAGCAGGGCCACTGCGGCGGCAAGGCCCAGGGCCAGATAAACATGGCTTCCGCTGAGGCTCATTATGATTTCGGAGATATTTACTCCAATGCCTGTCAGGGTTATGAGCGAGACAATTATATTGGCGCAGATCAGAAGAGGAACAACTTTTATAAGTGATCTGCCCACGGCATCCATGCCCTTTATGAGCCTGACGCCCCTTTCTTTCATTTCAGATATCTTTGGTGTTGAAAAGACAAAGAGAATTGAAAGGGATGCAATTGCCCAGAAGGCCGATGTCTCCGGAGTGCGTCCCTGAAGCATCAGGGCAATCAGAATTATGACCGGAATCATCAGGGGTATGGAGCGGGACGGTCCTATTATATAACTTAGAGGTTTGATGTTTTCTTTGGGCACCTTTCCCAGATTGCGTTTTTTGCTTTCAAAATGAATTGCAAAAAATAGAGACGCGAAAAACAGATAGGCGGGTACGGCAGCGCATACCGCAACTTTGACGTAAGGTATTTCAAGGAGTTCAGCCATCAGAAAGGCTGCCGAACCCATGATAGGCGGAGTTATCTGCCCGCCTGCGGATGCCGTGGCTTCAACACCTCCGGCGAAATCATTTTTGTAATTGAGCTTTTTCATCAAGGGAATCGTGAAATTTCCCGTGGTGGCGGTATTTGCCACTGCAGAGCCTGAAAGCATTCCAAAAAAAGCACTTACCAGCACTGAAACCTTTGCGGCCCCCCCTACAAATCTTCCGGTCAGCCTGACCGCCAAATCCATGAATGTGTTCCCTGCGCCTGTAGCAAGGAGAAATCCTCCAAAGATTATGAATATTGCAACGATTGTTGAAGATACCCCTGTTACAAACCCCCATAGGCCCTTGTCGCTCAGATACATAACCTGAATGATGTGCTTCACGCTGAAGCCTCTATGACCCCAATAGGAAAGGGAATCCCCTATTAACGGGATGTCCGGAATGTATTGGCCGAACAGCGCGTAAAAGAGAAAAATAATGGTCAGGATCGGGAATGCTATTCCTATGGTTCTTCTGCCTGCCTCCAAAGCAAGAATCATGGCTGCCGTTCCAAGAAAAAGCTGTGTAGGCGTTGACTCGGCAGGGTTTTCCATTATCCAGTTATAGTTGAAAAAGATGTAACCGCATGAGAAAACCACGAACAAAACAAAAATTACATCCATGCCGAGAAATATTGAGTCCCACGGGTGTTCCGTCTTTTTCTTTGAAGGCCTCATAATAAAAAATGTCAGTATTAAAGCAAACCCGACATGTATCGCCCTCTGCTTCAAATTGGGAAGAGGCCCGGCAAAACCTGTATAGACCTGGAACAAAACGAAAATTACGGCAATCGCGCTTAAAGCTGCCTTCCAGATTCCTTCGGGAGTTCGTTGTTCCGATCTATTCTTTAATTTTTTTTCCTTAGCCTGTGGGTCATGATTTTCGACAGAGGGCATGCATTGCTCCTTGAGGTATTTTCAGTACGGAATACCGGATTTTGCCGGGTTAATAACAAAAAATTCCATAATAAAGGAGCGGTCCACTAATGGAAGCGCTCCTTTATTATTTTTTTACAGCCTTATTTTGCTTCCGGAGGTATTGCTATCGGTCGGATATCTTTTGCTCCAAGTTCGCGGTATGCCTCCAAGGCCCCCTTATGGATGGGAATAAGCGTCAGGTCCGGCGGATCCTGAACAAGATCCAATTCCTTAAATGCCGGCCATGCGTCAACCTGGTATTTTTTACCCTTTATTATCCCCTTTACAAGTTTATTGGCTATGTCGTCCGGAAGCTTCTTGCTGCACATTACGCCTATCGGCCTTCCCCACATCGTATATGCCGGCTGATCAGGCATGGCTTTTATTCCACCCGATGGAACAGTGATGAATGAGATATAGGGAATTTCAGCCAGAATCTTCTTTGTGTGTTCGCTTGTAAGCGGAATTAGCCGTACTTTGGTAAGGGTCATGATGTCCAGGGTCGATGCATCGAGCTGTGTTCCTACTCCTGTTTTGACATAACCAACTATCCTGTTGTCTTTTATCGCCTTAACGGCATCGGATGTCGCACCGATATGATAAACCGGCTCTACCCCGAGTATCTTGAATATCTGCTTTGTGGTAGCCTCTGAAGCAGAGCCCCTGATTCCCGGGTTGAATTTCTTGCCATTGAGGTCTTCAAGTTTTTCCACTCCGCTGTCTGCTCTGACTACTATAAAATCAATGCCTACCGCGTAGAGCCAGAGCAGTCTCGTATCAGGCAAGGCGTTATCTTTCCATCGGGAAAGTCCCTGCCATGCCTCATACATGACTTTCATGGAGCAGATGCCCATGTCAATTTCACCCGATTTGACCCTTTTGAGGTTGTCCACGCTTGCGCCTGTTTCAACCACATTAGCCTTTACCCCCGAGACATACTTATTTATAGCTTTTGTGGCACCGACTACATATGCATAGTGGCTTGAAGAGGCTGCACTGGCCCCGAAGAAAAGATATGTTTTCTTGGCATGGGAGTTGGCCGGCAATGTCAGAATCACTAATGCTATGAAGACAAAAAAGAATCCCGCATGTTTTTTCATTGGTTTTTCTCCTTGGATTGGCAATGTTTTAAAATCGATAAGCTTGAAATTGTATGTGCTCATTTAAGTGACATTGGATTGCATTTGGCTGTCCGCGGCTATCTCAATGTCTCCTTTACCTCTATCTGAAGTTTTTGAGGTTTGGCCTTTCTCCATGTATTTACTTTGAATGTGTAACTTTCGCCCGCCTTAACCAGATTCGGCTGCCCTTTTTTCCCTGACGCGGTAAACTGGGGGACCTGATCATCTGCCTGGAGCGCCAGATAGAAAGGTCTATCCTTTCCGGACATATTCTTTATGGTCACATGGACATAATAATTCCCCTTTTTGTCCGGTTTAAATTCAACTTTTTCTATCTTCGCACTTTCCACGCTTTTCTTTTTGATTCCCATGGAAGTGCCGGTGCAGGATACGGTCAGGAAAAACATAACCAACAGAAATACGATAGATCTTTTCATCTTTGCCTCCTCAATCTAAGTTTGAATTTTAATAAGAATTAAGTAAATAAATCATGATGAAGTCAGACGTTTTTTTGCCTCATTACCAGGTTATTAATTGTCGGGGGAATTTATTTAGAATCTCATAACCTGTTTCATTTACAAGGACCATATCACCGATAACTCCTGTGGCGGCATCTTTAATAAAGAGGTTGGGATGAAGCTCGAAAAGCATGCCTTCCTCAATTTTAATGGATGGCCCGTTCTTCTCATCTCTTCCGATATCCTCGGTTCTTAGTAAATAGGGATTGGGGAAGGCATTTGATAAAATCGGATCGTTATAGTCGAGGCCCAGGCTGTGCCCTGTCTTGAGCCAGTACCAGTCAAGATCTCTTACATCGGGATAATACTTTCTAAGTACATTATCGGAGGCCATCCAAACTTCGCTCAGTTCCGTTCCCGGTTGCATCCTGCTTAATGCGGCTTCCTCCATTTCCAGAACAATATCAAATGCCCTTGTCTGGGCTTCATCGGGATCTCCCATAGTCCCGATTCTTATGGCATGCCCCCAATGCCCCTCATACATGACGAAAAGCGCTGCCAGGATCTGATCTCCCTTTTGAGGGGCCCTTGAGCATTCCCCCTTGGAATATCTGGGTCTGTCTGCGATCGGACCGACGCTTAAAAAGCTTGAGGCATGTTCACAACCCATATATCTGGCGGTATGTTCCATGTCGGCCTGAAGCTGATATGCCTTCTTGCCTTTTGAAATCTCCCTGCTCAGAGTTCCAAACATCGCATCACAGATATCGGCCGCGCGCTGATGAAAAACGATTTGAATTTCATCTTTTACAACTCTCTGCTCGTCAATGATCCTGTTCGCTTCGATCCATTCAATACCCTGTGTGGATTCCTTCAGCGACTCATAGACAGGTGCGGGTGTTTCGTCGCGTCCGATATATCCGACTTTTTTGTTTCCCTTAACCAATGAATTGACAACATCGGCTATTTCCTGGCCGGTTTTTGCCTTTGGAACGGCGCGGATATCATCAAAACACAAAGTTTCCCTGGCAAATAGTTGAGAAGAACGCATAGGTACAAACAGGATAGGCGCTCTTCCAGGGGTCAATACCAAGACAGAGGGTAAATTTCTCCCGTCCCAGCCGCATAGATATCGTATGTAGCCGTGAGTGCTGCTGGTATTGCCGATCATACTGCCGGTAGAATATACTACGAGGCCGCTCAGGTTCCGGGCCTGCATTTTTTCGCAGGTATTCTTGAGACGTTTGGTAAATACGGAATTCGGAATTTTCAAGGCCGGGTCCCTTTTTGATTTTTACGGTTACAGGTTCAACTCTATCCTTGTCGTCCGTTTAGTCGATCTTGCTGGTATTCATCCATAAATCAAGACGGACTCACGCTATCAGCAATCAGCTCTCAGCTGTCAGTAAAACACTTGAGATATCAATTTGTTGGCTACTTGCCGATGGCTGACGTCTGAAGGCAACATCCAGAAATGGATCATCTCTGGATGGGAACTAGCTAAATTTTGTTTCTTAAAAACTCAAATATATAATTTGTATGGTCTTTCATGATTTTTTTGGCTTTTTCATAGTTGCCGGACTTTATAAGGTCCATTATCTTATAATGCTCCTCGGTTGAACGGCTGCCTGTACCGGGGACATACAGGTAAATGAATTGATATCGCGCCAGATGAGAAGCAATTGACTTATAGAAATGAATTACCCAGCTGTTGCCGCTTGCCTCAATCAGTTTTATGTGAAAATCCACAAAGGCCTTAAGGTAGTCGAACACCTCATCCTTATTATCTTGTGAAGGTATGGGTAATTCTGATGCCGACTCCAAGGATGCGATAACATCGGGAAGGGTCTTTATCTTTTTTGCCTTTAGAATATCAATGGCATAACATTCAAGCATCTCCCTTGCCTGGCAGATATCGCGCAACCTTTCGCTTGATATATCGGTGACGTAAGTACCTTTTCTCGGAATATTTACGACAAGGGTTTCATTTTCCAGTATCCTCAATGATTCACGGATAGGAGGCCTGCTGATCTTGAGACTTACTGCAAGATCGGTTTCATTTATCCTTTGACCCGCTGAAAATTCCCCGACAATAATCAGTTTTCGCAAGTATTCTGTTACGGTATTTGTAACGGTTTTGATTTCCATGATCCCTTTAACTCTGTATACAGTCTACAGTATTCAGTAGTCTTAGTTCATGTAAATGTCAATAATAAATAATTCATAATGCTGGATATAACGTTTAAATAGACTGTTTTTATATCAAAGTGTATAAATGGAGTTAACAAAATTAAATGATATTAAACTTTTTTAAGGAGCTGCGCATGATCAGAAGTTTCAGAGAAAAAAGACCAATAATTGCCGAGTCTGCCTTTATAAGCGAGGCGGCCTATGTAGTGGGGGATGTGGAAATAGGAGAGAATTCAAGCGTGTGGCCGGGTGCCGTGATAAGGGCCGATTTCGGAAGGGTAACGATCGGGGAAAATACCGCCGTAGAAGACAATGTCACCATCCATGGAGGAACAACTGGCAAAGGATCCGGGCATCTGTTTATCGGAAACAATGTCCATATAGGTCATGGGGCGGTCATAAACTGCAGCAGCATTGGGGACCGCGTGCTTGTGGGTATGAACGCGACTCTTCTTCATGACGCGGAGATCGGGAGATTCTGTATCCTGGGTGCGGGCTGTCTTGTGGGCCAGGGCATGAAGGTGCCTGAAAGATCCTTTGTAGCGGGTGTTCCCGGTATTATAAAGGGAGCGGTAACGGATGAACAGCTCTGGTGGGTTGAGCAGGCCCCGGAACAATACCTTGAGATGGCGAGGCTGTATAAGAAAGAGGGGCTCTGATCAGGGTCTTATGAGGTGCGCTTCAAAGGGCCGATCCATCTATGTCAGCCTTGGGCGGACAGGAGTGTGAATATGCCTCATGAACAGGACAATCATCAGGCGGCAGATTACAACCGGGCTTTTGCCCTAGGCGTTGCGCTCAATGTCCTGTTCGTAGCGATCGAGGCGTGGTAAGAATAAAGATCCGCTACCTGATGCCTTTACGGGCTTTCCGAGGCATCATGCA
>Ga0272443_10007553_pt1 | contig 10351 bp, 8 predicted proteins | sample SSMAcet12_FD_193581 | JGI IMG/M metagenome (GOLD analysis project Ga0272443, IMG submission 193581) | Marine sediment archaeal communities from Little Sippewissett salt marsh, Falmouth, MA, United States - SSM-Acet-12 | ecosystem: Environmental > Aquatic > Marine > Wetlands > Sediment ... | reverse complement strand
TCTCTTTAGATCAATGGCACCGGGATCGTAGGGCGCGATCCAGGGAGCAAAGAAAGACACGATAAACAGCACGATGACGACGATACCGCCGACAAGGGCCATCTTGTTTCGTTTGAATCGTTCCCAGAAATCAAATCCCATTGCTTACTCTTTGGTCCAATTTTTTCGTCCGGCCATAATCCGTCACCCCACGCGGATGCGGGGATCGGCGACGGCGTAAGATACGTCGGCTATGAGGTTTCCCAAGAGCGTCAAGAGGGCACCGATGAAGAGGATGCCCATGACCACGGGGTAGTCACGCGACATGACCGCCATGTAGAACAACTGCCCCATGCCCGGGATGGCGAAAATCGTTTCAAAGATGACGCTCCCTCCAATGAGGGCGGGAAGCGACAGTCCCAGGATGGTGATGACTGGCAGGAGGGCGTTTCTCAGGGCGTGCTTGAAGATAACCACCCGTTCGCTTAATCCCTTCGCCCTCGCCGTCGTAATATAGTCCTGCCGGATCACTTCGAGCATATTCGAGCGCATATACCGGGAGAACCCGGCCAGGCCCCCGAAAGCGGAGATAAGCACGGGAAGGATGAGATGTTTCACCAGGTCCCACAGAGCGAGCCCCGGGGGCAGATACTCGTAGTTGAGGGAACGCAGTCCCGATATGGGAAGCCAGGCGAGGTGAATCCCGAAAAAGATCATCAGAAGGAGGGCAAGCCAGAACGTGGGGATGGCAAATCCGACAAAAACGAACACCCCGGTAATGCGATCGAAAGGAGTATTCTGTTTCACGGCGGACATCACGCCCAAAGGGATCGCCACCATGATGATGAGGATCATGGATAAGACGTTCAGCGTGATGGTGATGGGCAGCCTCTCCGCGATCTTGTCTATGACGGGCCGGTGGTCCGGTGAGAACGATTCACCAAGATCGAGTACGGCGAGCTTCTTCACCCAGAGCCAGTACTGCACGTGGAGCGGCTCATCCAGGTGATAGAGGGCTCTCAGCCGTTCTTTTGCCTCCACGGACGCCTTCGGGTTCATCTCTGTCTGCAGGTCCGTCGGCGATCCCGGTGCGAGATGGATGACGGTGAAACAAATGATGGTGATCCCGATAATGAGGGGGACCATCAAAATCAACCGTCGAATAATGTAGCGCGACACGCCTCATCACCTCTTCAGAATACGGATGACGTCATCATATCACGTCGTGCCAGGAAAGAGTCAAACCATTTCATGGACGACAAATTGTCTATTGTGCGCCATAAGGCCTCTTCCGAGTGCGGCTCCAGGGTCACCGTGGGAGTGATCCCACCTTTCTCCAGTAATGCGAATAACTGATCGAAGGGAAAAGTCCCCTCACCCACCGGAGCATGCGCGTCCATGGTCCCGTCGTTGTCGTGTAGGTGGACATGCTCTATGGAGGAGCCAACGGCGTCGATCCATTCGTCGAGCGGCACCCGTGAGAATACGTTGAAGTGCCCCGTGTCGAAACAGAGACCGACGGGTGCATCCGTCGGCAGTAACGACAGCAGCTTCTCGAACATGACGGGACTGTCTTCATAGACGTTTTCCAGGACAATTCTGGTCTCCGCGTCACGCGCCCATGAAAGGCATTCACACCACGTCCGGCGACTCTTTTCCAGCCACGCCTCTTCCTGGGACCAGTAGTACCGGGCATCGAAGGAGGCATGGCACACGATGCGGGACGGCGAAAAGAGAGGGGCCATGTTGAATACCTGCCGGAGACGATCCAGGGTGACACGCCGTACCCGTTCATCAATCGCCCCGGGACGGAGGTCCATGAAGGGCGCGTGAAAGGTAATCCGGGTACCGACATCGCGGAGACGACGGGCGACGTCCGCGAAATCGTCCCGTGTGAAACCGTCCAGATCGTCACCTTTGAACCCGATTTCCGGATTTATACCGGCTGAAACGACCAGAGGAAGATACTCCCGGATCAGCATGTGAAAAGGCATGTTGACGTGAATTTGTTTCAGTATGTCATCACGTGTCATCTCACCTGAACTCCTTTTCTGGTGATACCCTGCACAGATGGTTGCCCTGCTGTACCATACCGCCCGTATTTTCTCAAGGGAGGGCGTGGCGTCCCGTCATTTTATGCTTGACAATGAATTCAGCTTCCTGCTACTTAGTGTCCCTTTCAGGAGCGTTACGGGCCGTTAGCTCAGGCAGGTAGAGCAGCGGACTTTTAATCCGTTGGCCAGGGGTTCAAATCCCCTACGGCCCACCAGATAGACGGGGATATGCCTATAGGTGTATCCCCTTTTTTTCATCCCCTAATCAGCCCCCCGTCCCTCACAACGGATGTAAGATACATCACCCGACACGGTTGCCTGCAATCCTCGTACAAAACGTCCTGGCCGATGTGTCTCTCTTTTCAAGAAAACGAATAATTACGAGTGCCTTCCACACTATGCACAGAATTGTTGATTAGCCTGTGGATAACCCTGTTGAGGGACATGCCAAAGGCCCGGTACTCACGCATTCCCTTCATATTGCACGTATTTTGAGCACTTAATATTATTAATATTATCAATTACTTGCAAATTTTCGTGTTGTATCGGACCGTTGCACAGCTCAGGCTAACAGGATAAATTCTCCGAATACACAGGAACCGGCACATCGCACGGTTTCGGACGCCTTTGCCCTTGCCATCCGGCATGAGTCAGACAGCGTCCGTGGGCGGCCTGAGAAAGAACATGGAAAAGGACACCACCACCAGGATGATCACGCAGAAGAGCCAGACATAGTGATAGGACCCTAATTGATCGAAGACGAATCCCCCCGCTACCGGTCCGAGGCCGCCTCCGATACCCATCACGAAAAAGTTCATGGTCCCGTAGGCCGATCCCAGGATGCGCCGTCCGAACTGCTCGGAGATAAGGACGGGCATCAAGGGCGCGAAGGACCCGTAGCCAAACCCGAACACAACGGCATAGAGAAAGAGCCTTGTTGCGTCCGGCGGCATGGACAGGATGAGCATGCCCAATGCAATGATGAGGATGCCGACGAAGGCGGCAATTCGGGCGTTTCCGATGCGGTCGCTCAACCAGCCGAAGAAGAACCGGCCGCACAGCCCCGCAATGCCGATGGCGCCGAGAGAGGACGCCGCGGTGATCTTTTCCACACCGCCGTCCACGGCATAGGCCACCTGGTGGACAAAGGCCATCATGAATACGAAGGCTTCCACACCGAAGAATAACGCAATAATCCAGTAATAGATATCCTTCAGAAGCGCGACCGTCGTTGTGGTGCCATTGGCAGGTACACCGTTATTCCCGCCGGCAGCACCTTTCTCCTGCGCGAGATTCACATCCTCGGGATGATTCTTTCTCATGAGCGTATGTGCCAGCGTAATACCGAGAACGACAATCAGGGTACCGAGGACGTAGAATCCCGTTCTCCAGTCGTAGTGTTTTGTGATGTACCCGGCGAGCGGTGTGAGGGCCATCGTCCCGAAGCCGATCCCCATGGTGGTGATCCCCATGGCCATGCCCTGTTTCTCCACGAACCACTTTCCCACGGAGGAACTGCACACGACAAGACCGATGCCCGCCCCACCCAAACCGCAGAGAACACCGTAGGACACATAGAGGCCCACAGGTGACGTGATGGTTCCCGCCAGGAGGAACCCGGCCGCTGTTATAACGGCCCCGCAGGTCATGATCCACTTCGGAGCCATGCGGTCGAGGAGCCATCCGCTCACGATGCCGCCTGCGGCGTACATAAAGATGTTGATTGACGCCCCGAGAGAAATGATCGACATGGGCCATCCGTATTCGGCGAACATGGGTTTGACGAAGACACCGAAGGAATACCGGGCACCGTACTGAAGACTGAGAATCAGGAAGGCGCCGGCGACGACGAACCATCCCCACGACGGGCGCTTTCCCATAATATTATAACCGTCCGACAAAGAGACGGATTTGCTGTCCATTTCCACTCCTCCATTATCGTTTTCCCCAAAAAGACAGTGTCGTCAAAAGACGAAAGGCATATGAACCTATCCCGTCACCGGTTACCTGTCAAGTCTGTTCGACAATCCCCGCACCGCGGCAACGAAACATCGTTTATACAGTGCATGCCCAGCCATCCCCGCCTACTGCTTCAGAGACTGTTGTCACCGCAGGGGGTAACATCATCGGAGGAAGACTTTGCGCTTTGCTTCAGATTCGTCACCCTGACGCCGATCAATCGGACACGCCTGTCGAGCACGAGCCTTTTTAAACAGGAGAAGGCAGTCCGCCTGATATCGTCTTCAGAACTGGTTGCTTTCATCAAGGAACATGCCCTGGTGACAGTTCGAAAATTGTTAAAACGAATCTTCAGAGTTACCGTCTTTGCCAGAAAACCTCTTCTGTCCAGATCGCCGACAACCTCACTGGTAAGCTCCGCAATCGTCCTCGCAATAACCTGCCAGTCTCTGACGTCGACCTGGAATGTTGTCTCCCGACTGAATGATTTGGGTTCCCAGTGGGTCACAATGGGCCTCGTATCAATGCCCCGTGCTGCTTCATACAGATACGTGCCATGAGAAGACCCGAATTGTTCAACAAGTGTCCCGACGGGAAGCGCCGCTAGTTGTCCAATCGTTTCTACACCCCTTTTTTTCAGGTGTTCCTCCGTCTTCGGCCCTATGCCATATAGTTTTCTTATGGGCATGGGCCATAAAAGGCTTTTGATATGATATTCCGTCAGGATGGTTACTCCATCTGGTTTCTCCATATCGGACGCGATTTTGGCGAGAAGTTTGTTCGGCGCAATACCGATTGAACAGGTCAGGCCCGTCTTTTCATAGATACCCGCTTTGATCCTATCGGCGATTGTTGCATCGGCATCGGCTTCTTCAGATAAATCCAGGAAAGCTTCATCTATCCCTACATCTTCCATGTTCGGCGTAACGGCTCGGAGGACACTTTTGAATTGACGGGAAACCGCCACATAGGCCTTATAATCAACGGGGAGGAAGACAGCGGTGGGACAGAGTTTGAATGCCGTTCTCAAGGACATGCCGGAATGGATACCATATTTTCTCGCTTCATAACTGGCCGTGGAGACAACACCTCGTTTCGACGGATCTCCCCGCCCCCCGATGATGAGGGGTTTCCCTTTCAGGTCAGGATTCCTTCTCTCTTCCACGGCCGCGAAGAAGGCGTCCATGTCGACATGCACAATTCGTCTCATTCACTTTTCTTCGGCGATAATGTCAAAGGTAAATTCTATAACGTGTTTTTTTAATTGCATTCTGATCGGTATTTTCCTCTCGTTTGCCGTAAACCATATTTTAAGGTTACTGTCATCACCGTCCTTATTAAGTGCTTTGAGATCGCTTTCGACCAGGAATGTATCATATTCTTTTTCCGCTATCGTAATCACCTCTCTCCGTGAAACCTTCGCCCTTGCAGGGATGCACTTTTTCCCATCGGTAACCGGTATTGTGAAGACCATACCTTCCGCAAGGTCATAAAGACGGATAACATACACGAGGGACAGGGGATCGAATGTCCCGGGGAGAATCGAAACGGGACTCATTTCTTCCCCGAAATTGTTATACGACGCAGTCATTCTGTCCCAATCAAAGTCAACCACAACGTCTCGGGGATGTTTCCCCGTGCTCTGTTTCGTATAGAGGAGCGAGTGCGTGAACCCCATGTCGACATATGAGCCCTGTCTTTCACGCACTTTATAGACCAGGTCAATGTACCTGTTCGTTCGTGTGATCATGGAAAAATGATAGGCAGGGACACCATTGATGCCTGTCGCGGGACGGACCTCCAGTATACTCACCCCGGCAGGTACAGGACCCCATCGCGCGTGATAGGTCAGTTTTTCTCCCTCGTGAAATGGAACACTGCCACGTGCGTCGGTACGACCCGTACAGCAGAAGATAACGATCAGGATAAACATACCGTAACTCACGATAAAACGGCATCCTGACATGCAGTTGATGTGCGGAAGAAACTCTTCCATGCTTTTCTTAAGAGAACTCATGATCCGCGCACCCAATGATCATATGATAAATAACAGCACGTTAAACGGTATTACACATCAGGATATCATGATGACAGGATCAATGCGACCGGGAATTCAGGGAATGCAGGGGACATATCATGTAATTCCCTGCTTTCCCCCGAATATGTCCCCTTAATACCCAAATCGTTCGTCTTACCGTCAATAATGTGGTATTATGAGTTTAATATAACCTCTCACGTGACGACCGCATTTCTCCGACAATTAGACCTTACAACTTCCCTCTCACACGATAAAGAAATTGCCATCACCTCTTTTGAGGCCATGAATGTGACACGGCACTATGAACATCTATCGGCCGTTGTGAAGAAAGGATAAGTGATGACAGGACCCCCATTTACGACGACCCGATGTCTGTGGCATAGATAGATGAATCGTTCCGCACGTCGCGGCATGCACGTGAACACATTCTGACAGCTATTTAAAAGAGCAGGGCGGAAGGAGAAGAAACCATGAAGGACGACAGCAAAACCCTGGCAAAAAGCAGGATCAGCAGTCCCATTTCAGGCGGCGGCACGTCCGTCCGGGACTGGTGGCCGAATCAGTTGAACCTCAAAATTCTTCATCAGCACTCTCGCCTGAGCAATCCCATGGGCGACGATTTCAACTATGCCAAGGAATTCATGAAACTCGACCTGGAGACCGTGAAGAAGGACCTCCATGCACTGATGACCGACTCGCAGGACTGGTGGCCAGCCGACTACGGGCACTACGGACCGCTCTTTATCCGAATGGCGTGGCACAGCGCGGGAACCTACCGCATGGGCGACGGCCGGGGGGGTGCGGGGTCCGGCTCCCAACGGCTGGCACCTCTCAACAGCTGGCCCGACAACGTGAACCTCGATAAGGCGCGCCGTCTGCTGTGGCCGATCAAGCAGAAATATGGAAGAAAAATTTCCTGGGCCGACCTGATGATCCTCGCCGGCAATTGCGCCATCGAGTCGATGGGGTTAAAGCCCTTCGGTTTCGGTGGCGGGCGCGAAGACGTTTGGGAACCGGAAGAGGACATTTACTGGGGCTCTGAGGCCGAATGGCTCGGCGACGAGCGCTACTCCGTCGAACGGGATCTCGAGAACCCCCTCGCCGCCGTCCAGATGGGTCTCATCTACGTAAACCCGGAAGGGCCGAACAGCAACCCCGATCCGGTCGCCTCCGGTCATGACGTGCGCGAGACTTTCGCGCGTATGGCCATGAACGACGAAGAGACCGTCGCCCTGGTCGCCGGCGGGCACACCTTCGGCAAATGCCACGGAGCGGGTCCGGCAACTCACGTGGGACCCGAGCCCGAAGCGGCTGATATCGAAGAACAGGGCCTTGGCTGGAAAAGCAGCTTCGGCAGCGGCAAAGGAGGCGATACAATCGGCAGCGGCATCGAGGGAGCCTGGAAGCCGCACCCCACCAGATGGGATATGGGCTACCTGAACACGCTGTTAAAATACGAGTGGGAGCTGGTAAAGAGCCCCGCTGGCGCGCATCAGTGGCTGGCCAAAGACGTGGCCGATGAGGACATGATCGTTGACGCGCACGATCCGTCTAAGAAACACCGGCCCATGATGACCACGGCCGATCTTTCCCTTCGCTTCGACCCGATCTACGAGCCGATCGCACGGCACTACCAGCAGCACCCCGAGGAATTCGCCGACGCCTTCGCCCGGGCGTGGTTTAAACTGACCCACCGTGACATGGGCCCCCGCGCGCGCTACCTCGGCTCGGATGTACCGGCAGAGGAACTGATCTGGCAAGATCCGGTACCCGCAATCGATCACAAGCTGATCGACGCGCAGGACATCGCCACTCTCAAAAAGACAATCCTCGCATCGGGCCTCTCTGTTTCCCAACTGGTTGCGACGGCCTGGGCATCGGCGTCCACGTTCCGCGGTTCCGACAAGCGAGGCGGCGCGAACGGGGCGCGTATCCGTCTCGCGCCGCAGAAGGACTGGAACGTGAATCAGCCAGCCCACCTGAAAACGATTTTGCAGACCCTTGAAGGAATCCAGAAAGAGTTCAACAGTGCGCAGTCAGGCGGAAAGAAGGTATCACTCGCCGACGTGATAGTCCTCGGTGGATGCGCCGGCGTCGAGCAGGCGGCAAATAACGCCGGCCATAATGTGGCCGTTCCCTTCACACCCGGGCGCATGGACGCGTCGCAGGAGCAGACCGATGTTGCGTCATTCGCCGTACTCGAGCCGGTTGCCGACGGGTTCCGGAACTACCTCAAAGCCAGATACGCCGTATCGGCCGAGGAACTGATGATCGACCGAGCACAGTTGCTGACGCTGACCGCTCCCGAGATGACGGTTCTTGTCGGCGGTCTGCGCGTCTTGAACGTCAACGTCGGGCAGTCCCCACACGGTGTCTTCACTAAGCAGCCGGAAGCGCTCACCACTGATTTCTTCGTGAACCTGCTCGACATGGGCACGACGTGGACGGCGACTTCAGATGACGAAGACATGTTCGAGGGACGTGATCGTACGACGGGTGAACTCCAATGGACGGGTACCCGCATTGATCTTGTCTTCGGGTCAAACTCCCAGCTCCGGGCCCTGGCGGAAGTATACGCATGCGAAGATGCCCAGGAGAAGTTTCTCCACGACTTTATCGCGGCGTGGAACAAAGTCATGAACCTTGATCGTTTCGACCTTGCCTGATCGGCACGAACGGTGTCTCAGCCAACAACCGGTTCAGCGGACGGCATACCTGTCGCCGCTGAACCGGACCGATTTAAGGGAACACAACATATAATTCTTGATAGTTATGTTTTCTGTCCTTTTAATTTCCCAGTATTCCTGTGCCGCTTTCTTATCGTTCTGTTATATTTCTTACTCTGAGCACTGATAAGCAATTTCGGCATCACTGTCATAACCTAAAACACATGTTGTCGTTACGGTAACTGAAAGCGACAAAGGAGATGCCGATGAGTGTGTCGTACTGCATGTTGAATTTTCCGGAGTAACTGCTGTATCAGTAGATATGCAGGTGTCGCATCCGAATATATCGCCCGAACCGTCAAGCTTCAATATCCACATGTCAGAAGATCCGGCACCGTATGACAATGTATAACCCGTCACAACATACCCGCCGTCCGATGTCTGCTGGATACTGTAACCTTGATCAAAATTGTTTCCACCATAGGTTTTCTGCCACACGGTGTTACCTGTTCTGTCAAGCCTCACTACCCACAGATCAGTATTGCCGGCTCCGTATGAACGTGTACTGCCTAACACAACGTACCCGCTATCTGATGTCTGCTGGATGCTGAATCCATACTCAGAATCACTTCCACCATAGGTTTTCTGCCACATGATGGTGCCATAACTGTCTAGCTTTATTACCCACAGATCAGAATCTCCGGCACCGTATGAGAATGTATACCCCGTCACAACATACCCGCCGTCCGACGTCTGTACTATGCTGGATCCTTCTTCAGCTGAAATTCCGCCATATGTTCTCTGCCAGTTGATGTCGCCCGTACTGTTTAGCTTTACTACCCACAGATCAGCACTACCTGCACCGTAAGACAGCGTGTACCCAAAAACGACATACCCTCCGTCTGATGTCTGGCAGATGCTTCTCCCCTCATCATAATTAATCCCACCATAAGTTTTTTCCCAGCAGGTATTCCCTACTATGTCAAGCTTCACTACCCACAGATCAGCACTACCTGCACCGAAGGAACTTGTATAACCCATGACAACATAACCGCCGTCCAAGGTCTGCTGGATGCTTAATCCTAAATCACAATCGGTTCCGCCATATGTTTTCTGCCAATTGATGTCGCCCGTACTGCTTAACTTTAATACCCACAGATCAGTGTTTCCGGCTCCGTATGAACGTGTCCAACCCGTCACAACATACCCGCCGTCCGAAGTCTGCACGATGTCCTGCGCGCATTCATAAGAGCATCCCCCATAGGTTTTCTGCCATTCAATGCCGCCAGCATTGTTACATTTCGCTACCCAGAAGTCTTGATTACCGGTACCGTATGATTCCGTATATCCGGCTACGACATAACCGCCATCCGAGGTCTGGTGGATGCGATAACCTACATCACAATCGGTTCCCCCCGCGCTGAATGCCCAGGTGGTACTATCAGAACCACCGCTCGGATCAAAGACAGGCACCGGTATGCCCGGCGTGAATAACAGGTAGGAGAGACTGGTGCATTCCGTACAGATGACCACACCCGACAGGCACTGTACCGTTGAGAGGGCAATGATGCTGTCAATTTCCGCGTACGAAACGGAGGGGAACCATGTTCCGTGAACACCCACTATCTGGTCATGGGCACCGATGGTGGTGGAAT
>Ga0272443_10007552_pt1 | contig 10354 bp, 10 predicted proteins | sample SSMAcet12_FD_193581 | JGI IMG/M metagenome (GOLD analysis project Ga0272443, IMG submission 193581) | Marine sediment archaeal communities from Little Sippewissett salt marsh, Falmouth, MA, United States - SSM-Acet-12 | ecosystem: Environmental > Aquatic > Marine > Wetlands > Sediment ... | reverse complement strand
GTCGATAACATCAGCCCTCAGCACCACCCGGTTCTGGACCGCATAGTCCCCTTTTACCACCCTCTCCAGGGCATTGGTCAGCTGATCCGGGGTAAGTTGCGTCAGGAACCCGAGCGAACCGAGATTGATCCCGAGAATCGGGACCTCCGCCCGGTCCAGCGCCCGCGCCGTCGCCAGGATTGTCCCGTCGCCGCCGAGCGAAATCAGGACGTCGGCCCGGTTGCAGTCGTCACCCTTATCGAGCGGCTTGACACTTTCCGGAATCTCCCTGTAGACTTTTCTGCAAAGAAAAACCTCGTGCCCCTGGTTCCGGCACCAGTCGTTGATAGTATTGACCGCTTCCGACGCGGCGGGACGCTTAAAATTCGCAACGACTCCGAACTTCATGATTTCCCCCTACTTCCGTCCGTCCCCGGTTTTGCGTTTAAACGAAGAATCCGCGCGGGGATTCCCCGCCAGCTTTTCATGAAGGATCCGATGTTCTCCCGCGAGCGCCGTAATATGCTCCGCAAGGTTCTCTGCCGTCAAACCGATATCTTTCAACAGCCGCTCCCGCGGCCCGTGCGTCACGAATCGATCCGGGATACCGAGAACCTGGAATCCCCCCGGGTAGTCCTTCTCTTTCAAATAACTGCCGATCACTCTGCCGAGACCGTTGACTTCGCTGTTTTCTTCCATGACGATTATGTTACGGCATTTCATCATGCACCGATCGATCATCGCCGTATCAAGCGGTTTCAGGAAACGGGCATTGACTACGGTTATATCGGCCTTTCCCGCGAGCAATTCCTTTGCCTTCAACGCCGTCTCGACCATCGTCCCGACCGCAAACACGGCGGTCTCACCACCCTCTGCGACCATCTCCCAGCTTCCCCATTCGATTTTTTCAAGAGCCGGGTAATTCTCCTCCGGGATGGACGCCCGGGGATAGCGAATCGCCACCGGCCCGTCAAGGTCATCCTCCGCCGCCATCCGGAGCATTTCTTTAAACTCGGAACCGTTCTTCGGCGCCATCACGGTCAGGTTCGGAACCGCCATAAGATACGAAATATCGAATGCCCCATGATGCGTCGGCCCGTCTTCCCCGACGATTCCGGCGCGATCGAGACAGAAAACAACGGGAAGTCTCTGCAGGGCGACATCATGTATGATTTGATCGTACGCCCGCTGCAGGAAGGTCGAATAAATTGCCACGAATGGACGCATTCCCCCCGCGGCAAGCCCCCCGGCAAAACAGGCCGCATGCGCCTCCGCTATCCCGACATCGTACAATCGATCCGGGTATTTCTCAGCAAACCCGGTCAGTCCCGTTCCACTGGTCATAGCCGCGGTAATCACCACGATATTATCGTTCTTTTCCGCAAGACTGCACATGGTCTCACCGAACAATGCCGTGTATGACTGTCTCCCCTTATTGCTCCGGGCCTGACCGGTCAGCTTATCGAAAGAACCGATCCCGTGATACTTGGTGGCATCGGCTTCGGCCGGGGCATAGCCTTTCCCCTTTTTGGTCAGAACATGCAAAAGCCTCGGCCCATGCAGTTCCTTGATCTGGTTGATCGTGCTTATCAAAAGCGGCAGATCGTGTCCGTCAATGGGGCCGAAGTAACGGAATCCCAACCGATCGAAGAAAAACCCCGGAACAATAAAACTTTTCATGGAATCCTCGAGATGCGCCACCCATTTGCGGATTTTCTCCCGCCGCCGGAAGCGCCCGGTCAGTTCCCAGAGTTCATTGCGAAGACGGTTGTACCGTGGATCGACCATAATTCCGGTCAGATGTTTCGACAGCGCCCCGACATTTTTCGAAATCGACATATTATTATCGTTCAGGATGACAATCATGTCGCGCTTCGAGGCCCCGGCATTGTTCAGTCCTTCATAGGCCAGACCGCCGGTCAATGCACCGTCTCCCACCACCGCGACGACTTCGTTTTTGCGCCGGCGATGATCCCGGGCCGCAGCCAGACCGAGTGCGGCCGAAATGGCGGTCGAAGCATGTCCCGCCCCGAACGGATCGGCTTCCGATTCGGACCGCTTGGGGAATCCCGACAGGCCATCGTACTGCCTGACCGAGCGAAGTTCTTTTCGCCGGCCGGTTACCAGCTTATGGACATAGCTTTGATGCCCCACATCCCATACAATCTGATCGTCTGGAATATCGAGACAATAATGAAGGGCCAGGGTAAGTTCTACGGCTCCGAGATTCGAGGCGAGGTGACCGCCGTTACTTGAAACGACAGAAATAATTTCGTGTCTTATCTCCCCCGCCAGTTGAGCCAACTCTTCAGTGGAGAGAACTTTCAAGTCTTCCGGCCCATTGACTCTTTCAATCATTGTCATATTTCAACTATCTCTCTGTCCGATAAATTTAGCGATCAGGACAAAACGTTCGCCGTTACCGTTAAGACTTTGACTGATATCGATAGCATCAGCAAGCAGTTGATGTGCCTCTTTGCGGGCTCTTTCGATACCAACCACCGCCGGATAAGTCGCCTTCTGATTCCTGGAATCGGACCCGACCTTTTTGCCGAGTTTATCCTGCTCGCCTTCGACATCGAGAACATCATCGATAATCTGAAAGGCCAATCCGATTTTTTCACCGTAATCGGTAATCCGGGCCAGCTCCGAATCATCGCAATTCGCGAGAATCGCTCCTATCCTGGCCGAACCGCGCAGGAGTGCCCCGGTCTTGTGTGAATGTATGAACCTGATTTGATCTATGGTATTCTCTTTGCCCTCGGCTTCGACGTCCGCCATCTGTCCCCCCAGCATTCCCCCCGTCCCGATCGCATCCGCGAGTTCATGCACGACTTTTATGGAACCGGATTGCGCCATCAGCTTGAATGAAAGAACATGCAAGGCATCACCGGCAAGAACCGCCGTAGCCTCATCGAATTTCTTGTGCAGGGTCGGTCGGCCGCGCCGGAGATCGTCATCATCCATGCAGGGTAAATCATCATGGATCAGCGAATAGGTATGGACTATCTCGAGCGCACAGGAAGCCGGGCCGATTATCGCGGGATTATTGCCGCCGCATGCTTCATAGGCGGTAAGCGCCAGGATCGGGCGGATACGCTTGCCGCCCGCCAGAACCGAATAACGCATCGCCTCATGAAGCCGATACGGGTATTTGCTGACGGGTGGAAGATACAGGTCCAGAAGGCGGTCGACTTCGGTCCGTTTGTCTTTCAAATAAGTGAGATCGAGCATTTCACTCTTACTCGCCATTCTCCAAATCCTCCGTACCGAGATCCCCCTCAAAGACCTCTTCGACCATCTCCCGGTTTTTCTCCTTGAGAATTTTCACCTTCTTTTCGGCATCGGCAAGCTTCTTGGTGCAAATCCCGGCGATTTCAATCCCCTCGGTATACAGGTCTATGGACTCTTCAAGTTTCGTTTCCCCGGATTCGAGTCTTTCCGTTATTTCCTCAAGTCTTTCCAGGGCCGATTCAAAATCTTTGTATTTCTTTTCTTTTGGGGTCATCTACTTATTCTTTATTTAAAATCTTCAGAATTTCCGCTTCGGCCTTTCCATCGCTGAATCCCAGTTCAACGGAATCGCCGTCATTTATATCTTTTATACTGCTAATTGATAAACCCTCCGGGATCTTTTTCACGACAGCATAACCCCGTTTCAAAACGGCCAGGGGCGACAGCGCCTCGAGCCGCGACAGCAATAAAGATAAATCATTTCGGGACTTTTCCAAAACGTTTTTTCCCGCCGAGTCCATAAGTCTCATAATCGAATCAAAACGTTGCGCCTTCTCATTTATAAGAGAGTCCGGACGGCGATAAACCGGGCGATTTATGAGATAATTCAATTGCTCGCGGCATTCACCGAATATCAATCCGAGCGAACGATTCAACTCACGATAACAGGTCCGGAAGATTTCACGAAGGTCATCACGTGACCAGAATACTATCTCCGCCGCCGCCGATGGAGTCGGCGCGCGAAGGTCCGCGGCCAGATCCGACAAAGTCGTATCTATTTCATGCCCGACCGCCGATACTATTGGGATTCGTGATCCCGCTATCGCCCGGACTGCAACTTCTTCATTGAAGCACCAGAGATCCTCAAGCGACCCTCCGCCCCTGCCGGCGATGATTACATCAATATCGTCGCGGCCATTGAAATACTCGATTCCTGCCGCAATTGTAATCTCTGCTCCTTTCCCCTGAACCCGGGCAGGGTGGATCACAATTTCGATGATACTATTACGCCTCGCGGCAATTTGCAATATATCTCTGATGGCCGCGCCGGTCGGTGACGTTATGACTCCGACTTTGAGCGGATAGGACGGCAGCTTCTTCTTTCGTTCCGGGGCGAAGAGCCCTTCTGCCGATAATTTTTCATGAAGCTGTCTAAAGGCAATCTCCAGTTCGCCGACACCGACCGGCATCAGCTTACGGCAGTTCAGCTGATATTGCCCCTGTTTCTCATAAAGAGAAATACTCCCGAAAGCCCTCACTTTCATTCCGTTTTCAGGCTCGAACTTCAAATTTTGCCCGACCGAACGCCAGATGGTCAATTTTATCGACGCATTTTCGTCCTTTAGGGTTAAATAGCGGTGTCCGGAAGAGTGATGAATATAATTGGAAATCTCGCCTTCGACCCATACCGACGGGAAAGACTCTTCAAGAGTATACTTAATCAGCCTGGTCAGGGCGGTTACGCTGTAGATCTTATCCAATGTATCAACCATGAGTCATATTATGCCAAATATATTCCAAAAGACAACAGCAAATTCAAATTAGTGAAATGCCCGATAGACAATATCTGCAATCGGTTTTGGTATGCCTTTAACCCGACCCAGTTCATCCATCGATGCTTCTTTGATCTTCTTAACCGAGCCGAAATGTTTCAGGAGAATTTCACGCCTTTTCGGCCCGACTCCTTTCAGCCGGTCGAGATCGGATTTGATCGTCCGTTTGGAACGGACTTTCCGATTATATTCGATGGCAAACCGATGAGCCTCATCGCGAATGTTCCGGAGCAGGATTAACCCGGGCGACGATTTCGAAATCGTCAGCGGTTCCTTGCGCCCCGGCAGATAGACTTCTTCGAGACGTTTCGCCAGCCCAATGACATTCTGTTCCGCAAACCCAATTGTCCCAATTTCTTTGACCACCGACATCAATTGTCCCTTTCCGCCATCAACAACCAGCAGGTCAGGCGCCTTTTTACCTTCTTCCTTTAAGCGGTAAAAATACCTCCCGACAACCTCCCGCATCATGGCGAAATCATCCTGCCCCTTGACTTCCTTGATTTTGAAATGGCGATATTCCGATTTCCGGGGACGGGCGTTCTCGAAATAAACGAGCGACCCGACAGCATCCGACTCCCCGGTATTGGAAATATCGACACAGGCAATATGGACCGGCGACTCCGGCAACTGAAGATCATCTTTCAGGGCCTGGACCGACTTGGTGGTTCGCTCCTGGAACTTCTGTTTTTGAATCAGGATTTCATCGAGCAACAAGCGTGCGTTCCCGGAAGCCATTTCAACCAGACGCACCTTTTCCCCTATTTGCGGGGTAAATATTTTGATTTTATGGCCGGCAATACTATCGAGCCACTTAGCAATTAATTCCTCTTCACCCAGTTTTACCGGAAGGAATATTTCATCGGGCAGGTTCGGCTGGTGATTGTAGTACTGACGAACAAAAGCGGAAAGAACCTCCTGATCCTCTTCTTCGGGATCGGACTTCAATTGAAAATCCTGGCGTCCCAGCAATACTCCCTCGCGGACCTGAAACACCACCGCAACGGTATCCGATCCTTCCCGCGCAAAGGCAACGATGTCCCGGCTCAATAACTGCGCGGCATCGACCTTTTGTTTCTGACGAACCGACTCGAGGGCTTCGATCTGATCCCGCAATTCCGCCGCCTCCTCGAATTCCATGTTCTCCGAAGCCCCAGCCATTTTCTTCCGGAGATTTTCTATCAGTGTCTGGGATTTACCCATCAAAAACAGGACAACCGAATCGACCTGCCGGCGATATTCCTCTTCAGACTGCAAAGCCTCGCAAGGTCCGCCGCATCGTCCAATATGATAATCGAGACAAACTTTCTGTTTCTTACCGGATGGATGCGGAATCGTCAGATTACAGGTCCGTATTTTAAACAGCCGGCAAAGAAAATTGACCGTCCGGCGCATTCCTTTTGAATTCGCGTATGGACCAAAATACTTGGATCCATCCTTATCAAGCCTGCGAACAATTAAAACCCGGGGAAAGGGTTCATTCAGGGTGACTTTTATGTATGGAAAATGCTTATCGTCTTTGAGATTTACATTATATCGCGGCCGATGTTCTTTAACGAGATTCGCCTCGAGAATGAGTGCTTCAATCTCTGAGTCGGTAACCACAAGCTCAAAATCACTTACCGCGGAGACCAGGCGTCTGGTTTTGGCGTCATGACTTCGAGAAGAATTGAAATACGACCTGACCCGATTTCTAAGATTCTTGGCCTTACCTATATAGATAATTTTGCCGGTCTGATTCTTGAAGAGATAGACCCCGGGATCGGTCGGAAGGTTTTTCAGTTTCAATTCCAGCGTTTCATTCATGGCATTTCTTTATACGTCTCACGGTTGGAACGGGATGAATTCGGACGTTTACGGAATGATTCTTCGGGCTCCGGCCAGACATTTTTTCCAGTATTTCTCGGTCAGGCTGGAAATCATGATTCCCTGGGAAGATGAAGAATGAACAAATTCATCATATCCGACATATATCCCGACATGCGAGATGGCCCGCCCCCCGGTTCGGAAAAAGACCAGGTCGCCGTAGCGCAAATCGGAGGTTCTGACCCCAACCCCCACTCCGGCCTGGTCCCGTGCCGTCCGGGGAAGCTGCGTATTGTTGTAATCCTGAAAAACCGCCTGAATAAAACCGCTGCAGTCCATCCCCTCGCGATAGCGCGATTGTCCCTGGTACGGGGTCCCGAGGTAATCCTGGATGACTCTCCCCAGCCGAAGCAACTCAAATGTCGACATCGACCCGTCATACAGGCCGGCACTTTCGCTATGAAGTTCCTTTTGGGAATCGGAGGCGCTTTCCTCCGCCTGACGCTGACGCTGGAATTTCGGATGCGTCGTACACCCGGTGATAAGGACCAATATGATTATTAAGACAATCCTTGTCATAGTCAATTAATTCTGGGATATACTATCCCGAATCTCCTCTGATAATATATACGGGTTAGTATCAGAACGGCAAGGAGAAAAACCAGATAGGTCGGATAGTAATACCCGGCCAAAAGCGACATCATCAGGATGGGAGCCTTGCATGCGAACAGTATCACCGGACTCTTGCGGTTTATCAACGCAATCAGGAAGATAATTATCGCTATTGCACTTAGCACGCTTAAATGGAATTGCTCCATGCGGATGGCCGCCATCAGCGAAAGATATAGCAAAAGCATTGCAATCATCATCAGGTAAAAAGTCGGTAAAAGCGCCGCGAATGTAATTTTGCCCGATTTTATATCTCCCTCCCGATCCGGTATGATTGTCAACATATATCCCGCAGAAACGGTCAGGAAGAAGTACACCGGAAGATAAACCGCGTGTTCGTCCCAATACTCGAAAATATTCGGAATCATTAACGGTATCATGATTCCATAAGCGATGCTGTTAGAAATCAGTCCCCAGAATGGCCGGTCCTTGAGTCTCAACGGAGGCGCGGAGTAAATATATCCCAATCCGGCAATCGCAGTACAGATCAATCCGGAATATATGTCAACAGCAAAGGCGACGGCAATTGCCAGGAATGTAATAATGTAATAACAGAGTTTCATACCCTCACGGGTAATCATGTTGTTTTGAAGAAAGCCGAGTTTCTTATTGATAAAGTCGGTCTCGTAATCGAAAATCTGATTGATGTAGTAGGCCCCGCTGAAATTAAGGGTCAGCGCAATAATGATTACTAAACCGGACAGATTAAAATCGTTTTCAGGATAGATCTGATGCCATGTTATCAAGTAGATCGACCAGACCGGAAGATGCAGCATGGGACGGGCGGCAAAGATGAAATCGAGTAATTTCATATCGCCCCCCAATACTAACTATATACGAAATATTTCATGAATAAGAAGAGGGCGGGTGCGGCGAACAGCATGGAATCGAATCGATCCAGAACTCCGCCGTGTCCGGGAATAATCTTCGATGAATCCTTGATACCGATCGCGCGCTTCCACATTGATTCGACAAGATCGCCAAGCTGACCGACAAACGCAATCAACAGCCCCCCCGGTATAAGATATGCCAGAGAAATATCCGACAACCTCCAGTACCCGAGAATTACCGCAACTATCATTCCGCCGCAGAGTCCGCTGACAAATCCCGCCACGGTTTTGTTCGGCGAGACGGTCGGGGCCAGTTTTCGTTTACCGAAGGCCTTTCCTCCCCACATGGCAAAAGAATCGCCAAGCCATAATGCTCCGAATAAAAAGAGCAGCCAATCCCCCCCAATTGTAGTATAGTCCCGAATCAGGTACAGGAATGGATACAGCATACCGATATAGGCCGTCCCCCAGAGGAGAGTGGTCATGGTACGGAATAATTCGCCCGGTGATTCGCTTCGAATTGCCAGAAGCATCCCTGTTACCAGGAAATAGCCCGCGAACAACGATGCACCGTAGGCATAGTCGAGCTCGATCGAAGTAACCAGCATTGCCAGGACAAACAGAACGGTTATAACCCAGAATAGATAGTACTTTGCCCCGATACTCCGCCAGAGGTACTCGCCGATTCCGATACCGCCGAAAAACAATATCATGCCGAACAGGTAATTCCCGCCGAGATAGGAGAAGAGGATAATCAACGGTCCAAACAGCACCGCGACAACGACTCTGATCAGCATATTGTTCAATTGAATCTATACCTTTCCGAATCTGCGGTCCCGACGTTGATATTCAATGATTGCCTTGAATAAGTTTTCGCGGTCGAAATCCGGCCAGAGAACATCGGTAATATACATCTCAGTATAAATTGTCTGCCAGAGCATGAAGTTGGATATCCGCATCTCCCCGGATGTCCTGATCAGAAGGTCAGGATCCGGCAGCCCCGCTGTGTACAAATAATTCGATATGAATTCTTCATTAATTTCGGTAGGAAGAATATTTCCTGAATGAACCCCCATCGCAATAGCCCGAACGGCATCGATAATTTCGGTCCGTCCGCCGTAGTTCAAAGCCAGGTTTAAAACCATCCCGGTATTTTTTTTGGTCTTCTTCTCGGCCTGGGCCAGAACGGTTCTCCGCGAGCGGCTGAGGTCGTCGACTCTTCCGGTCGTTATCAGCCTGACATTATTGCGGTTAAGCTCATCGATCTCTTTCTTGGTGGTCTTGGTTAAGAGACGCATCAGAGCCGTTACCTCTTCGCGGGGACGGGTCCAGTTATCGACCGAAAAGGTGTACAGGGTCAAAAACTTAATCCCGAGTTCGGCCGAGGCCCTGACCACTCTCCGTACCGCTTCGACACCCGCCTCGTGACCGGAGGTCCGGGGTAAATCGCGACGTTTGGCCCAGCGCCCATTACCATCCATGATAATTGCAATATGCGTCGGGAGACGTTTCGAGTCGATTTTCTCTTTTAGAGCGTCAGCTTCCTCTGTCATACTATCAATTATAGATTTCCCTGATATTGAGTGCAAGAAAATAATCCTCACCTGAAACGATAATTGTTAAAGTATAAGTCCTGTCGAAGATATTCATTACGGAAAGTCCCGGTCTTACTTCCCTGAAGGGTTATCTGGACCGGGGCGGTTCCAAACTCTTTTTCCTCGAATTCATAGACCATCGAAAACCGTTGATATTCCCCGTAATGGCGAAAATGCATAAAAAGCCGCTTTAAAACAAAAGTCGTCCGATCGAAAATCATCACCCCCGTTGGCGACAAATTCGAATCCGGTTTAATCGGCTCAAAGCCTATCGCAAGACTCCCCATGCCCGTATCGTTCGGGAAAAAGTAAAAATAGCAATCTTTCTCCCAGGGCTTAATAAATTTTAAATCATTCGGGATAGTATTATCGTCAATCGAGGCCGAGTCAATCACACTTTTCGAACCCTGCTCGCCGTTTTTAAGATCGACCGTGAAGATCGCGGTATCCGCATCATCAAGGTCACCCCGAAAATTCAGGCGCTGATAATGGGCGGTAATGTCGACCGTAATATCGATATAATCGACAAACAGAATATTCTCTTCCAGCCGCGATGAAACGCTGTCGATATAGTACCTCAACACCGGATCATCCGGCATCTCGCCGCGGCTCTTCGAAGCCGACAGCGAAAGCACTGCCATTATTCCAATCACTACTTTATGCCAAACTGTCATATTCATTTATACAG
>Ga0272443_10007551_pt1 | contig 10354 bp, 7 predicted proteins | sample SSMAcet12_FD_193581 | JGI IMG/M metagenome (GOLD analysis project Ga0272443, IMG submission 193581) | Marine sediment archaeal communities from Little Sippewissett salt marsh, Falmouth, MA, United States - SSM-Acet-12 | ecosystem: Environmental > Aquatic > Marine > Wetlands > Sediment ... | reverse complement strand
TGCTCTGTGTCACGACGGGGGTGGGAACGGCATTGGGGGCCGCAGCGGCCTCATCCGATGTTCGCCGCCCCAATTTTCTGCTCATCACGGCCGACGACATGAACTGGGACGCGCCGGGCTGTTTCGGAGGCGCTGCGCCCGAGATCACACCGAACATCGATCGTCTGGCGAGCGAAGGCATCCGTTTTTTGCATGCACACGTCACCAATCCGGTCTGCACGCCTTCCCGGTCGGTGTGGCTGACCGGCCGCTACCCGCATCGTTGTGGTGTCGAGGGTTTTCAGCCGATCCGCGAGGGTGTGGCGACGCTGCCGGCCGTCCTGGGCGAGACGGGTTATTTCTGCGCCACGATGTGCAAACCGCTCGGCCAGCAGGAGACCTTCCGCTGGGCGCGCGAGTATCGCGAGCCGCTCAAAGGCGCCATTCATGCGATCGGCAGGCGCCCGCAGGCGTTCGCCGCCTTCGCCCGACAGGTTTTCGAGACGGCGGCCGAGCAGGGCAAACCGTTCTTTCTGATGGCCAACTCGACCGATCCGCATCGGCCGTTCCACGGCAGCGACGAGGCCAAACGGCGCTTCGGTCACAAGGGTTACGAAGTGCCGGATCCCTCGCGCACCTACACACCCGATGAAGTCGAAATCCCCGATTTTCTGCCGGACCTGCCCGATATCCGCAGGGAGCTGGCCTGCTACTGCAATTCCGTGCGGCGGTGCGACGACACGGTCGGGGCGCTGCTCAAGGTGCTTCGTGACGCGGGCCACGAACACGATACGGTCGTCATGTTCCTGTCCGACAATGGAATGGCGTTTCCGATGGCCAAAACGAACTGCTACATGCAAAGCACACGAACGCCCTGGATCGTCCGCTGGCCGGCGCGGATCGAGGCGGGAAGCACGGACGGCGAGCATTTCGTTTCGGGTATCGACCTGATGCCGACGGTGCTGGAGTTGGCCGGTGCGGCGTTGCCTGAGGGAATGGACGGTGCGTCGTTCACCCCCCTGCTGGAAGGAAAAAGCCAGCCGGGACGCGACAAGGTTTTCACGCAGTTCTATCACATCCACGGCCGGCACCCGTATCCGATGTTCAGCGTTCAGACCGCGCGGTTCGGTTACATTTTCAATCCGTGGTCGGACGGCCGACGCGTCTATACCGCCGAGCCGTTGAGCGGGCTGACCTTTGAAGCCATGGTACGGGCGGCTGAGGATCATCCCGAGATCGCCGAACGGGTACGGACGATCCGGTACCGTAGCGTCGAGGAATTCTACGATTATCAGGCGGACCCGGGCGCATGGCACAACCTCATCGACGATCCGCGCTATGCCGATGAAATCGAATCCATGCGAACCGAGCTGAAACGTTGGATGTGCCGGACCGGTGCACCGGGTCGCGAGGCGTTCGCACAGCGCGACGACCCCGCCGCGCTCGATGCGTTCATGAGGGACTATTCCGCCCGGGTTGCACGCGAAATCGAGGCTCGCAAAGTTTACGAAGAGCGGACAGGCCACGCTTTTTGAGTGACTGCAGAGTAGAACGGTGGCGCAAGGCCTCACCGTGCCGGCCTGGTCGCACCTGCCTTCCCCGACGTTGGGATTTCGATCGTCGGCACGCCTTTCAGGTACCCGAGTTCGACCAGGAATTCGTCGGCCCGCCGCAACGTACGTTCCAACCAGGGGGAGCGATTGAAGAACCCGTGCCGGGCGCCCTCGGCCGTATAGAGCTCGACGCGGTGGCCCAGTGAGCGGGCCCGCTCGATGTAAGGGGGCGCTTGCGCGATGAGCGGGTCCGACGTACCGAAGAGGATGAGCGTGGGCGGGCAGCCTTCTTTGAGGTTGTGGTACGGGGAAATGGTTCGGGCCAGTGCTTCGTCGCCGCCGAGCCTTCCGATGATGCGCGGATGCACAACGTCCAGTGGCGGGTTGAACAGGATGAGCGCATTGGGTCGGGACGATACCGAGGTGTCCTCACCGGCCGCTTCGAGCCCCTCGGTCGTCGCGGTGCAGGCAGCCATGTGCCCACCCGCCGACCCGCCGGATGCCACGATCCGGTCGGGGTCGATGCCGAGGCGGTCGGCGTTCCGGCGAAGCCAGCGCACCGCGCTCTTGGCGTCCTCGACGCACCGGTCCGGCGCGACGCCATGCCGACTCTCGACGCGGTAGTCCGCACGTGCGGCCACCATCCCCCGCTGCGCGAAGTAGTGAGCCTGGGGCGCAAATTGACCGGCCGACCCCGACTTCCAGCCGCCTCCAAAGAAGAATACGATCGCCGGCCGGCGGTCGGCCGACGTCCAGCCCGGCGGGAAGTGGACGTGCATTTTGAGCTTGGCCTGCTCGGTCGTCTTGTAGACGAATTCCTCGACTTCGGCTCCTGGAGCCGGAGCCGGCCGGCTCTCCGGCTGCGTCGCGGCGGCCGATGGGACAGCCGTCGCATAACCGATTGCTACCCAGAACAAAAAGGCGACCGCGTTCATGACGGTTCTCCTCGAAATGAGCGAGAAGCTTTCTCTCAACTCGGTCGCGGTGCATCCGCTGCCTGCGGCCGATCCACCTGCCTGACGGCCGATGATAAGCGCGTTGCCGGCAGAATGAAAAGCGAGGCGCCGGGGAAGCTGTTTCCACCCGCCGTCGACCAACCCCCGACGGGTATTTGCCAAGGGCGCGGGGGTGCGTAGGATACGAGGCAGTCCGGCCCGGGCGGCGTAGCGGTGTTTTTCATCCGCGATACGCCCCAGGTTCGTCGGCTGCGGTGACGACGATGGACCGCAACATCTTGATCGGTGCGATCGGTGTACTGGCGTTCGCCGTGGCGGCTGTCGCGGCGTACGTGAGGCTGCGCTACGCGAGTCGTCGGGCCGGTGCGGTCCTCCTCTCAGCCGCGACGGCCGGCATCACGCTCAACGTGCTCTGGCTTATCACCGACCTGCGGGCGCGGGGTGTTCTGAACGCCCTCCGCGGCGGCGACGACGCAGCACTGCTGATGGGGCTGCTGCTGGCTCTGGTCGGTATCAGCATCGCGTGGACACCGACGCTGCGTGGCCTCGAAGGCTTGTTCTTGCTCTTCGCAGCCGCGGCGCAGGTCGTGGCGGTGACCCTGGCCCGCGAGCCGACGCGCGATCCCACCTACCTGTCGTGGTTCATCAGTCACGGCCTGGCGTTCGCCCTGGCGTCGGCCTGTTTCGTGGCGGCCGGCTGTGCTGGCGTGGCCTATCGGCTCGTCTATCGTCACCTTCGCCGCAAGCGCGGCACGCAATGGGCCGGCCAGGTGCCGCCGCTCGAAGCGCTCGAACGCTTCGGACGCTGGATGCTGACGATCGGGTTCCCCATCTACACCTACGGCATGCTTACGGGCGTTTGTGGCCTGGCCCACCGCGAGGACATCCGGCAAACCGCCTGGTACCTCGACGTTTCGGTCATCCTGTCGATTCTCGTGTGGATCGTCTACGGCTACGGGCTGTGGGCCTTGATTTGCCGGCCGCAGCTGCGCGGACCACGGGCCGCCGCACTGTCTGCCGGCGCGATGGTGCTGCTCTTGGCCGCCCTGCTCGCCCAGTTGCTCGCCTCCCCGATTCACAGCTGAACAACTGTCTCGAGGATCGCTCCCGCGCTGCCTGATCGCGGTAACTTCCCGCGCATAGCAGGTCGTGCCGCCAGCGGGTAGGATAGCCGCCGCACCGGCCACAAGGTGCGTTCGGGCCGCAACAGGCGATTCCTGATGTTTGCAACGCGAGGTTGACTAGAGCGATGAGCAACGATCCCTATTTCCAGACCATGTTCGCCGACCGGATCGGCGGGTCGGCCTACGGCAAGGGAACCGACATCTACAAGTTCGAGAAGATCAAGCGCGCGAAGCGCGAGGCCGTCCGCGACTTCCCCGATCGGCCGCTGCTGGACTTCGGCATCGGCGAGAACGACGAGATGGCTGCACCGGCCATCCGCGCGGCGCTCAAGGAGGAGGTCGACGAACCCGAGAACCGCGGCTATGCCGACAACGGCATCCAGGCTTACAAGGATGCCGCGGCCGACTGGCTCGCGCGCGAGTTCGGCGTCACCGTCGATCCGGTCACCGAGGTCAATCACTGCATCGGCTCCAAGACCGCGTTGGCCATGCTGCCGGCCGCCTTCATCAACCCCGGCGACGTCACGCTTATGACCACGCCCGGCTATCCGGTGGCCGGCACGCACACGCGCTACTACGGCGGATCGGTCTACCATCTCCCGCTCGTGGCTGAAAACGATTTTCGACCCGATCTCGACAGCATCCCGGCCGAGGTCTGCCGGAAGGCCAAGCTGCTCGTCCTGAACTTCCCGAACAGCCCGACGGGCGCGCTGGCCGACGAATCTTTCTACCGCAAGGTCGTCGACTTCGCGCGGACCCATCGGATCGTCGTCGTCCAGGACGCGGCCCACATCATGCTCACCTACAAGCGCCGGGCGCTCAGTTTTCTGGCTGTCGAGGGCGCCAAGGACGTCGGCGTCGAGGTCCACTCGATGAGCAAGGGGTTCAACATGATCGGCTGGCGGCTGGGGTTCGTCGCCGGCCACGCGCGGATCGTGCGCGCATTTGCCGACATCAAGGACAACAGTGACAGCGGTCAGTTCATCGCGATCCAGAAGGCGGCCGTTAAGGCCCTCGCCGACCCGTCCCTTCCCGCACGGATCCGCGCCAAATACGAACGCCGCCTTGAAAAACTCGTCGCGGCGTTGCGGGGGGTCGGCTTCAACGCGCAGATGCCCGGCGGGACGTATTTCCTCTACGTCCGCGCGCCGCGGGGCGTGCAGGGCGGACCGACCTTCGAAAACGCCGAGTCCGCCTCGCAGTTCCTCATCCGCCGGCGTTCCATCTGCACCGTTCCCTGGGACGACGCCGGCGCGTACCTGCGCTTTTCGGTGACCTACACGGCGCCGAGCGAGGCCGACGAGGACCGCATGATGGAAGCGATCCGCCGGCGGCTTGCCGGCGACACCTTCGTCTGGTGATCGGCCATAAGGTGTGACGATGTTCCTCGAGGCTGAACGACTCACGGTTCGGCGACTGGCGTCGGCGGTTCTGCGCGATGTGTCGCTGCGGATCGCCGACGGCGATTGCGTGTCGATCATCGGACCCAATGGCGCGGGCAAATCGACGCTGATGGCCACCCTGGCCGGCCTGCTGCCGGCCGCCGCGGGTCGAGTGATGCTCGACGGCCGACCGCTTGGCCGCTATCGGCGCCGCGCGATCGCGCGGCGCATCGCCTACGTCCCCCAGTGGGTGGAAGGCTACCTCGGCTTTTCTGTGCGGGAAGTCGTCGAAAGCGGCCGCTACGCACATCTCGAACCGCTCACGCCGCCCGGTCCCGATGATCGTCGGGCCGTCGAGCGCGCCGTTACCGCCTGCAACCTCGGCGCGCTGCTCGATCGGCGGGTCGAAACACTTTCCGGCGGCGAGCGCCAGAAGACCTGGATCGCCGCCGCCCTGGCCCAGCAGGCACCCGCGCTGTTCCTGGACGAACCAACGACCGCCCTGGATCCGGCCCACCAGGTCGAGCTCATCCGCATCATGCGGTCCTTCGCGGCTGAAGGTGGTACATTGCTGGTGATCTGCCATGACCTCAACATCCCGCTCGCGCTGGGCGGGCGCATCGTCGCGCTGCGCGAGGGGCAGGTGCTTTTCGACGAGCCTGTCGAGGTACTTCAACAGCTCGATCGGCTTCGCGCTTTGTTCGGTGCCGAGTTCGCCCTGCATCGCAGCGACGATGGCCGCCGCTGGTCGGTCCACTTGCAGTGGGAGGCCTGCTGATGGGCGACCGCCCCGGCCGACTCTATGCAGTGCTGATCGGGCTGTGGATCGTGGTGGCGGCCGGCTCGCTGGCTGTCGGCACGAGCGGGGTTTCGATAGCCATCTACTGGCACCAGGCCGGTACAGCCGACCATCCCGTCCGCCAGCTTGTCAGCGACTTGTCTGACCTCATGCTGCCGCGTCTGCTCGTCGGCTCACTGGCCGGTGCATCGTTGGCCGTCGCCGGCGCGATGTTCCAGTCCCTGTTCCGCAACCCGCTCGCCTCACCTTACACGCTGGGCGTTTCGAGCGGTGCATCGCTCGGGGCAGCCATCGCCATCACGGTGGCCGGCGGCGGGCTCTTGTACGGTTTTTCCACCGTCAGCACGGCGGCCTTCATCGGCGCGCTGCTCTGCGTGGCCGTCGTCTACCTCGTCGCGCGGGCGGCCCACGGCCAAAGCTCGGCCACACTCCTGTTGGCCGGCCTGACCGTCGGCTTCATCTGCTCAGCCCTCATCGTGCTGGTCATGTTCCTGGCCGACGTGCGCGACTCCGACCAGGTGCTCCGATGGATGATGGGCTCGCTGGCCATCGTTGGCATGGCCCCCGTCTATGAAATACTCGCCCTGGCCGCGGTCGCCGGCGGGTTGGCCGCCTACCTTCACCGCGACCTCGATCTGCTCATGATGGGCGAGACCGTGGCTGCGGCACGCGGCGTCTCCGTCCATCGGGCCCGGCGGCTCGTCTACGTGGCCGCCTCGCTGCTGACGGCCGGCGTGGTCGCCCACTGCGGGCCGATCGGATTCGTCGGCTTGCTCATCCCGCATATCGGCCGCGCACTGGTCGGGCCACGCCACGACCGGCTCCTGGTCGCCTGCGCGCTGGGCGGAGCCGTCTTCCTGCCGTTCTGCGACCTGCTGGCACGCAACGCGATGTGGTGGCTGCGGGCCGAACCCCGCCAGGTGCCCGTCGGTGTCCTGACCGCCCTGGTCGGCGGGGTCTTCTTCCTCTACCTGCTGTTGACCTCCGGAAAACGCACCGGTTTCTGACAGCCGCCGTGTCCTGAGAGTTGCCGTGCAAGGCGGCCAAAACCTTCGCCATCTGTTGGCTTGAACGCAACGATTCCAAACAAAAAGGTTGCGACCACTCCGATTATTGAGCCGTCGCAACCTTCCAAATGCCCGGGAGAGGACTCGAACCTCCACCCTCTTGCGAGGACGTGGCCCTCAACCACGCGCGTCTGCCAGTTCCGCCACCCGGGCGCGCGACACATCGGGGACCGCGCTGTCCCTGTCGAAACGACTAAGTTACCGGCCAGGCGCAGGGCGGTCAAGACGTCTGCAACCCAGAGAGCAGGCGGCCACCGCGAGAGCGGCCTGACGTCGTCCGCGTCCTGAACCCTGGCATAACGCTCCACGCTGAGGGCATCGGCCAGATACGGTTACCACCCCGTTTTTCAGGAAGCTCTTTTTACGAGGGCCTCGATCGCCTCGTCGTAGGCGGTCGCCAGCGCATCCCACCCGTAGCGCTGAGCAAAACTTTCAGCCAATTCGGCCGACGGACACACATGCCCCTCTTTCTGCAGTTTGCCTGCCAAGCGACGGAGGCAGCCGGCCAGATCCTCGGCACTGCCATCGTAAAGGAACGGAGCAGCATCCTCGATGCCGGCTGACGCGAACAACTCGGGATAGGCCAACCGGCGGGGCAGCAAAGGATAGCCGCCCGCTGCGACGGCCTCGACGACACTGAGGCCGAAAAATTCGTGAAGCGCGCTCGAAACGATTACGTCGGCCGTACACAACACCTGTTCGTATGCCTGCCGATCCGGTTGATACCCCCAATGATCGATACGATCCTCCCACCGGACGCGGATCTCATCGAAGACGACCGGGTATTCGCGGAACTGCTCGCCGAGGATACTGAGCCGGAAGGGAACGGCTGCCCTGTCGAGCAGGTCGAGGGCGGCCAGAAAGGTTTCGGGATTCTTGTCGTGCTCCCACCGTGCGGCCCAAAGGAGTCGCATCGGACCGGCCGCCCGCGAGGACCGGGGTGGGAGCGGATCGATGCCCGGCGGACGGATCGCTGCCTTCGCACGGATGTCTTCGACCGTCTCGTAAGGCTGGTGGTCCGGCATGCGCTTCAGGAAAACCGGCAATGCGTCCAGAAAACTGTCGCGGTGGAAGGCCGAGTTGAACCAGACCGCCTCGGCCGCCAGAGCCGTCGTCAGGTTCGTCAGGACGAAGTGGTAATCCCGCTCGCTCTCGTGGCGGACCGGGTAGGTGAGCTGGTTCTCGTGAAAATAGGCGACAGTGGGCAGTCTTCGAACCGTTTCAGGCGCCAGGCCACGGAACTCGGCCAGGTTGAGCATGTCCGAACAGAGCAGCACGTCCCAGTACTGGCCGGTCTTTGACGCGCGCGTAACAGCCTCGGCCAACGTGATCGCTCCGTGCCGCATCCGCCATTTCCACTTGAAAGGCGGGAGGGGCATCACGGTCCACTCGTGACGGCTCCGCGATGACCAGCCGGCCAGAAAGGCCGCATGACTGCCGCCGTGGTAGGGTTCCAGTGCGAGGATGCGCATCGGGCAACGATCCCTTCATGAACATCGACGGCTGCCGGGGCCCCGACTGCAAGGGGAAGCGAAACAGCCGGAAAAAGCGAAACCCGGCATCATCGGCCGTCGATGATACCGGGTTCGCATTTAGGTGGAAGCTTTTCCGAACCCGCATTCATGCGGGTAACGCAGGTCTCACAGGCTCATCTGCATTCTCATGCCGTACACGATGGCCACGTCGTTGGCGTCCGTGCCGCCGGGGTTGACGATGAACTGGAGATCCGGGCTGATATGCAGCCACGGGGTGACCTCGATGTTGTAGTAGCACTCGACACCCTGTTCCGAGTGGAACATCGGAGGCAGATCGTTGCTCAGGTCGACGTGGTAGTAGCCGACGCCGTATGTGTCATTGTCACGGTTGGGCAGCAACCCCTTGCCGCCCGCGCCGATGCTGTAGAAATAGTTGACCGGATTGACGTCGTCGCGCGCCCAACCAAATCGCCCGAAGAGTCCCACCCCCTGGGTCGGATCGTCGGCCTCGGTGTAGAGATACTGATCGAAGTTGTAGTAGAGCATCACGTTGTCGGGAGACTGATCATAGGGCAGGTAAGGCGAAAGCATCTCGAGAAGCTTGGGCGCGTACTTCATGAGCAGCGGCCCGGACTCCTTGAAAGGCGAGACGGGATTGAGGTGGTTGGATTCCTTGGAGCTCCAAGCGAAACCGACGCGCTGATTGCCCGGCAGGCCGAACGGATCGACCTTGACGGCCCACTCGTGAATAACGGTCGTATGCGTCGGGCCGTGGAAGGTCGTGTTGAAACCGGTCGTGCTGTTTTTGCCCTCGCTGTCGGCCACGGCCGTGAGAACGCTGAGCCAGGGGGTGGGATTCACCACCACGCCGGCGCCGAGAATCGTGTACGGCAGGAACGGCGGGATCATGACGTTGTTGCGCATCGCGGTGTTGAGGAACTGGGTGCGCTCGTCGTTGGCGAAAACGTTCGTGTCGAATACGCGGGAGCCGTCGAGCTTGCCGGCTACCAGGATGAGCTTGCCATCGAAGAGGACCTGCTGGATGAAGTACTCGGAGAGCGTGTACTCGCACTCGTCGCCCACGAAGGGCTTGGCCGCGTCGAGGTTGACCGGAACGAGCGATCCGACCTTCGAGTTGATCCCGTTCGCCCAACGCGGCTCGCCGTTGAGCACGATCGTCCCGCCCGGCCACAAGCCCATCTTGCCGGTATCGAGGGTGAGCGTCGTGTCGGCCGAGCCGGAATAGCGGAACGCGTTGGTCGTGTCACGTCCCCCGTGCGCGTTGCCCTGGAGGACGTGCGTGATGTTGATGTCGAAGGCGATGCCCACATCGGCCAGATCGTTTCGCACGCCGCCCCAGTTACCTGTCATCTTCGGCCACTTGTGCCACTGGTCCCAGCCGCCTGTCTGGAATGTGTCGGGAACCGGTTCGGCCGTCGGTTCCAGTTCCGCGGGCGTCTCCTGCTCCTCCACCTCGGCAACCTGTGGGGCGTCTTCCTGAGCCAGCCCGACAGACAAAGCCGGCCACAAAACCAATAACAGGCTGATCGCTAACCATCGCATGTCGAGTCTCCCTCTCTGGATTTGCGCGCTCCGCTGCTGCCCATGTCAGCGGGCTGCGTAGTACGGCAACCAACGACAAGATGTAAAGGACCGTTTTGCAGCCTTACCCTCCGCGCCGAAGGGATGGGCCGGCCGTATTAAAGCAGCAATGGCTCAACAGTACAAGCCTGACATGAAATTATCGGTCAAAAAGGCCGATTCTGTTGACAGGATCATCCGGTCCGCCTGATAACCGCTCCGACCTGGTCGCATTAAATTGCCGGGAGAAGCCATCGACAGGGCGTGCGGTGTCGATTAGAATGCTGTTTCCTTGAACCAAGAGGGCATTTTTCGCACGTAAAGAGGCCCATTCTCCAGAAAGGTGAAAAACAATGAGAATTAAAGTACTGCTTGACGAGTCGGAGATCCCTCGCCAGTGGTACAACCTGGCCGCCGACCTGCCCACTCCGATGCAGC
>Ga0272443_10007549_pt1 | contig 10358 bp, 12 predicted proteins | sample SSMAcet12_FD_193581 | JGI IMG/M metagenome (GOLD analysis project Ga0272443, IMG submission 193581) | Marine sediment archaeal communities from Little Sippewissett salt marsh, Falmouth, MA, United States - SSM-Acet-12 | ecosystem: Environmental > Aquatic > Marine > Wetlands > Sediment ... | reverse complement strand
ACGCGCAATACAAGCAACTGCAGCAGGATGGATGGATGCCATTGTCGTCCAAAACTATGACGCAGCATTCACATGTGCAGAAACCCTAAAACGCATGAAACTTGGTCGAATTAAAATAATTCCCCTTGAAGAAATGGAACAGATCAATTCCATTAATACTCCAAGATTCAGAGGGATTGAAGGAACTGCTGCTAATTTTGTTCAAAGTGCAAAAAGGTACAAGCCAGCAGTAAGGTTTGTTTTTGGAGACACTCTTGTAGCAAACGATCAAAAAATTGCTTTTGCTGCTTCACGAAACGGCAACAGAACAGTAACAAAAAAAGGGGACTTGTACGAGCCCCAAGGTGGATTTGAAAGTGGATATTACCGCGCTCCGGTTGATTACTCATCGATTATCCCTAGCAAGAACGCAGTGAAAAGTCTTGACGAGGCTGTTGCAGCCCTTAAATTACATTTATCAAAACGAGAAAGTGACATTAACAATTTCGAAGAAGAAATTGAAACTATCCGCAAAGAAATGACTAGTTTGGCTGAAACCATTGTCACTCTTGATGGAGAAATTGGAAGAATACGTCAAAATGTCAAAAGCACTCGACATAATGTCAGACGTATAGAAAAACATCTAGAAAGAATTAAAGAGAAAAGAGAAGAGGAAAAAAGTCAACTAGGACATTTGCGGTTAGAACGCAACCAGCTTGATAGAGAAATAAAAAACCTCCATGAAAGATTAAATGAGTTGCGCCAAAAAACGGATACATCCCAAATTCAAGAGATTGAAATTCAACGAAGAAAAATTGGGGAAGAACTGATTACGTCACGTCAACAAATGGGTAGCATAGAAACTAAACTGGCAACTCTTGACTCCACGTTTGGTAACGTTCTCAAAGTTGGTGCAGATAACATTCGAATCCAGCAACGCAAGCTAAAACATCAAATTGTCACAGTTGAGAACGAAGTTGATGCAGCAATTAAAGAAAAAATGGCTCTGGAAAAAGAAGTAGATGAATTGGAAAAATCCAAAGAAGAACTCTCTCGAACAGTTCTAAACGCAAAAGAAGAATCTAAAAAATACACAGTTCAACTGGACGATTTGGATAGAAAATTACGAGAATTAGATTCAATTTATGAAAGGTCAGATAGACTTTACAATGAATTGCAGTTTAGTCTTCAATCAAATAAAATTAAATTAGAACAATACAATGTTCGATTGTCTGAACTAGGATATGATGAACCACTGACAATTTCTCATAAGCAACTAGAAACTGCAGAAAAATCTCTCAAACAATTACGCTTGGAATTAAGTCGACTAGGCGCAGTAAATCAATTATCTCTTGATCATTATGCTGAACAAGCTTCACGATACAAAGAATTGTCTGTGCGTATGAATGAACTCGAAAAAGAGAAACAGTCAATTCTAGCGTTCATGGAAGAAATCGAAAAGAAAAAAAGAAAAGTGTTCATGGAAGCTTTCGAAAAAATTGACAACAGCTTCCGAAAATATTTTGGAAAACTAACAGGAGGTGGAGAAGCATCTCTAGTGCTTGAAAACCCAGAAGACCCCTTCTCTGGAGGAATGGACATGCAAGTTCAATTTAGAAACAAAGCCTCTATCCTTGTCAGTGGTGCCAGTAGTGGAGAAAGGTCAGTTTCTGCAGTCGCGTTTATTTTTGCCCTTCAAGACTTTATGCCTACGGCGTTTTATGTGTTTGACGAAATTGATGCTCACCTTGACGCTTTTCACGTTTCAAGATTAGGCGACCTTTTTGTTGAACTAGCCGATAAGTCCCAGTTTGTGGCGATTACTTTAAAACCAGAAATGGTAAGTAAAGCAAAGAAAGTCTGGGGAATTTACGAACGCAGTGGTTATTCTCATGTAGTTTCAGCTAAAATTAATGAGGTGACAGCTTGAATGGTTCAAAAAATGAAAAAACCCTTCTATTTTCAGCCACCATTGAATATTCTCTTTGAAATTCATAGACTAGAAAAAATACTACCGTGGGACGTTAACATTTCTTATCTTCTTAACATGTTCTTGGATGAAATGGAAGAATTCGGAGAGGTAGACTTTAGAGCCTCAGGAATGGCGTTAGACTCATCAAGTACCATTTACCTCAAAAAAACCAAACTACTACTGAAACTGGAAGAACCCCCCCAACCTCCAAAAAACATGCCCGAATTTATTCCACCTCCACTGTTCTTACCCCTACGTTACGAATTATCCTCAACAACCGTAGACAATCTGCTCAACGTGCTAGATGAAGTGTTAAAAGGTGAAAGCGTACGCCCACCAAAACTACCCGAGCCAATATTGCCTACTCCAGAAATTCTGCCGCCCCTAGACATGTATTTACTCCAAATCGAAGACCACATGAAAAAGTTGTACGAACAACTCTGTCAACTTGTAGGCACTGGAGAACTGATATCATTTTCTAAGCTAACCATGGGATTGGAAAGGATAGAAGTAGTAAAAACATTCATCATTCTGCTGTTTCTTGCACAACGAGGAAAAGTTGGCCTGTGGCAAGAAGAAGAAATTGAAGAACTTTACATAACGGTGATAGGAGATCCAGTACTTGACGAAAAACGAACCGAACCTGTCTGAGGAAGAAAAACAAAAAACCAAACAAGAAAAAATCAAGCATCAATTGGCGTTAATGGAATCGGCACTGTATGTATCGGGCAGACCACTTGAGTTAAAAACATTAGCCAGCGTTGTAGGGACTCGTTCAAAGAAAAAGATTCGAAAACTAGCCAAAAGACTAGTTGAACAATATTCAAACCGTGAAACAGCTATTGAAATCCTAGAAGTAGAAGGCGAACGCTTTGTTATGCAACTAAAACCAGACTACACAAAAAAAGTTAGAAAACTAGCCACAAGACCACTTTTATCTGCAGGGCCACTGAAAACTTTGTCTTATATTGCATTTAGGCAACCAGTATTTCAAACCCAAGTTGTAGACGTTAGAGGACACCATTCATATGGTCACCTAAAACAGCTAGAAGAAATGGACCTAATAATCCGAGAAGGTACAGGAAAAAAACGAACAATCAAAACAACACAGTTTTTTGCAGACTTTTTCGGGTTAAGTCACGAGCTGCGTGCCATGAAACGACAACTAAAAACAATATTCAAAGATTTAGAAAAGCCAAAACCAGAAGAAAAAAAGCAATAACAACACCAGAAATAAAAGATAAGCTTATATGTCAAGTTTTGGTAGACTGAACAGACCTATGAGATGATGTAAGCTTGTCAGTATGGCACGGAGATCAACATAAACACAAAGCTACTGGCGGAAAAAAAATAGTAAACCGCAAAAAAAGAAGATATGAAAAAGGATTTTTCCCAGCAGAAACAGTAATTGGCAAAACCAAAAGTAAATCCATGCGCAAACATGGCGGTAACGAAAAAAAACGTTTACTTTTAATAAACGAAGCAAATATCTCGAATGCTTCAGGAAAAACACAAAAAGTAAAGATTGATCGTGTAATCAAAAACCCAGCCAACGTAGACTATGACAGGCGAGGAGTAATCACAAAAGGAACAATGATTGCGACATCATTGGGAACAGCAAGAGTAACCTCACGACCAGGACAAGACGGCAAAGTTAACGCTGTTCTAGTAGACAAAAAAGCAGATTAACAAGCCTTTCTATCGCAGTAAGATAGAAAGCTCTTTAGCTACTTTTTTAATCGTTTGAGTTTTTGATTCAGTTTTAGGGAGAACAAGAAAACCAGTTTTCCCCCATGGGCAACTGGGATGAGCAGCTTCAAAATTTACTTCAGGCTGTAAACCTAATCGTTTTGCAGCTCTTTGAAGGTGTTCAATTTTTGGCGAAGAAACAGCCAAATTCTTGGAAACTTTCCGGCCACCCTTTCTAGTTTGTGTTGAATCAAAATAAATGGACCATAATATGATCGAATTTTTTTTCCGCATTATAATCTGATTTGCTTAATGAAATTGCGCGTTTTATTAGTTATGGTTGCTTTGTGCGCCTAAAATATGGCAATGAACCGGATAAAAAGGGTTTTTTGACAAAAAAATTAAGAAATTCAACATATTAAGATATTAATATTCATATAATATACGTTAATAAATTAAAAAAGTTTCAAAAGTAAAATTGAATGTGCAAAGTTAATTAAAAACTCAGAAAAGTTTAAATAAAACGGGACGGGTGAATCATAAGTTTTGTGAGGGGATTAGGGATTGCAAAGAATCGGTGACGTCCTTCACGTAAGTAATTCTAAGAACTTGATTCTTAAAGCTAAAAATATTCCCCGAATTGGCGATAAAGTTATAAATGAAAAACTCAAGGAAATCGGTAATGTTTTTGATGTCTTTGGTCCTACATCTTCCCCTTATGTCGCTGTGAAACCACACACACAAAATCCAGAACAACTGGTAAACCAAATTTTGTATGCAACCCACTCAAAAGGCAAAAGAAAAACAAGAAGGAACAGGAAAAAAAAGTGAAAGAGGAAAAAATCCCAAAATCACCAAAAATCCAAAAATGCCCCGAGTGCGGAAGCAACCGCCTCATGAGAGACTACGAATGTGCTGAAATAGTATGCATGAACTGCGGCGTAGTCGTAGCAGCCAAACTTGCCGACCAAGGACCAGAATGGAGAGCCTTTGACGACGAACAACGAGCTAAACGTGCCAGAGCAGGCGCCCCAGCTACATTTACAATCCACGACAAAGGCCTTTCAACCATGATCGATTGGCACGACAGAGACGTTTATGGGAAAAGAATAGCCCCAGGACAAAAAGCCCAAATTTACAGGCTAAGAAAATGGCAACGACGAATCAGAGTCTCAGACGCAACTGAAAGAAACCTTGCATTTGCACTTTCTGAAATTTCAAAAATTGCCAATAATCTTAATCTACCAAAAAACATTCTTGAAACTGCTTCAGTGATTTACCGCAAAGCAGTTAAAGAACGCCTTATTCGAGGAAGATCGATTCAGGGCGTAACAGCTGCAGCTATTTATGTTGCTTGTAGGCAATGTGGAGTTGCCAGAACGTTAGATGAGATTGCTCAAGCATCTACAGTGAACAAGAAAGAGGTTGGACGAAGTTACCGTTTTTTGATAAAAGAACTTAACTATTTCATTCCACCGCTAAAACCTAGTCAATATGTAACAAAGTTCTCAAACCAGTTAACCATGCAAGGCAAAGTAGAGGAGATTGCCCACAAAATTTTGGGAACCGCAAAAGAACTCAAACTCACATCAGGAAGAGGGCCAACAGGCATAGCTGCCGCCGCAAGCTATATTGCATCAGTTTTGACGGGGGAAAGAAAAACCCAAAGAGAAATTGCAGAAATCGCTCAAGTAACAGAAGTGACCATAAGAAACCGTTACAAAGAACTAGTAGAACGATTAGAATTTGTTATTTACCTTTAAACGATTCTAACAAAAAATTCTACAGTTTTCATTTCTTTTACAGGGACACACATCCACCACAACTCATTTTAAAATAAAAAGAAGCAAAATAAGAAAATAATTTTCCAAAAAAGTGAAGAAAAAAAATCTAAAACATTTTAAAGATTAGCATCAAGGTATTAGTGAGGAATGAAAGAAGTGCCGGCATGTCCTAAATGTGGAAATGAAACAAATGACCAAATCAAAACATGGTCCATGATTGGCATAGGTGAGGACAAAAGAAACGTGAAGTTAGGTTTTTTTGTTTGCTCGCAATGCGAAAAGAGGTTTTTAAGCACGATAAAAAAAGAAGAAACCAAAAGCAATTTTATTAGCGCAGTGAAAGAGATAAAGGGAGTTAAAAAGGAGTTATCGAACATGCTGGGGGATTTGAAAGAAAAGATCGAGAACCTAAAAACTGAAAGAACGGAACTTTTAGAGCAAATTGAAGAACTCAAAAAAGTGGGTGAAACAAAAGCCACCATTCTAGAAGATGAAATTGCTTCACTGAGAGAAGAAGTAGACTCGCTAAAAGAATTGTTAGACGAAAACGAGTGAAACTTTCAAAAAAAATAAAATGCCACTGCAGATCAGCAATCATTCTGAAGACAGATTCTTACGGCGCGAATCAAGTAAGATGCGTTTTTTAATCAAATCTTTAACCTCTTGATGAAACTCTTGGTTAGTTTCCAATTTACGAAAATCAGCAGCATATGTTTCAAAACCATCAGGAATTTCCAACTTCAGCGTTATGAAGGGTTTTCCCATCGCCATTTCAAATTGGCGTTTGGCTTCTTCATATTCTGATTCGGTTTTTACCCCGTTTTTTTCTATCCACTTTTTAACCAAATTGGTCACATCCATAAATTGAATCTTAGAACTAAATAAAAGCTTGCAAAACCCAACTGAATAAGGGAAGTAATTACACCCACTTTAGTAAATTCTCCAAAACTCAAAGAAATCCCTTCACGTTTGAGGGCTCCCACACCCATCATTGTAACTGCACCACTCAAAGGAGTTGTTGCACCTCCTAAATTAGTACCAAGAATAAGAGCAGACCAAATAGTAGGAGAATTTAAACCTGCAGTAGCACCAATCAAGGGCGAAAAAGTTAGAGCAATTGCAATATTACTCACAAAAGAGCTAGCAAGACCACTAACCCACAAAGTAGACATTGCAGCACCTAACTCAGTTTGACCAACTGTTGAAAAAAGTTGTTCAGAAAATTCTGCTAAAAGTTCAGTTTGTTCAAGACCCCCAACTACAAACATGAAACCTCCGATGAAAAATATTGTTTCCCAGTCTAACTTTTTGAAAATTTCAGCAGGGTCAGAACCACTGACGGCTAAAGCAAGAATAGCACAGCCCAAAGCAACGGCTTCAGCCCCGACACCTAAGTTTTCTAGAGTTAAAAATAGAACTACCAAAAGCCCTAAAATGAAGATGGAACGATAAAACAGTTTTTTGTCGTCGATACTCTCCCAAGGATTGTATTCAGGCAACTCTTTTTTCTGACCCAACCGTTTTCGAAACAGCAAATACAGAGCAAAAATGGTTATGGCCCATAATGCAATTTCACAAATTCCTAAGTACCCAATAAACTCGGTAAATCCGATTCCAGCGTCAACACCAATAATCATGTTGGACACAGAACCAATTAGAGTACTCGTTCCACCCAGATTTATCATTATAATAGCGGAAATGAAGTAAGGTACTGGATCATACCGCAAAAGCTTGGTTATGGTTGCTATTGCAGCAGCGATAAGTAACATTGCAGTTGGGTCACTTAGAAACACAGACACAAGAGCGGCAGTAACACAAACTGAAACAAACAAAAAATTCGGATTTCCTCCCGAAATCTTTACTGCATACAAGGCTCCAAAACGAAACAGCCCGCTTCGTTCAGCAACTTCAACTACAATCATGACACCCATTAGCAAAAAGATTGTTTGCATGTCGATAAATCCTAGGGCTTGGTCATAGCCAAATACTTCATAGGCTAGACCGAACCATGCAGCAAGAAGTGCTCCAATCAGTGCAGCAACTGACATAGGAACAACTTTAGTGGCTGAAAGAAGAATGGTCAGCAAATAAACTAGGATGAAAATTATTTGAATTTCGTCCAATTTTAGTCCCTGTTTTTCCTTCGGTCAGTCATTTTTGCAAGGCTGTCTGCCATGGACTCAGCTTTTCGTTCAACTATACGGTATAAAATTCTTCCAATGTCGTAAATTAATATTAGAATTATTGCAAGGGCAACATAAATTGTGGCGGCAGCTACGGGATTTTCAATAGCGGGGTCAAGGGTGGATATTAAAGGTTGAACAGCAGTAGTAACAAGAATTACAACAATGACATACATCAAATCTCTAACTGCTCGTTTAGGGGAACGTTCTTCTTTAATTCCTAAACGTTTGATGAATATGTCAGTTACAACATCACTTAGAACCAAAGCATCAGATAATGCACGTATCAAAAATATCGCAGTAAAAATTAGGGATATCACTCCAATTAATGTTCCAGCATTCATACCAAGACCAGGAAGAGTAATTTCTGCCATTGTACCAGGAACAAAAGTGTTTATCAAATAGAAGATAAATGCCATTACAAGACTCATCGTCAACCGTGGAAAACGGTTTCGAACTTCTTCACTAATGGGTTTTTTATCAACCAATCAAGATACCCCTAAGAACTTGATTATTTTGAAAAACCACAAATATTAACACTCCGGATTCCAAATACATAAAATTAGAAATTATTCAATTAAAAATTAAAATGATTCCAAAAAATGGGACAAAACTGCAGATCCCATAACAAATTTGTAATAATTATCGAAATTTTGTGTTGAAAAAATTGACGGTTTTAGTTAAAAAATATAGTATAACAAAACTGGTTTTGCATAGTTCACTGAAATTTTTTGACATTAAAACAATAGATATTGGATGTTTTTGCTATTTTATTAGTGTTAAAGCTTTTGTGCTAGAAAGCAGTAACAATGTTCTTAATATTTAAAATCCAACGTGGTTCACCGTGGAACAAAAAGAATTGAAACAAATGGCCATTATCTTGCGACAACTAGGGTTAAGTTATTCAGAAACTGTTGAAGTAGTACATGAAATGTCTAAAGACGTAAAGAGTGCCCAGAATCTTTGGCGTGGAGAAAAAAAATCAAAATTAATTAAAATTGCATTGACTCTTATTACGTTGCCTGAGCCCACACCAGTAAGTGAAACAGTGGGTGCAGCTGTGTTAGTTGCTGGACTTGCTCAAAAGAAAATTAAAGACTCAGCATTATACGTAGAAGATGTTTTCAAAACATGCAAAGACTTAAACAAAGACATAATGAAAATTAGGGACTTTAAATCCTAAATTTTCTTTTTAAAAAGAAAACTCAAGAATCCAGTTTTTTGTCAGGAACTAATTCTTTTAGTTTTTCTTCAGGTGCGCCCAAACAATATAAAATTCCAGTAAGGTTTTCTTTAGTTATAATTCCAGAAGCCACTTTTTGAAGAACTGCCTTAGGATAAAGAGCAATTCCCAATCCAGAATTTTGAAGCATAAACCTGTCGTTTGCTCCATCACCCACAGCAACAACTTGCTCCATTAGCAAGTTCTCTTTTTTAGCAATTTCTTGCATTAATTCGGCTTTTCTTTCAGCGTCAATTATTGGCTCAATTACTTCACCGGTCAATTTTCCATCTTCTATTACAAGTTGATTAGCATAAACATAATCAATTCCAAGTTTTTCTTGGATTTTTTCAACAAACTGAGTAAATCCTCCAGAAATTAGAGCTATCTTGTAACCCAAAGCTTTTAGGGCAATTATCAATTCTTCAGCTCCAGCAGTTACGTCCAAGTTTTCAACAATAGAATCGAGAACTTCAACAGGTAAACCTTTCAACAATCTAACTCGTTCTCGTAGTGCTTGCTTAAAATCAATTTCTCCGTTCATGGCTCGGGAAGTAATTTCACTTACTTTTCCTCCTACACCTGCAGCATTTGCCAACTCGTCAATCACTTCTGCATCGATCAAAGTTCCGTCCACATCAAAAACAATCAATCGTTTGGGTTTTCGAAAAACTGTATCTTTTTGAAATACAACATCTTGCCCAACTACCTTGCATTCTTTGCTTAATGATTCTTTGAAATTGTGAACTGGAATCTTAAGGTCATTGATGTCAACAAGTATTTCCATTGCGTTTAATTCGCCATAGGCAATCATTCGAATGCGTTCGATATTGGCGTTATTTTCTGAAAGAAAACGGGAAACTTTGGCAACTATTCCAGGTTGGTCTTTTCCCAAGGTGGTTAGAAGCACAAGTTTTTTGCCAGTTTTTCGGGTTCCAGCAGGAAGAGGTTCGATGTTAACATCTAAACCCACATTTTTACCCATTGTCATAAGTTTACTTTTGAGATCTTCAAAAGAAACTGACATACAACGACAATCAACTATCATAAAGATTGCAAACAATCCTCTCATGCTGAAGGCTTCTATGTCGACTATGTTTCCTTTGGAGTTAGCAATCAAGTCGGTTATTTCTGTTATCAAACCTGGTTTATCGTTTCCAGTTGCAGTAATCATGACAAAGGGTTTAGACATCTATTGTTCCTCTCAGAAAATGTATATTCTGAATCAGCGAATAGACTCATTATTCAGTTAATAAAAATATAGCTTTTAGCATCATCAGCAATATTATGCAAATTACCTGAAGGCTCACCAACTTGAACAACAAATATCAGAAAAGAATCAAGTATAATTAATCTGTATACTACATTCTTGCTTCTAATTAGATGTGTTCTGGTAAAACGTAAAAAATAGCTTCAAATTTAAGCTATTAGTACAAACTGTTAAAAATTAAACAGATGTAGTAGTTACCACAAAATTTCATGAGAAAAAGCGCATGACATTAACTAGTCTACAAATGCACAGCAAAAAA
>Ga0272443_10007548_pt1 | contig 10358 bp, 6 predicted proteins | sample SSMAcet12_FD_193581 | JGI IMG/M metagenome (GOLD analysis project Ga0272443, IMG submission 193581) | Marine sediment archaeal communities from Little Sippewissett salt marsh, Falmouth, MA, United States - SSM-Acet-12 | ecosystem: Environmental > Aquatic > Marine > Wetlands > Sediment ... | reverse complement strand
AACCGGAACAGGAACCATTTTTCCTGACGATACCGGAACACCGGTACTGCACATGCATATGGCCTGCGGACGTGAAGAGAATACCGTAACAGGATGTATCCGTCAAGGCGTCAAAGTATGGCAGGTCATGGAAGTCATTCTCTTTGAACTCACCGATACCACAGCATCAAGACAACCAGACCGCAACACCGGCTTTAAACTCCTGCAACCATAGGAAGAAATCGTGAACCGTTATTCGTTATTCGTTATTCGTTATTCGTTATCCGTAACTAATCACTATTCACCGGTCACCGGTCACTATTCACCAATCACCAATGAACTTTCTTGCCAACTGGACATGGTGGGTATTGCTTCTGCTCTCCTGTGCAATTGCCATGATTCCATCCCTTTTGCATCAGATCAGCCTGAGCCGTTTGCTTCTTGTTCTGGCGGCATGGACCGGGTCGCTTGCACTCATCAACACGCTTTTTGGTACCGACGCAGTGATACCTGCGACATCGGCATCACTGCTCTTTGGCATCATCACCTTCATTACCTCCCTCATCATCACCGGAATTAAAACCATGATGAAAAAACGCTACCGCTAAAACGCACCAACCCCTCCCCCCACTCCGAGACAATCTATGCCCTCTGTGGGAAAAACTCTTCTCTTCAATTCGTGGCCCCGAGTCCCTCACCAATCACCATCAACCCGCATCGACAAAATGAGGGATATAGCTGCCCGCACGCTTCATCTCAACCCGATGCTCCATATAGGCAGGATCATACCTGGCCACAAGCTTCCAGAAAGACGAAGAATGATTAAGATGAACGGTATGACAAAGCTCATGAATCAGCACATGGTGGACAAGATGTTCGGGAAGAAACAGCAGTTTCATGTTCAAGCTGACCGTTCCCCGTCCCGAATAACTGCCCCAGCGCGTTTTCTGATGACGAATGACCGCCCTTGAGTACTTCAACCCATTCGCAACTGAAAGACGTTCCAGCCACGGCACCAGCTCCAGAGAGGCTTTCTGTTTCAGCCACATCCGAAGAAGACGATAGACCAGGTCACTCTTCGAAGCATCTCCCGATATCATCAGACGATTGGTATCAATCACCTGAGCCTCTACAACGCTACCCCTTCCCGCTCGATAACTGACCTGCCACACCTCATTAATACTGTGAAGAACAAGACGTGAAGGAAGCTCACATGCCACATCAGAAGGCCCCCTGCTCTGCTGCTGGTCAGCCATCACCTTCTTTCTTGTCTGGGCTATCCACTCCTTTTTCTGGCGTACAAGATCAGGAATCAGAGTCTGATCGAAAGACGAAGGGACAAGCACAACCAGTTCACCACGAGCGCCAATCGACAGCCGTGCATACTTCAAACGGTGGTTCACCTTAACACTATATGCTATATCATAGCTCATCAAAAAAAGAATGCAGTGATTCGTTATCCGTTATCCGTTATCCGTTACCCGTTACCCGTTACCCGTTACCCGTTACCCGTTACCCGTTACCCGTTACCCGTTATCGGTAACTAATTACCATTTACCATTCACTATTCACCATTCACCATTCACCATTCACCATTCACCATATTCCGATACTCTTCAAGAACAGGAATATCGGCTTCGGGAAATTCGAAAGCATCGATCTCGTCGAGGGTAATCCACCTGAGCGCTTCATGTTCGTGCGATTCAAGCCTGCCACTTTCAAGCAACGTGCAACGGAAAGGAATAAGGTCAAGCGAAAAATCCTCATAGGCATGAAAAACCGGGGTCAGCGGCTCAACGATCCGCACTCTGATCTGCAGTTCTTCCATAAGTTCCCGATGGAGAGCATCGCAATCGCTCTCCCCGGCCTCAACCTTACCGCCTGGAAATTCCCACTTCAAACCAAGACTTTTCCTGGCAGGACGCTGTGCAATAAGAAAACGCCCGTCCCGCTCGATGATAGCGCACACAACCCGCCCGATGTGAAGAAAAGGCAAAATATAATCCGTTAGCCGTTATTTAAACTATGCTCGCTCCACGCAATAAAACCAGGAGCTAATTCATCCATTTCCCGTATCTTCCCAACCTTTCACTAGTCACTAGTCACTAGTCACTGGTCACTGGTCACTGGTCACTGGTCACTCGTCACTGCGCCTACCTCTCCTTCATTGCATTCGAGGTTCCTCTCAGAATAGGCTTCAGCAGATACATCAGCACCGTGCGTTTCCCTGTCAGAATATCCACCTGAGCCATCATACCCGGAATAATCGGAAATCCTTTTCCAATTGACGACTTGTGCGTTTTGACCCGGACAAGATAAAAGGTATTGCCCTGTTCGTCTGTCACTGTATCAGGACTGATATTGTAAACATCAGCCTCAAGCCCTCCATAAATCGCAAACTCGTACGCAGTCAGCTTCACGAGCGCTTTCTGGCCGGGGAAAACAAATGCGATATCTTTTGGCGACACCTTGACCTCCACCTCGAGACTGTCCCCGAGAGGAACAACATCGGCAACGCGTCCCGCCGGCTGCACAACTCCACCAAGCGTATTGATATAGAGACGCTGCACGGTTCCGTTTACCGGTGAGATAATCTCTGCGCGCAACACCCTGTCAGCAAGACCCTTGGTCCCCTGACTCATGCTGGCGATCTTACTCAACACATCGGCAAGCTCATTACGCCATTTATTGCGGCTGTTCAGTTCCGTCTCATGGACCTTCTCGCGAGCCTCCTCAACGGAACGCTCCAGAGTCGCTTTTCTGGCCAGGGCAGCATCACGCTCTCCTCTTGCATTGGCCACATCACGCTTCAGTCGTATAACCTCAACCTCGGAAACAGCACCGGAAGCCAAAAGCGGGGCCGTTTTGTTTAACTCCTGAGCAGCGAGACCATAGGCCTGCTGAGACTGAATCCGTCTGGCCTGTACCTCTTCGAGTTCATGTTCTTTCTGGGAAAGCTGTTCTCTCATAATAGTCATCTGCGACTCAAACTCGCGCCGGCTCTCCTCATAGAGATGTTTCTCATGCGTCACGATCTGAGGGACAGCTTTCAGCTCCTCTTCCGGCAGTTCAAGAGGCGTATCTTCGGCAAGAGCACGCAAACGTGCTGCTCGTGCAATAAGACTGAGTACCTCGTACTGTTTCTCCTGCAAAGATGAGGTATAGCGCGTAGGGTCGATCCTCATGAGAAGATCGCCGGCCTTGACGATATCCCCCTCATGGACGACAATTTCTTCAACCACGCCGCCGTCAAGAGATTCGATAACCTGCAGACGCGATGAAGGGATCACTTTGCCGGCACCCCTGGTCACCTCGTCAAGCGGAGCGATCGCTGCCCATATCAAAAGCAGCGCTATCGTAATACCAAACATTTTGAGCAGTGCACGGGCTCTGACAGGCTCCTGCTGAATCCGGGCCCAGTCTGCGTCGCCGACCCAGTCAAGAGGCTCCTCTTCATCCATAGGAATCCATCGGCTGAACACCCTGTCGATAAACCCTCTGCCCCTGGCGCCGCTTTTGTTGATCACGTTGCCCAGACGGTCAAACCCCTTCTTCGTTCTTGGATCGATCATACATCCCCCCTCTTGACCTGACCGCTTTTCAATGCTTCAAGTACTTTCTCTTTAGGCCCATCGGCAACCAGCCGTCCTCCATCAAGAATGATGATCCTGTCGGCAAGCTCAAGCAACGAAGAACGATGGGTAACAATCAGCATAGTTTTCTGCGCAGCATACTGCTTCAGTCTTGCTTTAAAAAGGGCCTCCGTGGTGGTATCCATGGACGATGTCGGTTCATCGAGCAGCAGGATAGGCGGATCAGCAATCACAGCCCGGGCAATAGCAACCCCCTGGCGTTGTCCTCCCGAGAGATTGTCACCTCGTTCGCCGATCTGCATCTGAAACCCGTGAGGATGTTTATCAACAAACTGATCGATCGTGCCGATCCTCGACGCGCGAAGGATCTCCTGATCAGTCGCAGCACTGTGTGACATCGTGATATTGTCCCGCAATGAGCCAAAAAACAGCATAACATCCTGAGGCACATGCCCGAGATTGCGACGGAGTTCAGCCGGGTCAAGCTGACGGCTGTCTACGCCATCGATCAGCACCGCCCCGCTTGTCGGCTGGTAAAGTCCGGAAATAAGTCTCTCCAGCGTTGTCTTGCCTGAACCGACCTTGCCGAGAATCGCAACATGTTCGCCCGCACGGATACGAAACGACAAAGCGCTCAACGCCTCATTCTCCTGGTTCGGATATTTAAACTCGACATTTTTAAACTCAATCTCCCCCCGAAACGTCTGCCTCGTCACAAAAGCCGCATCAGGAGGCCGCTCGACTGGACGGGCCATAATCTCATCAAGCGATGTCATCGACGTAGCCGCCTGATGATACTGCGTCAGAAGAGCGGCACTCTGACTGACCGGCGCCATCGCCCTCGAAGAGAGAATATAGACCGCAATCAAACCGCCCATCGTAAGATTACCGGCCCCGACGAGGTAAACTCCGGTAATGATAATGGCAATCGAAACAGCATTCTGCACCCAGTACGCCCCCGTACTGACCGATGCCGACAGCAGGCGCAACTGTTCACCGATATGAGTCAGATAGGCAACCACCTGCTCCCATTTTGCCTGAAACCGCCCTTCAGCTCCCAGAATCTTGATCGTCTCCATCCCGGTCAGCCCCTCGATCAACGTCGCATTGCGTTGTGCGCCGCCTCGGTAGGTCTTTTCGGTCAGGTCGTGCAGTTTCCCCTGAATGGTCACAGCATAGAGAAAAACCAGACCCGCTCCGACAAACACCGGTATGGCCAGCGGCCATGAAATAAGAAGGATGATCAGAATAAAAAACAGCGCAAACGGCAGATCGACAAGCGCAGCAACCGTTGATGAAGTAATAAAACTCCGGATAAACTCGAAGGCCTGCAGATTGGAGGCAAAAGAACCAACTGAAGCCGGCCGGTTCTCCATCCGAAGCCCGAGCACCTGCTCCATGATCGTTGCCGACAGTTTCACATCTGCCCTGGCTGCGGCACGGTCAATAAAATACACCCGCATCAGCCGAAGCACAACGTCAGCGCACAACACCAGCAAAACAGCCGACGCCGTCACCCAGAGCGTATCAATGGCCAGATTGGGCAGAACGCGATCATAGACGTTGCGAATAAAGAGCGGCATGGCAAGAGCCATGAGGTTAATCATCAGCGCGGCCACAAGAATATCGCGGTAGAGCTGTTTATTCTCTTCGATAACACTCCAGAACCAATGCCGACGTTTGAGTTTTCTGACCTCCGGGGTACGGATATCATAGCGGAAAAGGGGGCGGACATAAAAAGCAATCCCGGTATATCTGGCTTCAAGCTCCTGCAGAGCAACCGTCACAGGAGCATCAGCAAGCTCGGAATAGGTAACTGATGCAGTGTTGTTCTCAAGATCACATTCGTGAACAATACAGGCATCATCCTTATCGAGCTGAAGAATAACAGGAAAAAGCGCCGGGTTGAGTTGTTCAATCCCGCGCCTGACAATGCGACTGGTAAAACCGGCCCGTTGAGCAGCTCTTGAAAAAAGAGCTGGCCGGATCCTGCCTTTATCAAGAGGCAGACCGGCCAGCAAAGCTTCACGCTGAAGGGCAAGACCATGGATCTTGCCCAGCGTCATCAGACATTCAAGTAAAGCATCATGCGCTACGGCATCATTTTTTTGTAAGCGCTCCTGTTGATCATTCTGCATGCAATATCAAAAAAAATTATTGAACAACATCGTCAATGCCAGCAGTAGTGCCCTTAGGGGCCTCAACCTCACAGAAATCAGCACGTTTCACATATGGTTGTTTGTAATCAAGATCTTCCATTGTCGGCAGATCGTAGCGGACAACTTCCATATCGTTCAACAACCGTCCCATCCCCGAAAGGGTCCGCGCGTCAGCGATCTTCTTATCAAACAACCCGTTCATATAGGCTCGTTGAGCCTGAAAATATTCGTTCTCCGTATCAAGAAGATCCAGCAGGGTTCGTCGTCCTATGGTAAACTGGTCAAGATAGGCCACACGCACAAGATCGAGACGTTTACGATGCTGATCAAGATACTCAAGCTGATCCTTGAGCGTCAGGCGATCGTTAAACGCGATTTCCACCGTCTGACGAAGATCGTGACAGGCCTTCTCCTTCAAATCCATCGTACGGTAAAGCTTCTGCTTGTACTGACGGACAGCGGCAGCATCAGATCCGCCGTTAAAGATATTGTAATTCATGACCACTTCGACCACGCCTTCTCGCTGATAGCCGTCAATTCCGTCTTTATCCCAGCTCCAGTCGTGATATGCTCTCAGGTCAAACCGGGGATAAAATTTTGATTTTTGAACCTTCACGGCATGTTCAGCCGACTTGATATCCATCAACGATGCGATAAAACCCGGGTTTTTTCTGAACGCATCATCCAAAGTCGCATCGACCGTAGCAGGAACAGCTGCATCAGGAACCTCGAACTCTTCAAGCTTGTCTGGAGGCAGTTCCCCAACGATACGCTGGTACCGGGCCGTCACATCGTGCAGGTTTGCCCGCTCGGTAATCAGGTTCGACTGTGCCAGAGCGATACGACCCTCGATCTGTTCCATATCGACACCGGTACTGACACCTCCCGTGACACGGTTGCGAATCTGATCGTAGATCTCTGTATGATACGCGTAGTTCTGCTCGGCAAGCAGCACAAGATACTGATAACGCTGCACATCAGCATATGCCCGCAAGCCCTCAAGACCGACACGCTCCATAGCGTCAAGAAACTCGAAATATCTTGCTTTGCCGGCGTATTTCAGACGACAGACCTGATTACAGGTATAAAACCCGTCAAACAGCATCTGAGTCAACTGCACGCGAGTCCCCCTGCGCGTATAGACATCGTCGTCAATGTCATCACCGCCGACCCATTCCCTGCCAATACCGGCCGAAACATCCAGTTTCGGAAAATATCCGCCGTAAGGAATCGCCTCTTCATGATAGGCAGCCATGAACTCATGCCACTTGGCCTGCACCTCAGGATTGCTGTTGATCACCTTCTCAACAACCTGATTGACAGTAAGAACTGCCCCCGCCTTATCTGCCGTAGCAGAGACAAGAGCATCATCTGAAGGCGCCTGAGCCTGCACAGAATCAGGCCCTCCCATCCACAGAAGACCGACTGCAAGCACGCCTACAGCCATTTTCCGGTAGTTACTATGTTTCATATCCGTTCTACTAAGGTTTAGTCGTTGCTTTACCCCTGAAAAATACGTTTAAAACTCTTAACAACACAAAATTTTTCTTATCAACTTCGCATGAAAGAATGATATGAGCAATAAATCATAGAACTGAAAGAGTATCCTCAATATTCAGCGTTGCTCCCCCGCTTGTATAACCATGAAATCCATCCTGAACACCCAAATCCTCCCATGAACCAGTAAGTGAAACACTATCCTTATCGTCACCAAGGATTTCAAGAACATTTCTGCTGTCCGTCATATCCAGCACATCCTGCACGGAAATGCTCTCCAGCGAATTTGCTGAATGATTGGTCATATCGATCACCTCGATATTCTGAAGGTCCGGATCTGAATCGAAGTCGATACTCTCACCCTGGCGGATACCTTCATCAAGCTCATAGCCGTCTCTCAACAGAAGGGTGTCGTCACCCTCAAGCCCGTCATAGCTCCTGCCGGATATCGCGTCAAAGACAAGCTGGTCATCTCCAGAGGTAGGAAGAACCTCATAGATATCGACGTTGAAGTCCGCCACAACCGGAGAACTCTCTGAATTACCGTCACTGGTAAAAATCGATACATCAACTATCCCGCTGAATGCAGACTGTGTGAACGTCAGATCGTTGACATGATCAACGGTCACTCCGCTTATAGTATACGCCCCTGCATTATACTCCACAGATTCAATAAAATCCCCATTCCCGTCATAAAACGCAGCATGGTCACCAAGCCCGGAAAAGGTGAGCGTCACGGTCTCGAGATCATCCTGCCCGTTATCGCCAGGAGGATAATAATCAACCGTATCCTCGAGAGAGGCGTTCAGATTGAGGAAAATACGATCGCTTTCCGTTCCAAACGTATCGGTCGGATTGAAAAAGCCTTCGTCGATTGGGTACGCTACAGGATTGATCGTAAGGGTAAAAGAATCAAACTGCTGCTCACCCAGTGTCCCGTCAGACTCCTGAACCTGTAACGCGAGCATCAGGTCAAACGTACCGCTTACATCTTCAGAGGGAAGCGCTCCGATATAGCCAGGAAGAGTACCATCATCATCGAGCAGAAGCACCCACCGATTCGTTCCGGAGCCACTACCATCATCTCCTGTATTAAGCGCTTTACCAGCAGTATAAGCATCTTCAACATCATCACCGGCATAGACAAGCATCCCATTAGGCACACCGGTCAACACAACGCTGACGACAGACTCCGATCCATCTTCATCGATAAGGCCATTATCCTCGATATCAAGCCGAATAAGATCGTGGACGACATCCACACCGTCAGACTCATCACCGAAGCTATCGCGTACATCGAAATCATAACCATCGACAAATGGCGTTACCGGGAAAAACACCGACCCTGAACCTGCAACCTCATCATTTTCAGGGTCATTCTCTTCACTGGTCTGAATGTAACCGGTAACAGCAATCGTTCCTGCTGCGTCATCATCAAAGGAAGTATATGATAATGCAACATCTGTTCCGTAAACAACCCCGCTGACGACATAATACTCCCCATCTGGAATATCACCCTCATCAACTACAGAAACAGGGGCGCTACTTATTGCAGTACCTCCTGACACAAGACCCAGCGAACCGCCTGACCTCAACATAGCGGTTTCGTTAAGAGCAATGTAGAGCGTATTGTCAACAAGGATCGTCGAGGGATCATCATGATCATTCTCCAGGCTGACCGTAATCAAGGTGTCTCCGGTCTGTTCATCGGCACCTGTAACCTCAAACGAAACCGAAGGTTCATCACTATCAGGAATAACCTCTTGAACAACACTGACAACCGCGTTGTTCTGGGTGCTACCTGAATAGGTCGTCAGAGCAATATCAAAATCAAGAGGATCGCTGTTGTTGCTGTTATCATCCTCAGGCGGAGTAATGGTAACATGAGCGAGCAACTCCTTGAGAGCAGCTGTTCCTCCGCTGCCGGAAATAGTCCAGACGGTTTCACCGTTCTGCTGGAACGAAGAAACCTTCCCGGCATACGGTCCAGTCCCTTCGACTGTCGCCTCTGCAGGAAGTCCTGACAGGGTCACGGTGAAATTGCCGGAAACGTCGAGCTGAAGCGAACTGTCATCAATGAACTGGTTCAAAGACGATGGAGTGTCTTCAACAGGATTGAATGACGGATTGAGAATCCAGTTCGATACAGCCGGGGGAGGATCAACAGGGACCCCATCACTGAAATTCCCGGTATCGCTTGCTGGAAAAACAAGTGTAACGCTCTGATCAGCAGAGGTCGTAAAACTCCCGTTGTCAGCGCTAATGGCAAAAATGGTCACATCGACACCACCTTCAAGCCCCTGCAGTTGTCCCCATGTTCCATCGACATTCAGCGTCACCTCCTTGCCGAGAGAAGGGCTTTCAAAAGCGGTATTCTCTTCAATAATCCAGCGGCCCGAATTGACAAACTCGTTGGAATCCGGGTCATAGACATCGCCCTGATAGACTGCATCCTCAACGGATACCCCCTCGGGAATGCCAACAATCTCGAAACGAAGAAGGGTTTCCGACCCGTCGTCATCTGCAGTATTCAACAAAGCATCAGGACCTTCAGGCCGGTCCTGCTGGCTGACCGTCAGGGGAATTGTTATCGTGGTTGCTCCTGCGACATTGACAACATCTTCATCCTGATCCACATCGGCATACTCGTTCGAGACAGTTATCGTTCCTATCGATTCACTGATCGTATCGGTCACTGCGTTGATTGTCAGCAGATAGGAGAAAGAGTCTTCGCTATCGCCCGGATAGGTCTGCACTTCAGGATCAAGAGACCCGTCATCAGTCGAGTCAGTAACTTCGAAACGCAACCCGATAGGATACGCTCCGTGTTTGTCTGCAGCTCCGAGCACATAGACATTACTGATGTCTGTTCCACTCAATTTGTAGTAAGATTCTGAACCGATGGTTTCAATGCTCACCGATGATGCTGAAGAAAGCGGAGCCTCTGTACTGTTGCCAAGATAGAGCACAAAATCACCGACATTATCAACATCATCAACCTTGATCCACAGCGCGGTGATCTCCTCGCTCGGATCTTCTCCGATCAGCGAAAAATCAAGCGGCGTCAGCACATCTTCATCCGCGATCGATCCAGCATTAATCGTTGATTCAGGAGAGGGCGTAATCTCAA
>Ga0272443_10007547_pt1 | contig 10359 bp, 8 predicted proteins | sample SSMAcet12_FD_193581 | JGI IMG/M metagenome (GOLD analysis project Ga0272443, IMG submission 193581) | Marine sediment archaeal communities from Little Sippewissett salt marsh, Falmouth, MA, United States - SSM-Acet-12 | ecosystem: Environmental > Aquatic > Marine > Wetlands > Sediment ... | reverse complement strand
ATTTCCCGATGAGCCGTGATGAGTTAATGGTTTATCTCCGGGAGAAGGGGATAGGTTCAGCAGTGCATTACCCGATTCCGGTTCACATTCAGCCGATGTACAGTGATTCAGGATCTATAGCCAAAAGAAGATCAGAGTCCGGATGTCCGGTCTCTGAAAGGCTTGCATCTGAGGTGTTGAGCCTGCCTGTGCATCCCGGAGTTTCGGTTATAGACTGTAAATATATCTGTAAGATAATTAATGAGGTAAAGTAACATGGATGTTGGGGTTATCGGAGTCGGAGTTATGGGCAGAAACCATGCCCGTGTCTATTCCGAGCTTAAAGGTGTTGATTCTGTAACAGTCTTTGATTTAAATACAGAAGCAGCAGAAAAGGTTGCTGAGAGTATAGGAGCAGAGTGTGCTTCTTCAATGAATGATATGTTACAATCGGTTGACTGTGTCAGCATGGCTGTGCCGACACCGTACCATTTTGCCACTGCCAAAGAGGTCCTTGATGCCGGAGTTAATATGCTCATTGAAAAGCCGGTCTGCCTTACTGCTGCTGAGGGTGATGAGCTGATTAAAATGATCCCTGATGACCTGGTAGTCGGGATCGGACATATTGAGAGATTTAATCCTATCATCAATGAGATTAAAAGGATTGTCAGGGACCCGCTTTATATTGAGATTAAAAGACACAACCCGGCTTCCGCAAGGGTTACAGGCAGTTCTGTCCTTGAGGACCTGATGATCCATGATATTGATCTGATTGAGAATGTCTTTACCGGAGATATGGGATGCAAGATAGTCGGCTGCTCCGGCAGTTTTGATATATTCTCAGCCCTTTTTGAATCCAACGGCACGACAATATCACTCTCTGCAAGCAGGAAGTCCTCAAAGAAGATCCGCTCAATATACATTGAGGAAGAGGATTACACAATTGAAGGGGACTTTATGTCCAGGGACGTATATATCCACAAAAAGCCTGAGAACTACAGCATTGATGACGACCGTTATGTTCAGGAGAATATAGTTGAGAAGGTCATGGTCAACAAGCTTGAGCCGCTGAAAGTTGAACTTTCGGAGTTTGTTGACTGTGTTAAGGCCGGAAAGCCATTTCCCGTTACTCCGGAGCAGGGCAACAACAATCTCAGGATCTGCGAAGAATTGAAAGAGAGATGCAGAATATAACTGCATTCTGGGTTTATCACATATAACAGGAATTAATGAAATAACGGTATTAATCAGATAACTGACAAAACATATTCAATAATTTGGATATTATTACAGTTCAGAGATAATGAGTAGATATACAAAAAAAGAGAGAAAATATGAGTGACAAATTAAGCGAAATCATCAGCAAAAGAGGACCGGTTAAGAAGATTGGTGTTATAGGCATGGGATATGTGGGTATCCCCGCTGCAGTTCTCTTTGCTGACGTTCCCCATTTTGAAAAAGTATATGGCTTTCAGAGGAATTCCAAAACTTCCGGATATAAGATTGATATGCTCAATTCCGGTGAAAGTCCTCTAAAAGGTGAGGAGCCGGGTCTTGAGGAGCTAATCAGCAAAGTTACCGGAAATGACGGCGGAGAAATAAAGTTTGAATGCACATCTGACTTCTCAAAGCTTTCTGAATGCGATGCCATAACACTTGCAATACAGACACCTTTCGAGAGCCGGGAGGATTTAATTCCAAACTTTGCTCCGTTAACTGAAGGCATAAGAAATGCCGGCAGGTATCTGACTCCCGGAACCCTTGTGGTCCTTGAGTCAACGATTACACCCGGAACAACTGAAGGTATGGCGAGGCAGATCCTTGAGGAAGAGTCCGGACTTGTTGCAGGGGTTGACTTCGCACTTGCACATGCACCTGAGAGGGTTATGGTCGGAAGGCTTCTTAGAAACATCCGTGAGCATGACAGGATTGTCGGCGGAATTAAGAGCTACGGCGCAGACGGAGCACTTTTAGACGGCATAGACTCGCCAAGCACCAAGCGTGCGATGGAACTTTATGGTCCTGTGCTAACCAAAGGAAAACTGATCCCAATGAGTGCAACAGCTGCAGAGACCACAAAGACTGCCGAGAATACCTTCAGGGATTTGCAGATTGCAGCGGCAAATCAGCTCGCTCTCTACTGTGAGGCAATGGGAATTAACTTCTATGACGTCAGGAGAGGTGTTGATTCACTCAAAGGTGAGGGAATTACACGGGCAATGCTCTGGCCCGGTGCCGGTGTCGGCGGTCACTGCCTGACAAAAGATACTTATCACCTGGAGAGAGGAGTTAAGATTGTCAACACGGAGTTAGGACTCAATGCCGGAACAGTAGATGCCTCCCTGCCACCTGAATCTCCCGAACCCCTTGACTTCCCCGAAGGAAAAGACTCTTTGTACGTCCTCGCCAGGCAGATAAACGACTTCATGCCTCACCATACATTCAACCTGACAAAGTCTGCCCTCAAACGTGCCGGAAAAGTTATTGGTGAGCCGAAAAACAAAATCAAAGTCGCCATCCTTGGCTGGGCCTTCCTTGCCAATTCAGATGACGCACGGGACACTCCTTCAGAGATCTACTACAGACTCTGCAAAGACGCCGGTGCAGACGTCAGCATCCATGACCCCCATGTCCTCAGCTATCCCGGACTTGACGAAGGTGACAACATCTCACAGGACCTTGATGAAGTCATCGCAGGTGCTGATGTCATCGCTGTTCTTGCCGGACATAAGGAATATTTCAGCCTGAAACCGGAGGAAGTTACCAAAACAGCGGGAGTGAAGTGCCCTGTAATTGTTGACGGCCGGAATGTTATTGACCCTGATATGTGGATCAGCAGTGGTTTCATCTACAAAGGCATTGGCCGTGGTGATAAGAATAACCATAAAATATCAAATTGATTTTAGAAATATATAGGATAAAATTATGAAATATATTGTTACGGGTGGTATGGGCTTCATCGGTTCAAATCTTTCGGAATACCTGGCGAAAGATCATGATGTCACAATAATTGATGACGGGGCAACGGGGCGATATGTCAATATCAAAAACCTTGTTGAGAATGGTAACGGTAATTCCGGAGAGAAAGGGCCTTTTGGGAATTCAGAAAATGTATCTTCAAAAAACCTCGTGAAGTTTGTAAAGGGGACCATCACAGACTTGGATTTCCTAAAAAAAGAGTTTGAAGGTGCAGACGGAATCTTCCACCAGGGAGCAATACCATCAGTTCCAAGATCAGTTGCAGACCCGGCAAGGACCAGCAATGTAAATATCGAAGGTACACTAAATGTCCTGATTGCAGCCCGTGACTGCGGTGTCAGAAAGGTAGTATTTGCATCTTCATCCTCAGTTTACGGCAATACACCAACACTGCCAAAAGTGGAGACCATGTGCCCTTCACCTCTTTCACCATATGCACTTCAGAAACTTGCGGGTGAGACTTACTGCGGAATCTTTACAGAACTCTATGGCCTTGATACTGTTGCACTCCGTTACTTCAATGTCTTCGGCCCTAAGCAGGACCCCAATTCACAGTATGCAGCAGTTATTCCTAATATTATTAAGAAACTTCTAAACAATGAAGCGCCCATCATCTACGGAGATGGTGAACAGACCCGTGACTTTACATATGTCAAAAATGTAATCCAGGCAAATGTAAAGGCCATGCAGTCTGATGCAACCGGATTTTACAATATTGCATGCGGAGAGAGAATATCTCTCAACAACCTTGCAAAAAACATAATGGAAATATTAAATTTCAATACAGAATCAATATATGAAGAGCCAAGGGCGGGGGATGTAAGGGATTCACTTGCAGACATTTCCAAAGCGATTTATGCATTTAATTACAAACCAGAATACAGTCTTAAAGATGGGCTTAGGGAGACAATAGAATGGTATCAGAACCAGTAATATCAAAACCAACAAATGAAGGACCTGCAAAATCAAGAGCTATAAATGCAGATTCTAAGAATGAAGATTCAATACAAGTCAAAGATATGACTGTTTGTGTGGTAGGTCTTGGATATGTGGGCCTTCCGCTTGCAGAGGCATTTGCCGGAAAAATCAAAACAATCGGCTATGAAATTGTTGAAGCAAAAGCAAAAGAGATAGCTGATTCAACTAAAACACTGCTTATTGTAACATCAGATCCTAAAATGATAAAAGAAGCTGATATGATTGCAATATGTGTCCCAACTCCGGTTCTAAAATCCAAAGAGCCTGATCTCTCATATGTTAAATCCGCAGCCACAATCGTTGGCCAGAACCTAAAACCCGGTGCTATTGTTGTGCTTGAATCTACTGTATATCCAGGTGCAACAGAAGAAATTGTCATCCCAACACTTGAAAAAGAATCCGGCATGATCTGCGGAAAAGATTTCAAAGTAGGTTATTCTCCGGAGAGAATCAACCCCGGAGATGACGAACACACTCTGGATAAAATAACAAAAATCATCTCCGGGATGGATGAAGAAACAACAGAGATCCTTGCAGAAATATACGGACTTGTAACTACAGTTTACAAAGCTCAAAACATCAAAACCGCCGAGGCTGCAAAAGTCATAGAAAACATCCAGCGTGATCTAAACATTGCCCTGATGAATGAACTTTCATTAATTTTCAGCCGGATGGATATTGACACAAAAGCAGTAATTGATGCAGCATCTACCAAATGGAACTTCCATCAGTACAGGCCGGGACTTGTTGGTGGCCACTGCATACCGGTTGATCCTTACTATCTAGTCTACAAAGCAAAGGAGCTTGGGTACCATCCCCAGGTAATACTGGCAGGTCGTGCAATCAACGACTACATGCCAAAGCATGTCGCTGAGATGGCCATAAAGGGTATGATTGAAGCTGGAAAGGTTGTAAAAGATGCCAAAGTTCTTATCATGGGCCTTACATACAAAGAAAATGTCGCTGACACCAGAGAAAGCCCCGTCGAAGATATAATTAAAGAGCTTAAAGAATGGGGTGTAGAAATTTATGGTTATGATCCTTTACTCACTAGTTCAGAAATTGAACATTTTGGTGCAGCTCCGGTTGATAACCCCTTATTTAATTCCTCAGGCAACACTGGTACCAGCACAAAGAAAAATGGTACAATAAACAATTTCAAAGCAGACTGCATAATTCTTACTGTTATTCATGATGAGTTCAATAATCTTAAAGTAGAAGATTATAATGAGCTAATGAATTCAGAATCATCATTTATAGATGTACGTGGTCTATTTAAGAGTAACTGTCAGGACATGAATAACATCAGATATAATAGAGTCTAATTTTTGTAACTTCTAAGGGATTGGGGAATAATTATGAAAATTAAATTTGCTTTGGAAATTGTTATATTTGGGAGGGAGGATATTGAGTGAAGTAAAAAAGGCAGTAATTCCGGTTGCCGGTCTTGGAACTAGATTTCTGCCGGCAACAAAGGCCATGCCAAAGGAAATGCTTCCTCTTATTGACAGGCCAATAATTCATTATGTTGTTGAGGAGGCAATTAACTCTGGAATTGAAGATTTAATCTTAATCACAGGAAGGAGCAAGCGCCCGATTGAGGACTATTTTGATGATTCGCCCGAACTTGAGATGCATCTTAAAGCAAACGGGAAAGAAAAAGAACTGAAAGTTGTAAAGGAGATCTCCTCACTTGTTGATATTCATTATGTTCGCCAGAAAGAACCTCTGGGTCTTGGCGATGCAGTCTTAAGTGCAGAAAAACACATAGGAAATGAACCTTTTGCCGTGCTCCTTGGTGATGATATTATTGCCAACAGTCAGCCATGTACAAAGCAGTTAATAGATGTATATCAGAGATATCGCTGTTCAGTTATTGCAGTCCAGGAAGTTCCGGAAGATAAAGTCAGCAGTTATGGGATCATTGATGGAAAAATTGTTGATGATTCACTATACTGCCTGAATAGTATTGTTGAAAAACCATCCATAGATAATGCTCCCTCGAATATTGGTGCAATTGGTCGATATGTATTCACACCTGATATTTTTGACTGCATCAAAACGACTGACAAAGGAGTCGGAGGAGAGATACAGTTGACAGACGGAATTCGTCTATTAAACGAACATCAAAGTGTTTATGCATATTCTTTTATGGGCAAAAGATATGACACCGGTGATAAAACCGGTTATCTAAAGACAATTATTGACTTCGCCCTGAAAGATGAGGAAATAGGGGATCTGGTTATGAATTATTTAACAGAAGTAAAAACAGAGGTAAATCAAAAATGAAAGCATTAGTTACAGGATGTGCTGGATTTATAGGTAGCCATCTTACTGATCGCCTCCTAAAAGATGGGTATGAAGTTATTGGAATTGACTGCTTCAGAGATTATTATGCACGAGATATAAAAGAAAGTAATCTGAAGGATGCCTTACATTCTGAAAACTTTAGATTAATTGAAGAGGATCTTCTTAATCTTACCACATATCCCGATGTAGATTATGTTTTTCACTCAGCTGCTCAGGCAGGAGTCCGGGCATCATGGGGAGATAGTTTTTCAGTATATACAAAAGACAATATTGAAGCTACACAAAAACTCCTTGAATATTACAAAGGTAAAAAATTAAAGAGGTTTTTGTATGCTTCATCCTCATCTGTGTATGGGGATGCGGTTGACCTTCCAATGAAGGAGACTGCTCGTGTTCAGCCGGTTTCTCCTTATGGTGTTACAAAACTTTCTGCGGAACATCTCTGTCACCTTTATTGGGTAAATTATCATGTTCCTACAGTCTCACTAAGATACTTTACGGTATATGGTCCAAGACAAAGGCCAGATATGGGTATAAACAAATTTGTAAAAGCAATTCTTTCTGGAGAAGAAATACAGATTTATGGAGATGGTACACAAACGAGGGACTTCACATTTGTAGATGATGCTGTGAAGGCAAATATACTTGCATCCAAAACCTCTTTGGATAAGGTTGCCGGTGAAGCATTTAATATTGGTGGAGGAAACCGAATATCGGTAAATGAATTAATTGAGTCAATTGGTAATTTGTCCAATACAAAACCTCTTGTTAAGTATATTGATAAACAAAAAGGTGATGTCAATGACACCTGGTCAGATGCAGATAAAGCCAAAGAGATTTTTGGATGGAATGCAAAAATAGATATTAATACCGGACTTTCAAATTATATCAATTGGATTAAAGGAAATCAAAAACCATGATTTGTCTAAATTATATTAATAACTCAAATCATCTAAGGGAAAAAATAGATTTTTGCAGATATACTTTAGGAGTGTGCAAATTTAGTGGCTGACATTAAAAATTCATTCCAGATGCTCTTCTATTTTTTCAGGCCGCATAAAAAACTGATGGTCATCTATATAATTAGTCTAATAGCCTTCAGTTCATTGGATGTATTCAGGGTAGCGCTTATTTATCCAATCGTTAATTATGGTCTTGATGTAAACAGTAATTTATCAGTTTTTGACACAATATTTCAGTTAATATTTCCCGCGGATGTTAATCCATTTATAGCTTCAGGAATTCTGCTTGCAGTGACCACACTATTTATGGCAGGATTTGAAATTATTGTCACATATCTTGCCAGTCTGACATTTGCATCAGTCAGGGACACAACAGATCGCTCAGTATTCAGGATATTAAAAAATCAACCATATGAATATTTTGCCAGGCATAAACAGGGAGATTTAATATATATTGGACAGGTGGCAGTAAATCAGACTGGAAATGCAGTAAATTATTTTGTTCAATTTATCCAGCATTTATTGCTATGTATCTTCTATCTTTTTTTTATATTCATTCTGTCATTTGAAACAAGTTTATTTATCCTGATTCTTGGGGCTATATTTGTATTTATTATCAAAAAAATGATATTTACAAGAATATACAGCCATGGAAAAATTCTCAATGATGCAGCAAAAATAAAATCTGTAATCTACAATGAATTTATATCCGGAATTAAATCAATATTTATAACTGATTCTATACAATTCTGGTCAAAAAAATATGATAGTGCTGTTAAAAAGCTTCTAAAAAGTTATACGAGAGTAAAAGTTCTTCAAAGAATTCCTGGAATTATAAATAATTTCATTATTTTCATGATAATAGCTCTTGGAGCAATAGGACTTTATATTTTTACAGAAGGAAATTTTCTGCCATACATTGGAATATTTGGGACATATCTGCTTGCCCTCTACAGAATGATTCCGGCATTAAACGGATGCCAGACCCAATACGGTGCTATTATGCAGCAGCTGCCGGCAATAGAATCAGTCTATAACCTTCTCAAAGACTATGAGGATTCAGAATTGAATTCCGAGAGAGTTGCAGATAAAGTACGTGAAAAAAAGAAATTTATATTTAATAAAGTAATTTCATTCAGAGATGTAAATTTCAGGTATAAAGAAGGCCTGGACAACACAATTCAAAACTTATCTTTTGAAATAAAGAAGAACTCAAAAGTTGCAATTGTGGGTAATTCAGGGGCCGGAAAGACAACTATTGCAAATCTCCTTGCATTACTCTATAAGCCAACATCAGGAGAGGTACTTGTTGACGGAGTAAATATCTACGATTTCAATAAATCAGATTACTTAAGAACTCTTGGCTACCTTGGGCAGGAGACATTTGTTTATCATGATACTATTAAGGAGAATATCAGATTTGGTCTTGAATGCTCAGATGAAGATATAATTGAAGCGGCTAAACTTGCTGATGCTCATGACTTCATTGTGGCAACACCCGAAGGCTACGACACCATTATCGGCGACCAAGGAATGAAACTTTCCGGAGGGCAGAGACAAAGGGTTGCAATCGCAAGAATTATGCTAAGGAAACCTGAAATACTTCTATTGGATGAGGCCACAAGTGCTCTTGACAATGTATCTGAGCAAAGAGTAATGGAATCTGTGGATCGTCTTTCAAAGGACATGACAGTAATTATAATTGCACACCGCCTCTCAACAGTTCAGAATGCGGATGTAATTCATGTCCTTAAGAAAGGAAAGATTTCAGAGAGTGGAACTCATCATGAATTACTCAAAGCACAGGGAGAATACTACAACCTCTACACAAAACAAAAGCAACATAATTAATAATTAATCTGACAGAATAATCTATAAAATAATTATTTATTATTTTCAGATTCAGTAAATCATGTGGTGGGTTTTTTGTTTAACGATAAATCAATATTAATAACCGGCGGAACAGGTTCTTTTGGGAAGCAGTACGTAAAAACAATTTTAGAAAATTACAGGCCAAAAAAGCTTATAATTTATTCAAGAGATGAACTTAAGCAGTTTGAGATGTCTCAGGACTTCAATCATAACTGCATGCGTTACTTTATTGGTGATGTCCGGGACCGGGATCGGTTGTCTTTGGCGATGAAGGGCGTGGATTATGTGATTCATGCTGCTGCCCTAAAGCAGGTTCCGGCAGCAGAATATAATCCTATGGAATGTATCAAGACAAATGTCTATGGTGCAGAAAATGTGATTCATGCAGCAATTGCAAATAAGGTGCAAAAAGTAATTGCCCTTTCAACAGATAAAGCAGCAAATCCAATTAATCTGTATGGGGCTACAAAACTTGCATCTGATAAACTATTTACAGCCGCTAATAATATTGCCGGGGGAGAGCCAACACGTTTCTCAGTAGTAAGGTATGGGAATGTTATCGGATCAAGAGGTTCTGTGGTTCCATTTTTTAGAAAATTAATAGATCAGGGCAATGACTGCCTGCCTATTACTGATGAAAGGATGACACGTTTCTGGATTACGTTGCAACAGGGTGTGGATTTTGTTCTCAAGAATTTTGAGCGGATGCAGGGCGGAGAACTTTTTGTACCAAAGATACCTTCGGTAAGAATCCCTGATTTGGCTACTGCAATGGCGCCGGATCTACCTCAAAAGATAATTGGTATCCGTCCGGGAGAGAAGCTCCATGAAATTATGTGTCCGTCTGATGATTCTCATCTGACCCTTGAATTTGACGATCATTATGTCATCCGTCCGACTATTCAGTATACATATCATGTTGACTATCAGGTCAATAGACTTGGGGAAACCGGAAAGCCTGTTGAAGAAGGATTTGAATATAACTCCGGAACGAACCCTAAATTCCTATCAGTCGAAAAAATTAAAGAGCTTAACCACATTGCAGGCGTTTAAATGATACCTTACGGTCGTCAGGATATCAGACAGGAAAACATTGACGCAGTAATCGAAGTGCTCAAATCAGATTTCATCACTCAGGGGCCGGTTGTTCCTGAATTTGAAAAAGGAGTGGCAGAAAAAGTAAATGCAAAATATGGAGTTGCAGTAAACAGCGGGACCTCTGCCCTACACATTGCCTGTATGGCACTTGGGTTAGGAAAAGGAGATATTCTCTGGACGG
>Ga0272443_10007546_pt1 | contig 10360 bp, 8 predicted proteins | sample SSMAcet12_FD_193581 | JGI IMG/M metagenome (GOLD analysis project Ga0272443, IMG submission 193581) | Marine sediment archaeal communities from Little Sippewissett salt marsh, Falmouth, MA, United States - SSM-Acet-12 | ecosystem: Environmental > Aquatic > Marine > Wetlands > Sediment ... | reverse complement strand
GGCGTACATTTTCCCTTTGAACTTCTTTGTCCATCGCTTCCGTGCTGGAACCCACGTCATCAAAGGTTTGGCGGGCATGATTGGCTCCCGTATCGGTAAACCGAATGGTCTAGCAGGATGCCCGCATCATACTCCCTACCTCCCGTTTGGTAAACCATAGATGACAATTGGTTTACCATATACATATCTAGACTCTGTAAAATACGGCATTTTGCAATGAAGCACTAGCTTCCCAAGCTGGACGTCGGGGGTTCGAATCCCCTCTCCCGCTCTTTTTGACAGCCGTTGACTGAAGAAGCCAGCGGCTGTCTCTCTTCTTTGAGCCACTCGGCCGCCGGTATCCCCTGCCCGCATGCCTTGAATTGCCACATAGCTATTGACTCCCGCCAAATAAATACTAAACTATCGATATACACTTATCGATAACAGATATTACAAGTACTGCTCGCCCGCGGTATCCATAGGAAACAGTATTCGAAAACGAGCTAGGCCGCATAAACGTAGTCGCGAAGACCTGGACGAGAACCGCGAAGATCTGGAAGAGGTAGGGAGAAGCAAGTCATGCCAACTGATACCGTGAAGGGCTTTCCGATCCCGAGCGTGAGGCGATTGCCGCTCTATCTGCGACTTCTGCGAGAGCTTCGCGGTGAGGGGCATGATTCCGTTTCGTGTACACGGATTGCGGAGAGCCTCGATCAGGGTACGGTCCAGGTAAGGAAAGACCTGGCGATCACGGGCATCGTGGGCCGCCCCAAGGTTGGGTACCAGATTCCCGAATTGATTGATGCCATCGAGACGTTCCTGGGCTGGAAGAACACGCGTGACGCGTTTCTGGTGGGCGCCGGATCGCTGGGAAGTGCTTTGCTCGGCTACGAGGGTTTCGGTGACAGCGGGCTGAATATCGTTGCTGCGTTCGATACGAATCCCGAAAAGGTGGGTACCCGCATTCACGAGAAAGAAGTACTCGATTGGGAGTCGTTTCATGATCTTGCCCATCGCATGCATATCCTTATTGGGATCTTGACCGTGCCGGCTGATGTTGCCCAGGAAGTGACGAACGCGATGATTCTGGCCGGCATTCGAGCCATCTGGAACTACACGCCTGCAAAACTGGAAGTCCCCCCAACCATCGTTGTTGAAGACGTGCGGCTATCGAGCAGTCTTGCCATGCTCTCCAGCCGCTTGACTCGTTTGCTCGAGTCACAACGCTAACCCGACTCTCGGAATCTCGATTCGCTATGCGGCGGCTCATGCGCTCGAACTGCGCACCCACCGCGCGCCAACTTGCCTTGGTTATTGAGAGGAAACGGCACCATGCCAGAAACCACCCAACCCAACGAAACGCCAGCCCAGATCCGGCACTTCGCCAAGGTCTGCGACATCCTGGATCGTTATGAAAGTAATCCATCTAAGTTGATTCCAATTCTCCAGCAGGTTCAGGACGAGTACCGGTATCTGCCCGAGGAGGTGCTCACGTTCGTGGCCACTTCACTAGGCATTCCGCCGGCCAAAGTCTTCGGCGTTGCAACTTTCTATGCTCATTTCACTCTCGAACCCAAAGGTAAGTATGTCTTCCGTCTCTGCGACGGCACGGCCTGCCACGTAAAACGCTCGCACGGCATCCTGGAAGCTTTGTACAAGCGTCTCAACCTGAGCGCCGAACGCAACACGACCGACGACATGCTCTTCACCGTCGAAACCGTATCGTGCCTCGGGGCATGTGGGCTTGCTCCCGTCATGGTTGTCAATGAAGAAGTCCACGGCGAAGTCACGCCCGAGAAGGCCATTGCCCTGGTCGATCGGATTATCGAGAAGGAGGCCAACACATGAATCCGAGCCACGCACAAGCTCCTGTCGAAACCGTCTCGCTTGAAAACGTCGTCCAGGAGTACGGCCAGTCTGCAGATCGAATCGCGCGGCGCATCATCATCTGCGCCGGAACGGGTTGCGTCGCCAACGGTTCTCTTGAAGTCCACCGAGTTCTGAAGGAGAAGCTCCGAGCCGTTGGTCTCGACGCTATCACGACCGTTGAGCTCGAGGATGAGAAGAAGCATGACATCCACCTTTCGAGGAGCGGCTGCCAGGGTTTCTGCCAAATGGGACCGCTCCTCACCATCGAGCCCGACGATATTCTCTACACGCGTGTTCAACCGGGTGATGTTGACGACATCGTGGAGTTGACGCTTCAGCAAGGAGAGATTGTCGATCGATTGCTTTACGTGGAACCTGCCTCCCGCGAGCCGCACCTGGGACATCACGACATCCCTTTCTACAAGCTGCAGGAGCGTACGGTTCTCAAGCCGTGCGGCCAACTCGATCCGGAGAACGCCTACGAGTATATTCATGGCGGAGGCTATCAGGCCGCCCGCAAGGCGCTTTGCGAAATGACGCCCGAGGAAGTCTGCGACGAAGTGGCCCGAGCCGGACTGCGCGGGCGCGGTGGGGGCGGATTTCCCACCGGAAAGAAATGGCAGTTGACGCTCGTTCAACCGGGCGAGAAGAAGTACGTCATTTGCAATGCCGACGAAGGCGATCCGGGCGCCTTCATGGATCGCAGCGTCATGGAAGGCAATCCACACGCCATCATCGAGGGAATGATCATTGCGGCACGGGCGATCGGTGCCGACGAAGGTTACGTCTACGTCCGTCTGGAATACCCGCTTGCCGTGGATCGAATTCGGAAGGCCGTAGCCGATGCCGAATCGCTGGGCCTGCTCGGCGACGATCTGTTCGGCTCGGGGCAATCGTTCCGGTTGCATGTCATGGAAGGCGCGGGGGCCTTCGTTTGTGGTGAAGAAACGGCATTGATTGCGTCGATCGAGGGCCAGCGAGGAATGCCTCGCCCGAAGCCGCCATTCCCTGCTCAGAGCGGTCTTTGGGGCAAGCCGACTGTAATCAACAATGTGGAGACGCTTGCCTCGGTGCCCCTGATCCTCTCGCACTCCGCGGAAGAGTATCGCCGACGCGGCACCGAGGGTTCGCCCGGTACGAAGACGTTCGCGTTGACCGGTCACGTTGCCAACACGGGCCTGATCGAGGTACCGTTCGGGGTCACGCTCCGCAAGATCGTGTTCGACATCGGCGGTGGCGTGATCGACGACGCGGGCAAGCCAGCGGCGGACGCCTTCAAGGCGGTTCAGATCGGCGGGCCGTCCGGCGGCTGCCTGACCGAAGAACACCTCGACCTGCCGCTCGACTTCGACTCGCTTCGGCAAGTCGGGGCCATGGTCGGTTCCGGCGGTCTGGTCGTGATGAACCAGCAGACGTGCATGGTCCAGATGGCCCGGTTCTTCATGCAGTTTACACAGAACGAATCGTGCGGGAAGTGCGTGCCGTGCCGGGAAGGGACCAAGCAGATGCTCGCCCTGCTCGACGACATTATCGAAGGGCGCGGCGAGCTGCAAACGCTCGAATTGCTCGAGCAGGTTGCCGTTGCTGTCGGCAAGGCCTCGCTCTGTGGGCTTGGCAAGACGGCTCCCAGTCCCGTGCTGGCTACATTGCGGCACTTCGGGGACGAGATCAGGGCCCATGTCGTCGACAAGCATTGTCCGGCTGGTCGCTGCAAGGCGCTTCTCAAGCCGGAGATTCTCGCCGATCGCTGCAAAGGCTGCACGGCGTGCAAGAAGAAGTGTCCCGTCGACGCGATTCAGGGCGAGAAGAAACACCCCCACACGATCGACCCGGAGAAGTGTATCAAGTGCGGCGCTTGTGCCGAAGTGTGCCGGTTCAACGCCATCGTCGGTGTCTGACGATGCCACTGACCAACTCGGCCACAGGTTTCGAACCTTCGAGCGTCGGACATTCGAGTTTGTTTCGGATTTCGTGTTTCGCATTTCAAAACCAGAGTGACTTCACGTCATCTATATAGGGCTCCAAAATGATCAGCCATCCAACCATCACGATCGACCGGCGTCAGATTCCCATCGAGGGCGAACGGAACATTCTCGAGGTCGCCCGCAAAGCCGGCATCGACATTCCCACTTTCTGCTATCACTCGGAACTGAGCATCTACGGTGCATGCCGGCTGTGTCTTGTCGAAGTGGAAGGCCGGGGGATCATGGCCAGTTGTTCTGTGGCTCCCGAGCCTGGCATGATCGTGCGGACCCATTCCGAAGAGATCCGCACGATGCGTCGGATCTCGCTGGAACTTCTGCTCGCCAACCACGACCAGCAGTGCACGGCCTGCCCGAAGAACGCGAGTTGTGAGCTTCAGCGGTTGGCCCATCGACTGGGTGTGGAGGAGGTTCGTTTCAAGCGGACCCATCAGCCGATGCCGGTCGACCGGTCGTCGCCGTCGCTGGTTCGTGATCCGAACAAGTGCATTTTGTGCGGCGACTGCGTGCGAGCGTGCAACGAGGTGCAGAGCGTCGGCGCCATCGATTTTGCTTACCGCGGGGCGATGGCGTGCGTGGCGCCGGCTTTCAATAACAACTTGAGCGACGTGGAATGCGTCAACTGCGGATTGTGCGCGGCGGTTTGCCCGACGGGAACGCTCACGCCGAAGCCGGAAACGGACGACGTCTGGAAGGCGTTGGAAGATCCCAACACGACGGTCGTTGCCCAGATCGCACCGGCGGTACGTGTCGCTCTGGGTGAGGAATTCGGCGGAAAGCCGGGCAGCATCGAGATCGGGCGCATTGCGGCGGCACTGAAGGCCCTCGGTTTCGACAAGGTGTACGACACGTGCTACTCGGCGGACCTCACTGTTCTGGAAGAAGCGAACGAGTTTCTGGAACGTTTCGGCAAGGGTGAGAAGTTGCCCCAGTTCACTTCGTGCTGCCCGGGCTGGGTCAAATTCGCCGAGCAGTTCTTCCCCGATCTGCTCCCCAATCTGTCGAGCTGCAAGTCGCCGCAGCAGATGTTCGGATCGGTTGCCCGAAAGATGCTGCCCAAGCAGTTGGACGTGGAGCCGAAGAATCTTGTTGTCGTGTCGATCATGCCTTGCACGGCGAAGAAATACGAAGCGAAGCTGGAGAAGTTCCAGGTAGACGGTCGTCCCGATGTGGATCACGTGCTCACGACCCAGGAACTGGCTCGCATGATCAAGGAAGCAGGGTTGCGATTCGAGACCTTGGAGCCGGAATCGCTGGACATCCCGATGGGGTTCAAGACGGGCGCCGGTGTGATCTTCGGTGCCAGTGGCGGTGTGACCGAGGCCGTGCTGCGGTGTGCCGTGGAGAAGGCTCAGGGCGTGAAGCTGGATTGTGTGGAGTTTGAAGAGGTTCGCGGTCAGAAGGGACGTCGCGAGGCGACCGTGGCCGTCGGAAACACTGAGCTGAAGCTGGCGATCGTCCACGGTCTGGCCAACGCCCGCGAGCTGGCCGAAGAAGTCCGCGCGGGCAAGGCAGACTATCACCTGATTGAAGTCATGGCTTGTCCTGGTGGATGCGTTGGTGGGGCTGGACAGCCTGTGACCACGAACGTTGAAGTCCGGGCGCAGCGTGCCAAAGGATTGTATGAGGCCGACCGCATGCTGCAACTGCGGAAGTCGCAGGATAATCATCTCGTGGCCGAGTGTTATGAGAAGGAGCTGGGTGAGATTGGTGGGCACACGGCTCACGAGTTGCTTCACACGGAGTACCAGAGTCGGCGTCGGATCTGCGGGCAGACGCTCGTCTTCCGCGAGGGCAACCGTCCGGCCAAGCTTGGCGTGTCTGTTTGCGTGGGTACGAGTTGCTTTGTTCGCGGCTCGCAGGCCCTGCTCGAACGACTCATGGCCCGAATCCAGGCCGAGAATTTGCAGGATCAGGTCGACGTGGAAGCCACCTTCTGCTTTGAGAAATGCGATCGTGGGCCGACCATCCGCGTGGGCGAGGAAGTCATTACTCACTGCGATCTCGAGACTGCCTGGAACGCCATTCAGGCGCAGCTCCAGGATGTTCCTGCCGCGCATTAGTCGGCAACACAGATTTCCGATTTGGGAGCTACTCCCATGATCAGCAATACTCCTCCGCAGCATGTCGTTTACACGAACAAGGCTCAGTGCCGAGACTGCTATCGGTGCGTGCGTGTGTGCCCCGTGAAGGCGATTCGGATGCACGAGGGCCAGGCGTACGTGGAACCGAGCCGATGCCTGGCTTGTGGAACGTGTGTGAGGGAATGTCCGCAAGGGGCCAAGTCGGTCCGCGATGATGTGGAGATTGCGCGTCGGCTTGTCGAAAGCAGTTCCAAGGTTGCGGTGAGCCTTGCTCCATCCTTCGCTGCTGCCTTTCCTGCATGGCAACATGGTCGTCTCGTGTCGGCGTTGCGCCGTCTCGGTTTTGCGTATATTGGCGAGACTGCGATCGGCGCCGCGCACGTGGCCCAGGCGACCGCCAAGATCGTTCATCAGCACTCGAATCGCAGCCACCTGTGTACAGCCTGCCCTGCGGTGGTCTCGTATGTCGAACGGTATCAACCGAATCTCGTTGACGCACTGGTGCCGGTCGTTTCTCCCATGCTGGCCCATGCGCGCCACATCCGCCAGACGATGGGGGATCGCGTCAAGGTCGTATTCATTGGGCCGTGCGTTGCGAAGAAGGCCGAGGCGGAACGCCCGGAGTATCGAGGCCTGGTGGACTGCGTGCTCACCTTCGTGGAACTTCGCCGGTGGCTGGAGGCGGAGAAGATCGATCTGGCGGCTTGCGAAGAAAGCGCGTTTGACGAGAAGCCGACTGGAGACGCCCAACTGTTTCCGCTCGAAGGTGGTTGCGTGCGGACTATGGGCTGGTCGACGGATATCCTCGATGCGCGCGTGCTGGCCATTAGTGGATTCGATGAGATCAGCGACGCCTTTGCTGCCCTGGATGAAACGGCGCAGCCAACGGTGATTGAGCCGCTGTTCTGTGCTCGTGGGTGCGTCAACGGTCCGGCGATCGACACGGATCGCAATACGTTTTCGCGGCGCAAACGGGTACTTGATTATGCCAGGGGCTCCGATAAGGAAGAGGCCAAGGTTACGAATATCGATCTGACGGCAACGTTCGAGCGAATGCCGCTCGATCAGGAGCAGCCTGTCAGTGAAGAAGCGATCCGCCACGTGTTGAACAAGACGGGCAAGGCGGCCGAGGAAAACCAGCTCAATTGCGGTGCCTGCGGTTATGCCAATTGCCGCGAGAAGGCCATTGCCGTGATCCGCGGACTGGCCGAGCCGGAAATGTGTATGCCCTACATGAAGCGTCTGGCGGAACAACGAGTCGATCGGATCATCGACACGAGTCCCAACGGGATCGTGATCCTCGACGAGCGGCTGCAGATTCTTGGAATGAACCCGGCGTTCCGACGCTATTTCCATTGCAGCGAGACGCTTTGCGGCCGGCCGATCTCTCTGCTCATGGATCCCGAGCCCTTCGAGCAACTGGCCTCGGGGACGAAGCAGCTCGTTGAGAAGACCGTCAACTATGAGAAGTACAACCTGGTCTGTCATCAGGTTCACTATCCTCTCCCCGAAGACAAACAGTACGTGGGTATCTTTGTGAACGTGACCAATACGCAGAGCAGCCAGAGGAAGCTGGACGAGCTTCGAACGCAGACCGTCTTGCAGGCCAGGGAGTTGCTAAGCCAGCAGATGCACCTGGCGGAGACGGTGGCCACGGCTCTCGGCGAGAACACGGCGCGAGGCGAGGCATTGCTGGACCGGCTGATGCTCCTAGCCGAACAACAGGAGCAAGACGACGAATCGGTTGCCGCGGCGCGAGCGGGGCAAAAATGGTTGCAGGCTACATACACGTCGAAACCGAGCTGAGCCAGAGTCCGAAGCGAGCCGGCAGCCCGTGCGGCGACGTCTTCCTTTGCGAGCGGACCGTCGCGGGGACGACGCTGGTGTGCGCCGACGGGATCGGCTCGGGCCCGCATGCGCACATTGCTGCCCAGATGTGTGCGACGCGGCTTCTCGAGTTGCTGCGTCTGGGGTTCTCTTTGCGGCGCGCGGTTCATCTCGTTGTTGAGACGATGGAGCAATGGCGCGACATCAGCAAGCCCTACACGGCCTTTTCTATCGCCCGGATCCGGGGTGACGGAAATGCGACAGTGCTGGCCTACGAGGCGCCGCTGCCGCTCGTCGTGGGGCGTCATCGGGCAACGCCAGTCATTGCCCAGCCGCTGGAACTGGCCGGGACGCTGGTTGACGAGGCCCAGTGCTCGCTCGATCCGAGCGAGTCGCTGATGCTGATGACCGACGGGATCACCCAGGCGGGCATCGGATCGTCGCTGGCTCGGGGCTGGCAGACGAACGGGGTGACGAATTACGTGAGCGATTGTCTGCGGCAAGGTGTGGCGCATCATGAACTTCCTGGGTACGTTCATCGTGAGGCCCGGCGGCTGTGGACTCGCGGTGGTGACGACTGCACGGTCGCGGTGGCGCGGTGCCGGGAAGGGTTGGTTGTCAACGTGTTGACCGGTCCGCCGGCGGATCCGAAGGATGATGATGAGGTTGTCGCCCGCTTTCTGAAGTTGGACGGGTTCAAGGTTGTGTGTGGTGGGAAGACGGCGGAGATAGTTGCACGCCACTTGGGGAAGACGGTTCGGCTGGAGCGGGCTCCCACATCGCTGATTGCACCGCCACGATATGGGATCGACGGGATTGACCTGGTTACGGAGGGTGCGGTAACGTTGAACCAGGTTTTCAATCTGCTCGAGGATGACATTGCGACGTTCAAGGAAGAGAGTGGCGTGACCGAGTTCTGTTCTCTTCTGAGTGTGGCGGATCGTGTCAACATCACGCTGGGGACGGCGCATAACACGGCGACGGAGGATATCGCTTTTCGGCAACGGGGGATCCTGACGCGGGGGAGGATGATCCCGCTGCTTGCGGAACGGCTCCGTGGGGCGGGGAAGTTGGTTGTGTTGGAGGAGGTTTGAGGGCATAGGGGGGAACAACGGGTTGTCAGGGTTCGGGGTTCAGGGGCGGCAGGGCCGCCGGCCGGTTGGAGCTACCGCTCCGATGAAGTGGCTCGCTCCCGTTGGTCGCTGCTCATTGAAGGGGTCAAGGTTTAGGGACTGGGAATCAGGGGCGGTAGGGTCGCCGGTGTCTGACGGTGTGTATTCGATGACGTGGGGACATCTGCCTCACTTCGCACTGCTTGGCGAGCAAGCAGTGGCACACGGGAGTTGGCGGCGCGTCAAGATGCACCCTACAGTGGTTGGTTCGGGGTTTGGGGCGGTTTTGTGATGCTGGGATCGAGGGGTAGGAGTTGGGAGGATCTTCCGAAGTCGGAATCGCGGATGATGGTGTCGAGGTTGTTCATGATCTGTTCGTATTGGTCGGCGGTGATAGCGTCTTCCATGGCGTTGACGGCGGTAAGGATGAACTGGACCATTTGGTCGCCGGTGAAGTGGTCTGGTGTACGGCGGGCGTATTCGTCGGGAAATTTTCGCTCGAGGAGCCAGCCCGTGGCGCGCCAGTAGCGTTCTTTCTTGGAGGCCTTGTTAAGGCGACCAAGGAGTTTCTTTTCGAGTTTGGATTCTGCGTGATTGAGTTGTTTGGCGAATTCGGGGTCGCGTTGTGCGGTCTGGGTGATGGTGGCGGGTGAGCATTCGACGGCAATGGCGGCTGTGCGGCGACTGCAGCCTTTGTTGAGGAGTTTGAGAAGGACTCTGCGTTTCTCGTCGTCGAGGACGGGGGGACGGCCGGGGCGGGCGGAGTCGGTTTGTTGGTCGGCCGGGGCCGGGGTGGTGGGTTGGTCGGACATGGTCTTGTCTCCTGGGTTCGGGGTCCTTCGAGAGAGGGGGTTTTTGAATGTATTGGTGTTTTCTCTCGGAAGTTGGGGAAATGGTGGTAAGCGCAAGGGTTTTGGTGTCTTTGTGTTCGGGCGTTGTAAGTTTTCGTAAATGCGTCTCCCTCATTGGTGTTGTGTTCAAAAACCTGGTCGGGAGTCGGGGGTTTGGAGTTGGTCAACAGGGTTGTGGTTTTGCCGGTATCGAGCCTGGCGAGAGGACGGGAAGAACGGAAACCGCTAATGAACGCTGATAGACGCTGATGCAGTCATGAAGTGGCATGAGAGTTGGGAGTTGTTGAGTTACGGTATGGTCTTGTGACGGAAACATGGATGGCAAGAAGATAGAGAGGGGGAACACTAATCTTCGCTGATCGCCGCTGATCGGTTGTTGGTCAACAGGGGTTTGGTTTTGCCAATATCGCGATGCTCGCCGGGGGGAGCGACTTAGCCAGGCTTCCTGGTTTGTTGATTCATTGGTCGTAGGTTTTTCTGGGGGCATTTCGGGCTTCAGGTTGAAGGTGGCATGAAAAAAGCCCATCGAGGGACCGGGGGTGGTTCCTGGATGGGCTCTTTTCAGTACCGCGTGTGTTTTGGGACGCGGCCTGATTGGATACCTAGGGAGTTGTCAGGGTACAGGGTTCGGGGTTCAGGGGCGGCAAGGCCGC
>Ga0272443_10007543_pt1 | contig 10361 bp, 9 predicted proteins | sample SSMAcet12_FD_193581 | JGI IMG/M metagenome (GOLD analysis project Ga0272443, IMG submission 193581) | Marine sediment archaeal communities from Little Sippewissett salt marsh, Falmouth, MA, United States - SSM-Acet-12 | ecosystem: Environmental > Aquatic > Marine > Wetlands > Sediment ... | reverse complement strand
TACACCAATGTACCCAAAGCCAGTGAATTTATTACGCGAGATACAGAGTGTGTTTTGGGATTGATTGACCTTAACGATAAACCTAAAAAGTCTATAAAGAGCGTTGGAACGTATCTGAAAGATAGACTTGATGCAGCCAAACAGATTATCCGGCAGTTTTTGGCTATTAAAATTATCCTTGATACAGTTTCAGAGGCTATCGAATTAGATGTACCAATAAGTAAAGGTATTTTTGCTGACCAGTATGTACGTCTTAACGCCTTTGTTAATGTTTATAATTTCAGGCTTGAGCAGATATGTGAAAAAAAATACTCATGGGAATCACAAGAAACAAAGCTCGAAAAAGTATTAAAAATGCTCTCTGCTATTGATATTGAGAAACTTAAACCGAGTCCTGATTCTTTGAAGAAGCTCAAGGATGAGATTCTGAAAGATGCTCATGGAGAAAACTGGCTACGGGCAAAAGTGCTGTCTTTGGAATATGATGATGGTTTTAGTTTCATGAGCCTGGTATAAATTTACTATCCTAAAAATATCATAAAATGCCTCAGAAAATGTCTGGAGAAAAGGCGATCGAAGTTGCAGTTTTTTTATAAATCAATCCCTTATTATTAGCCAGAAAACGCTGATTTTTTGAAATAGGTTTAAATGACCTATCTCATCTCATTTCTCACAGTGAGCATAAGTTGATGCATAACAATCTGTTATAATCCATTTCATTTAAAACGTGAAATGGTCAAAGGTGTAAATAACCTTTCTCCTCCAATTTCTTACAATAATCATAAGTTGATGTTTTATAATTTGTTATGAATTTAGGATCTGATTTTCTTATTGAAAAAGTACAACTGGTTGTACAACTATTTCGGAAATATCGTTTTAGAAACAGGTCATTTTTTTGGAGGAGAAAATCATGAAAAGTTCTATCAGAAAAACACGTTCAGATAAATTTCCGCTTACTCTGCATCCATCTGCGCAATATTGGAAAAAAATCAAAGGACATATCTATTATTTTGGTTCTGACAGAAAACATGCTCTTGAGAGCTATCTTGATCAAGCAATATTTTTGCATGGGTATAATAGCGCCCAACAAAAAACCCCAAATGGAAACTTGACCTTAAAGGAAATTTGCGATATGTACCTAAAGTATCAGTATACAAAATTACAGGCAAATAATCTTTCTGCACGTCACCATAATGATCAGATAGGAAGTCTAAAAAAATTGAAGGATTTTTTGGGTGAGAATTGCCGAATTAAAAGCATAACAACTTTGAATTTGCAGAATTATAAAAGAAGTCTTCAGAAACATTATAGCTCTGTTTGTAGATTGAATCTTCACCTTAGTATTATGAAGGCAATATTTCATTGGGCAAAAAAGAATGATATACTAAAAGATATTCCCAACATTGATGCAATTTCAAGAGCAAAAGAAATTCATCAGGATAGATTTACTTTCTATCAAAAACAGATTAATAAATTATTATCTATTGCAGATATTAAGATGCAAGCTATGATTTGGCTTGGATTAAATTGTGGATTTGGTTGTACAGATTGTGTGTATCTGAAATGGATAGACTTGAATTTTGAGACTGACAGGGTGATATTACCAAGGAGAAAAACTGGCGTTTATAGAGATTTACCTTTGTGGTCTGAAACTATTAAGACACTTCAAAATATTCCCAGAAAAGGCAGTCTGGTCTTTTATGCATCCAAGGGTAAACCATACATACATACTAATGTAAAAATTGATGCCAATGGTAATGAAAAGTATACGATTACAAATTTAATTTCAACCAAATTCAGAAGGTTGATCATAAAAGCTGGCCTTAATGTACCCAAAGGAACTGGATTTTATGCATTGAGGCGAACCGCCGCAACAATAGCTGCAAGATCAGGTGATCCGTTTGCTGTCCAAAGACTTCTTGGCCATGCCAATTTGACAATGGCAACAAGGTATGTGCAGGATGTTTCCAAACAAACGGATAGAGTGATTGAAAATAGCAGGAGATATATGTGTCAGATTCAACATTGATCTGAATATTACGTGTACCGGCTAAAGATAAAAATGACTAAGATCTTCGATAATGACGAATTTTTGCTAAGTTCTTGCTCAAAACGGAGTTTCAACAGCTGTAACACAGAAATTACTTAAAACACTCATGTACGACACTTAGAAAAAAATATAAAAATGTTGATCCTGTTCTGCGTCATGCGGTGGATAAAATACCAGCTGGTGACTGGCTGAAGGATTAGTACACAAAGATTGATATACAAGAGGAGGACGTCTCAATACAAAATAAATTCGACATCAAGGAATTTATTATTTGACTTTGATCTCTTGATAGATGAACTATCATTAAGACATTCAGATTTGAATCTATTGTAATAATTGTTCATTGAAGTTATAATAATCCAGCAACACTTGTTTGAATTTTTTTAGGCTCATTTGAAATCTGTTATTTTATATACTTATGTATATGATTCGAAATTATGGTAAAATCAGAAAAAAACAAAGTAAATTTTAATGTTTCTTTGAAACTCAAAGACCGCGCGTTAGCATCAGCTTCTGAAGGGATAACAATTAGTGATCCGTCAAGACCTGATAATCCACTTATTTATGTGAATAAAGGATTTGAGAATCTAACTGGCTATTCAGCTGCATCAGTATTAGGGCGAAACTGTCGTTTTCTCCAAGGCCCCTTAACAAATCCTGACACAGCCGAACAAATTAGAGAATCCATTAAGGCCGAAAAATCCTGTACCGTAGAAATTCTAAATTATAGAAAAGATGGAACTACATTCTGGAATCGTCTATCTATTACACTTGTCCGAGATAAAACCAGCAGAACTACCCATTTTATCGGAGTACAATCTGATATTACTGCACGAAGATAAGCTGAGGAAGCATTAAAATCAGCCAATAAAAAGATGGCGGAAGATTTAAATTCAGCAGCACAGGTTCAAAGAGCATTTTTACCACACGTTTTGCCTAAAATTGAGAATATTGAATTTGCCTGGCATTTCAAGCCCTGCGAGCAACTTGCAGGTGATATCTTAAACATTATTAAGCTTGATGAAAAACATATTGCAGTCTATCTACTTGATGTAAGTGGGCACGGAGTGTCTGCCGCACTTCTGGCTGTTGCTGTCAGTAAACTACTATCTCCCGTCTCAGATACATCGATACTCTTTTTAATAAAGAAAATTCGGAAAATCGGGTTATTGCTCCACCTAATATTGTTGCCGAAAGATTAAATTCTTATTTCCAATTTGAAAGCAACTCATCAAGGTTTTTTACCATGATTTTTGGTATTCTTAATGTAGAAAAAAAATCATTTAATTATATTTCTGCCGGTCACCCTCCTCCAATTCTAATATCCGCTAAGGCCGAACCAGTTATGCTATACGATGAACAATACCCTGTAGGTATTGTTGATAAACCACAATACACTCAGCGAACCATAAAATTGAAAGAGGGTGATTCATTAGTAATATATACCGATGGATTGACTGATGCCTTTAATGAGACCGGTGATACTTTTGGTGTAGAGCGACTGATGAATCAGTTGAAATCAATGCCTGAAGACAGTATAGGCAACTTACTTTCGGCAACGATTAAAACTTTAGAGCAGTGGTGTGGAGAGGAAAAAAATAAGGACGACATTTCTATATTGGGATTTCAAAGACTCAAAATTACCAAATCATAATATATAAATTAAGCTATTGCTCGCTGTGATTATATTTTATTCTTGAATCTTCATTCTTACAGCTTTATATTCAGCAGTAGTATTGTTTTTCAATAATATTGAAGAGACTAAAAGTTTGCTTAAGAATAAGATACTGTTTACTACAGTTTGTCGTCCTTTTGGTGGTAAAGGCGAAGGAGATTCCGTTGGGGCCGAACTCTTTCATGCACAGGTAACTCGGCAACAGGGAATGTTCAGTTATAGACAAGTAATACGTTGCTGGGGGCTTGATTATATTGCAGAAAATATTTCAAATCCTTCTGTTGTCCTTCATTATCCTTCAGAGCGAGAATTTATAAGAGAACTTAGGAAAAGAAAATATGAATATATTGGTATTAATTTTGTAGTCGCAACCTTTCACAAGCTTAAACCAATGACAAAACTTGTGCGCGATCATGCGCCAGAAGCAAAGATAATTCTGGGAGGTTATGGAACTGTCCTTTCTGATGAAGAGTTAGCTCCTTACTGTGATATTATCTGTAGAGAAGAAGGTATCAGTTTCATGAGAAGATTGCTTGGCGAGGATACTGATAAACCTATACATCATCCCTATGTTCCGATTGAATCGCCTCGTGTTTATTCCTATCCACTTGGAACAAAAGTAGCACATATAACCAGTGGGCTGGGTTGCCCAAATGGTTGCGATTTTTGCTGTACCTCACACTTTTTCAAACGCAAATACATTCCTTTTGTTAAGAGTGGTCAAGAGCTTTTTAGTATAATGATTGAGATGGAAAAAAGGGCAGAAGAAGCAGGTGATAAATTAGGCAGTTTCATTATAATTGATGAGGACTTTTTCCTTAATGAAAAAAGAGCAAGGGAATTCCTTAGTTGTGTTCGTGAGAATAATAAGCAATTCTCTATTATGGGTTTTGGGAGTGTAAAAGGGCTTTCCAACTTTACGGCAGATGAGATTGCAGAAATGGGATTTGACCTTATTTGGACAGCATTTGAAGGTAAAGAATCAAATTATAGCAAATTGAAAGGGACATCTTTTTCAGAGCTTTATTCATCTCTTAGATCACGAGGTGTGGCTATACTTTCATCCATGATCATTGGATTTTCATATCAAAACAGACAAAATATAATGGAAGAGTTCAGGATGTTTACAGAATTATGTCCAGAACTTTGGCAAATATTGATATATTTTGCTTTTCCTGGAACGCCGTTATACAGGAGAATTGTTGAGGAAAATCTTTTTCTACCTGAATACCAAAATGATCCGGATTATCGTACATTTGATGGATTTACTATGCATTTAAAACATCCACACTTATCAGGTACCGAGTTAAAAGATATACAACGCGAATTGTATCGCAGAAATTTTGAACTCCTTGGCCCATCTCTTGTTCGTGTTATTGAAGTGTGGTTCGAGGGTTATCTTAATTTAAATAACTCAGAAAATCCCATTCTTAGCGACAGAGCAAAGAGAATGAAAAAATATGTTCAACAATCTATTCCAGCGCTTTATCCTGCGATTTACTTCGGACCAAACAGAGATCGAAGAAAAGATGCACAAATATTATTAGATAAAATAACAAGTGAGCTGGAAGAACTTTCCAAGAAAGAATATTTGTTCTGCTTAGCTACAATTCCACTTTCATTCTGGACCTGGTTTACAAATAAACTTAATATTTTACAGCAGCCGAAACTTTTGCGTGTCGAATATAATGGTACTTTTGAACAATCCTGATATGGGAGGTATAAAATATGATTTCTTACTATATAAAACTGTACTTAGCAACTTTTATAGCTTTTTTTGTCATAGACCTAATATGGCTGGGCTTAGTAGCACGTCGATTCTATGACAAACACCTTGGATTTTTACTTACTGATAAGCCCTTGTGGTCCGCAGCAATTGTATTTTATCTTCTATTTGTTGCTGGAGTGCTGATATTAATAGTTCTTCCTGGCCTCAATCAATTTTCTACAAGAAGACTGATATTGCATGGAGCATTGTTTGGATTAGTAGCTTATGGAACATATGACCTTACAAATCTTGCTTTAGTTAAAGGATGGCCATGGATTGTTACGGTAGTCGATATGTGTTGGGGTGCTGTTTTAGCTGCTGTTACAAGTTATATTGGTTTATTGTTAGCAAAATATTTCGGTCATTGATTTTAAGCTAATATCCAAAGATATTCTGTATCGAAGAAATTAAATACTGTTAAGAATGTCTCCAAGTTGTGCTACATGTTTCTTCTCTTCCTGAATTACAGCATTTACTTTATCTTTTCCGTGCTTATGACTTATAAAGTCGACAAGACCAATATAGAACAGGATAGATTGTTTTTCAAGTGCCAGTGCTATATTGAGAATTTCTTTAATACTTTCTTTTCCAGTTAATGTCTTAGTGATCTCAGGATTTCCTTCCCCACCATGGGCATCGGCCATTACTTTAAGGTACATTGAAGCTTGTTCATCAGGGTCATAAGTATAGCTTTCCTTCTCTATCCCAGAAAGATCCTCTCGGAACTGCTCGAATATTTTGATATGCTGTTCCTCCATAGCAGCAAGTTTTTTAAAGAAGCTAACCATTTTTTCATCTGATTCAATTTCAGCCGCATGAAGATAGAAAGATTTACCATTTTTCTCAATACGAACAGCCATTTCCATTATTTCATCTGCATTGAAGCTAATATTCATAAAAACCTCCTATTAAAAAGCATCAGTAATAACTTCTAATTCATCATCAGACTATCAGATAAATTTTTGACAGTCCAATTAATAAAAAGTCAATTATCTCTTTTTATGAAAAATCTTATTCGTTATACAAAGCTTAAATTATTAAACTACTCAATTATGCACAATTAATGAAAAAGCTTGCCGCAAATACAAGGTATTATTAAAATTAGCTTTAGAGCCGATTTTCTGCTATTTTTACAGCTCTAAATTCTTAATTTGAAAGGAATTTAATATGGCTAAGCTAAGTATTGGTGATAAAGCTCCATCCTTCTGCCTTTCTGATCAAAATGATAATATTGTTTCGCTTTCAGACTTAAAGGGCAGGAAACTTCTGTTGTATTTCTATCCTAAAGCGGACACTCCCGGCTGTACTAAGCAGGCTTGCAGCATCAGAGATTCATCACAGGAGCTAAAAAAACTTGGTGTTTCTGTAATAGGTATCAGTCCCGATGAACCATCCAGACAAATGAAGTTTGATGAAAAGCATAATCTGAAATTTCTGTTATTGTCAGATCCTGATAACAAAGTAGCAAAATCATACGGAGCCTTTGGAGAAAAATCAATGTATGGTAAGACGTATAAAGGCATCATACGCTCGTCATTTGTTATTGATGAGAAGGGTAAAATCCTTCAGGTTAACTATAAAGTTAAACCCCTTGATACTGTTCCGAATGCTATTAGTATCCTCAAATAAAAATATTCTAAAAAAAGAGAAAGTATTCTTAAAGTAAAAATTAGAGGTAATTAATTATGCGTATTGCTATTATTGGTAGCGGAATATCCGGTTTAACCGCAGCATATTTGCTGCATAACGATCATCAGATAACAATCTATGAAAAAAATAATTATATTGGCGGCCATTCAAACACTGTAGATGCTCGGCTTCAAGAAAAGATTTTTCCTGTTGATACAGGTTTTATAGTTTTTAACGAGAAAACCTATCCAAACTTCGTAAAGCTGCTTAGAAAACTCGGAGTAATCTGGAAAAAAAGCGATATGAGCTTTAGTGTAAGTTGCCAAAGAACCGGACTTGAATACAGCCCAAGTTCACTTGGGAATATATTTGCCCAGCGTAAAAATATATTAAATCCTTCTCTTTGGAAAATGGCATTGGATATATTTCGTTTTAGAAAAAATTATGAAAACGTATTAAATGAATCTGAAGATATTACTTTAATGGATCTTCTTGAAAGAGAGAAATATAGCAGATTCTTTCGTGACTATTTCATTATTCCTATGGGAGCTGCTATCTGGTCAGCTGATCCCAAACATTTTGGTCAGATCCCTGCAAAATTCTTTATCCGTTTTTTTCAAAACCATGGCTTTTTAAATATAAAAAATCAACCTCAATGGCTCACGATAGAAAAAGGTTCGCGACAATATGTTGAAGTATTAACTGCTGGTTTTAAAAATCAGATTCGACTTAGTTCTGCTGTTACTAATATACGCCGATTTAATGATTATGTCTTGATTAAAACCGCAGATAAAAAAGAAGAAAAATATGATCATGTTATTATAGCTACTCACAGTGACCAGGCAATTGTAATGCTTGATGATCCAAGTGAAGCTGAAAATAATATTCTTAGTGCAATTCCATATAATAAAAATATTACAGTTCTTCATACTGATGTATCATTACTTCCTAAAATCCACAAAACATGGGCAAGCTGGAATTATTTTATACCGGAAAAAGAAAAAGCAAATGTTATTTTAACATACAATATGAATATGCTGCAGAGCATTCAGGCTTCAGACACTTTTTGTGTGACACTGAATGCTAAAGAGCAAATACACCAAAAGAAGATTCTGTATGAAATAGAATATGCTCATCCGATGTTCCAAAAGGAATCTGTAGATGCCCAGAAAAGACATCATGAGATAAGCGGAAATAACCGTACACATTATTGTGGAGCTTACTGGGGTAATGGATTTCATGAGGATGGTGTAAATAGTGCTTTGGAAGTATGCAAATATTTCGATAAGGGATTGTAATTATGTACAGCTCAATCTACGAAGGTAAAGTCCGCCATAGGAGATTTGAACCTGTCGAAAATATTTTTGAGTATAGGCTTTTCATGATGTATCTTGATTTATCTGAAATAAATCAGGTATTTGATAAAAGGTGGTTTTGGTCTGTAGGTCGATTTAACATTGCATATCTTAGACGCAGAGACCATTTTGGCGATCCTGCTGTGTCAATTGATCATGCCATTCGTAATTTAGTTAAAGAAAAAACAGGTCTTGAATTAACTGGCGCTATTAGAATGCTGACTCATCTTAGATATTTTGGCCATTGTTTTAATCCTGTCACCTTCTTTTATTGTTTTAATGATGATAATAAACGAGTTGAAACTATTGTTGCAGAGGTTAATAATACACCCTGGCATGAACGGCACTGTTATATTCTAACCGAGGACATGAATGACTCGAAAGATCCGTGGAAACATTATCATTTTAAAAAGGATTTTCATGTATCTCCTTTTATGGATATAGATCTGGATTATGACTGGCGTTTTCTTCAACCTTCAGACAAAATTCAGATAAATATGCAGAATTTTAAAGATGAGAAAAAGATATTTGATGCTACTCTTAGTCTGCGCAGAACAAATCTTAACAGCCGCTCTGTAGCTCGAGTACTTTTATATTATCCGGCCATGACTATGCAGGTTGTTACAAAAATATATTGGCAGGCATTGAAACTAAGATTAAAAGGAGCACCTTTTTACACACATCCATCTAAGCGTAGCTCTGAATCAGGACATAGTAAATGAGTGAAAATATTATACCTCAGGATGTCGAATTCGACTTAAATCAATCGCAGAGCTTTTTGGATAAATGGGCCAAAAAGGTTGTTTTTCGGCTTTTATCATGTATAACTTGGGGGCAAATTGTGTTGATTGAGGATTCGGAAACTATCTTATTTGGAAATTTAAAAACGAATGGCCAACCAGAAGTTACAATGGAAATACTACATCCTCGTTTTTATTCTGCAATTGTTTTTGGCGGGAGTGTTGGTTTAGCAGAAGGTTATATTGCAGGCATTTGGAAGTGTAGTGATCTTACAGAATTGATTAGGATATTTATCCGAAACTTACTTATTCTTGAAAAAGTTGAATATGGACCTGCATGGATTAACCGAGTTTTCAGAAAATTTTTTCATATGCTTCATCGAAACACAAAACTCGGTAGCCGTAAGAACATCCTGGCACATTATGATCTCGGAAACGAATTCTACTCACTTTTCCTTGATGATACCATGACTTATTCCTGTGGGATATTTGAATCTGAATCATCTTCTTTGAAAGTTGCCTCTATAGCTAAATATGAAAGGATATGCCGCAAGCTGAAATTAGAGCCACAGGATGAAATTATTGAAATTGGATGCGGCTGGGGTGGTTTCGCTATTTATGCTGCTGAAAATTTTGGATGTCATGTTACTTCAACAACGATAAGCGATAGTCAGTATGAATACGTTGTTGACATAGTTAAACGCAAAAACTTAAGCACGCAAATTAAGGTTCTTAAACAAGACTACAGAGAACTTACCGGTCAGTTTGATAAGTTGGTTTCAATTGAAATGATCGAAGCTGTTGGACATAGATATATGAAGAGGTTTTTTAACGTCTGCAGTAATCTTCTTAAGCCTAATGGTATTATGGGATTACAAGCCATAACTATTACAGACCAGCGATATAACCAGCATATACGTGAAGTAGATTTTATTAAAAGATATATTTTCCCTGGCAGTTGTTTAACAACAATAACTAATATTTGTAATACTATTACCCATTCAACCGATTTGCGGCTGGTTCATATGGAGGATATAACCCCACACTATGCACTAACTCTTCATCTTTGGCGCAAGAGATTTTTTGATAAAATCGATGAAGTGAAAACTATGGGATTTTCTGAGAATTTTATTCGAATGTGGGA
>Ga0272443_10007542_pt1 | contig 10361 bp, 6 predicted proteins | sample SSMAcet12_FD_193581 | JGI IMG/M metagenome (GOLD analysis project Ga0272443, IMG submission 193581) | Marine sediment archaeal communities from Little Sippewissett salt marsh, Falmouth, MA, United States - SSM-Acet-12 | ecosystem: Environmental > Aquatic > Marine > Wetlands > Sediment ... | reverse complement strand
TATTGTAAATGTAATCTTTAGCTTTTGCCTGACTACAATCTTTAACCTGCATTATGCGGTTTATTCTCCATGCGGTAGGAGCTTCAAGCCTAATATTTAGTTTATTTGGAACATTCTTAAGTATCACACCTGCTGAACGGCCAACAATAATTTTCCGTCCTTCATTAGCCAGTTTGCAAATAACTCCTTTTAAAGTTCTGATAAGTTTTTCATCAGAGATATCATAAATGGTTTCATCAGAAAATGCCCGTAAAACTTCCAACAGAAGCCTTGTGGTTTCATTTTTATCGTCATAGTTGCCACTTTCATTTTCTTTAATCATTTCATTTACAACTTTCGCAAACAGCTTTTTATCCACCCAGTTCCATTCTGCATCGGTTTTGGTTTCCGACATGTAGCTGTAACCGGTTAAAATTTTGGAAAGTTTAATGGCAATACGCTGTGCAGAACAACCTGCCTGCCTTGATATGGTAACAACGGGTCCCGGAAAGTCGCCGGTTTCAAGGTTGAAACACCTGATGTTACTTAAATAATTATTAATAAGTTTTTCCATGAGTTGGATATTTTAATAGCCAGTTTAGTTTTGTAATTTCGAAGTTACAATCAAATATCCTTTTATTGAACAATATGTGTTCTATAAAAGCTTAATTTTTAGATGTTATTCAGCAACTTTACACGATTTAATTAGCTATAATCAACATAAAAAAGATATGACTCAACCAATAAAAACAGCTATATCTTCATTTGGGATGTCAGGTCTCGTATTTCATGGACCTTCCTTAAAAGTAAATAAGAATTTTGAGGTGGTGAATGTATTGGAAAGAACAAAAAACCTTTCTAAAGAGTTGTTTCCTGATGCTACTATTGTAAGAAATTTTGATGACCTCCTAACCAATAAGAAGATTGAACTTATAGTAGTTAACACTCCTGATGAGTTTCATTATGAAATGGTTAAGCTGGCACTGCAAGCCGGAAAACATGTTGTGGTTGAAAAACCCATTACACAAAAAAGTACTGATGCTGCTGAACTGGTTGAACTGGCCAAAAATAAAGGATTAGTTCTTACCGTTTATCAAAACCGCCGTTGGGATGGAGATTTTCGGACTGTTCAAAAAGTGTTGGCGGAAGGTAAATTAGGAAGATTGGTTGAATTTGAGTCACATTTCGATCGTTACAGGACTTTCATAACTCCGGATACCTGGAAAGAAGTTGGTAATGAGTATGCCGGTGTACTTTATAATCTGGGTTCGCATATGGTTGATCAGGCCTTTGTTTTATTTGGAAAACCAAAAGCAGTTACAGCACATCTTAAAATTGTAAGAACCGGTGGTATGGTTACCGATTATTATGATATCAGACTGGAATATGAAAATTTTTCAGCCTTATTAAAATGTTCTTATCTTGTTAAGAATGAGGGACCAAGGTATACTTTACATGGAGAATACGGTACGTTCATTAAAAACGGAATAGATTCACAGGAAGAAATATTGAAAACCGGGATATTACCTGTCGGAGAAAACTGGGGAACTGAGCCACCTGAAAATTGGGGAACCTTGTTTTATGAGAGGGATGGAGAAGATTTTGAAGAACTGGTAGAGACAATTCCCGGCGATTACCGCATATTTTATAATAATGTATACGATGTTATTCGCAACGGTGCTAAACTTTTTGTAAAGCCCGAAGAAACAGTAGAAGTATTAAAAATACTTGAAGCCTGTTTGAAGAGTAATCGAGAAAAAAGAACAGTATTGTTCTAAATCTATTCCGATGCAGGTTTTAAATCGACTAATTGTGTTGCAAATAATAAGGGTGTATAGGCTGGAATTCCTGTTACTCCTATTGATCCGTATGCCAGTTCTGAAGGAATAATAAAATCAATCTCAGCTCCTTTATTTAAAATACCGATTGCCTCCTCAAACCCGGGAATTAAGGAAACCTCACCGTGCACAAGTTCCCATATTCCATCTTCATGATAATATTCGGAAGCATCAAAAAGAGTACCATCAAGAAAGTATCCTGCATATCTCAAATAACATGTGTCTCCTTCCTGGACTGTCGGACCTTCTCCTGCAACTTGCACTACATAAAACATTCCAGATGCTGTAGTGTCTATATCAAATCCTTCATTTTCCAGGTTGGCAAGGGCAGTATTAATTTCAGACTGCTCCATTTCAGCTGTTCGTGGATCTTCAGTTTCTGATGACAAACAAGATGAGAGTATATATAATAAAACGGATAAAACTGCTAATAATTTAATCGACTTTTTCATGGCAAACTTTTTTTAACAAAGCGCGAATGTAAAAACTTTTGTAAAAAGTAACAACTAATATTGTTGAAGTTGTTCAAAAATATCATCGTATAATTTAACTGTTCCGGGTGAATTGAAATCATGTCATAACTGTGTTATTTGTTATGCATCACAATAGAATACAGCTCAAACAGAATTCACCCTAATATTTTTATATAATACGTAAGAATTAGTGGAAAAAAATTCTAATTCAACTAAAAGACAGACCGGTTGTTTATTTAAACTAATGAAGAAGCTCATTGTTCTAATTGTAGTCATAACAGCCGCAGGTTGTAAATCTCAAAATTCAGAAAAAATGGAATTCACAAACCAGTTGATTAATTCAACATCACCTTATCTTTTGCAACATGCTCATAATCCTGTAAACTGGCAACCATGGAGTGAAGATATTATAGAACAGGCAAAAAGGAAAAACAAGCTGATTTTGGTGAGTATTGGTTATGCTGCCTGCCATTGGTGCCATGTTATGGAACACGAGAGTTTTGAAGATACTTCAGTGGCCCGGGTGATGAACGAAAATTTTATTTGCATTAAAGTAGACAGAGAGGAACGACCCGATGTCGATCATTATTATATGAGTGCTGTTCAACTAATGCGACAGCAGGGAGGTTGGCCTTTGAATGTTATTGCATTACCCGATGGACGACCAATCTGGGGAGGTACTTATTTCCCTAAAGATGTCTGGATCAAAAACCTTGAGGCAGTTGACAATTTTTATAAACAGAACAAGGAAAAAACAGAAGAATATGCAGATGAACTTCAGCAAGGAATTAAGCAGCTTTCACTAGTTGATAGAGCAGAAAATATAATTCCTGTAAATGCCAAACTGTTGGAAAGAGGTGTGGATGGATGGAAAGAGCGTTTTGATATGGAAAATGGTGGTAGAAGAGGAGCTCCAAAATTTCCGATGCCGGTAACCCTTGAATTTCTGTTGTATTATGGTTTTATGAAGGAAGATAAAAAAGTGCTTGACTATGTAAATACAACCTTGCTTAAAATGGCTTATGGTGGAATTTATGATCAGGTTGGCGGAGGTTTTGCCCGTTATTCTGTCGATGAATACTGGAAAGTTCCTCACTTCGAAAAGATGCTGTATGATAACGGACAACTTCTGAGCATTTATTCAAAAGCATTCCAATTCTTTAAAGAAACAGAATTTAAAACAATAGTCTATGAAACTGTTGGTTTTTTAGAGCGTGAACTGACACACGAAACCGGGGCATTTTATTCCTCGTTAGACGCTGACAGTGAGGGAGTAGAAGGGAAATATTATGTGTGGCAGAAAGAGGAGTTAAAAGATATTCTGGGTGAGGATTACTCGTTATTTTCAACGTATTACAATGTAAACTCGAAAGGTTTTTGGGAACTTGGTAATTATATTTTGTTGAGAGATAGTTCCTGTAAAGCATTTGCTGAAAAAAAAGGTTTTGAGTTGGAAGAATTCCAGGGAAAAGTTAAGCAATGGAAATTTGTTTTGTTAAATGAAAGAGAAAAACGGGTTAGACCTGGACTCGACGATAAAACATTAACGTCCTGGAACGCCTTGGTAATTAGTGGATTGGTGGATGCCTATAAGGCTTTTAGAGAAGAGAAATTTTTGAAACTGGCCCTTAAAAATGCAACATTTATAAAGCACCATCAGCTAACTGAAAATGGTAAGTTATATCACAACTGGAAGGCGGGATTGAGTTCTGTAGATGGTTTTTTAGAAGACTATGCGTTAACCATTCAGGCGTTTGTATCACTTTTTGAAGTAACAGGGGATGAAGACTGGTTAGATTGCACAGACAAGCTGATGTCCTTTGTTTTTAATCATTTTTACGATGAAAAAACAGGGCTCTTTTATTTTACCGAAGAATCGAAATCAAAGGTTATAACCAACCATTTTCAAAAGGAAGACAATGTTATTCCTGCTTCAAACTCCGTGATGGCAAATAACCTTCATCGCCTGTATCTAATTCTTGGAAAGCCTGAATATAAAACAATTCTGAAGAAAATGTTGCATTATATTTCACCACAGTTTACAAATTATCCGATGGCCTATGCGAATTGGGGGATCTTAATGTTAAAACTAACTGAACCTTATTTTGAAGTAGCTGTATGCGGGAACAACTCAAACATTCTTTTGAATAAGATGCAAAATGGGTATCAGCCTAATATTCTTTGGGCATTTTCTAATCAGAAAAGTAAAATTCCGTTATTAAAAGATCGGTTCATTTCCGGTCAGGATTTGATTTATGTGTGCAAGGAAGGTGTTTGTATGTTGCCTGTAAAATCGGTTACTGAAGGTCTTGAGTTAATTTCTGTTAAGAAATAATTTTTCACTTAGGTTTTTTATTAAATTAGGAGTATTAATCTAAAAACTAAGTCCTTACTGATGAAGACAAAAACCTACCTCAGCCTTTCATTTATGATGTTCCTGGAGTTTTTTATCTGGGGAGTCTGGTTTGTACCACTCGGAAATTATTTAACTACAATTGGGTTTCAGGGCGATGAAGTGGGACGTGCATTCAGCACCCTTGCCTGGGGCTCCATCCTTGCTGCATTTTTTGTTAGCCTGATTGCTGATAAATACTTTTCGGCCCAAAAGCTTAATGGAGTTTTACATTTAATTGGTGGAGTGCTAATGTTATGGGTGTCTCAAATTACAGAACCAACCTTGTTTTTCTGGGTATTGCTGGCTTATAATATTTGTTATATGCCTACAGTGGCTTTGGCTACAACAATCGCTCTCCGACATACTCCCAATGCAGGGAAGCAGTTTCCGCGTATTCGAGTTTTAGGTACTGTAGGCTGGATTATTGGCGGACTTCTTATCAGTGCTTTTAACCTTGAAAATGGTTCAATGCCTATGGTTCTGGCTGCTGGTGCATCATTTTTACTGGGTTTGTATAGTTTTGTTTTACCTGCTACACCTCCTGAGAAAAAAGATGAAAAGGTAAAATTTACCGATATTATTGGCCTCGATGCACTACAACTGATGAAAGACCGGTCATTTGCTGTACTTATTTTGGGTACGCTTTTTATCTCCATTCCTTTTGCGATGTATTTCCCTTATGCTAATATGGTTATGAACGAGGCCGGATTAGATGATGTGGCAGGTCTGCTTTCAATGGGGCAAATGTCTGAAGTTATTTTTATGTTGTTAATGCCATTAATTTTTGCTCGCCTCGGAATAAAACGGATGCTGCTGATGGGCATGTTTGCCTGGGTAGTACGATATATTCTATTTGCGTTTGGAAATAACGAAGCACTGGTATGGTTCTTTTATCTGGGTATTATTTTGCACGGTATATGTTATGATTTCTTTTACGTTACCGCTCAGATTTATGTGGATAAAAAGGCACCACTAAAGTTCAAAGCCAGTTTACAGGGATTGTTAACGTTTATGACTTACGGAGTGGGATGGTTAATTGGTACTAATTTAAGTGGCTGGGAGTTGCAACGTTCACAAATACTCGATGGAGAGCAAGTGGTCGGGCATGACTGGATGAGTGTCTTGCTTGTTCCTGCCGGAATTGCATTGGTGGTCGCCATCCTTTTTATTATTTTCTTCAAAGATGAAAAGGAGAAAGTGGAAGCTGATATTGAGACGATAATTTAAGAAGAAAGTTGTTTAAAGAATAACCCTAAGGGTTACATAGTTCCCTTAGGGTTTACCAGGTAATACTTTAACTTCTTGAAGGATAAATTCCCTCTAAACACAAAATAAAATTAACAGCTAACCAAGGTTGCATATTATTTACCGGATTACCTTCACCGGTACTTTCAATGCTAATTTTTACCCGGCTTCTTCCCATTTTGGTATTTGCTGTTTTCGAATAACCTGTTTCGGCTTTCATATTTAGAACTGCAGGATAATTTCTTGCCGGATCTGCTTCGTCCGGTTCACCACTGTTTGCTTTGGGACGTATACTTGCTTTTGCCTTATGTGTATGTTCCGGTAGCTGCTCTTCTGATAAGGAATTGGTTTCAGATCCTTCTTTCTGACCTAATCTTCTGCCACTTAATCCGGGGCCGTTCCCGGGACCGACAGGCACCCTGCCACGAAGATCTGGAAGTGCAAAAGTTGTGCGTCCATCTCCTCCGTATGTTGTTCCCAGGATTGAAAACAGTGCCTGGTTACTTGAAATCGGTAAAAGCTGACCTTCACATAATGCCCATCCACGCGGTGCAAAATTACCCGCAAACATTCTTACTTCTCCAATAACTCCTTCCATAATATTTGTTTTTAAAATAAATAAAATACTAAATGGTATGAAATTCAAGTTATGGATAATTTCCTTAAAATCAAAACTCTAATTTTTGAATAGTCCCATGCAGTTTAAATTTATAAGACAGGTTTAAAGAAATCTGTTTAATGGAGTTAACAAATGTCGAATAATAAATTGGATAATTCTTTTGAATATTTGTTGGCTAAAGTTAAGTTTATGTCCCGTTCAAAGACAATGATATTATTCGTTCAGTGTCTTAGTCAATAACATTTTAATTTCATTACAATGAAAAACATAAAAATTGCACTGTTTTTAATTCTTACTCTTCTCTTAACAGTTGTCAGATCTGAAAGTTTTGCACAACAATGGATAAAAAATATGCCCGGGTATGAGCAATACATGGACGTGGCCCCCAAAATAAGAAGCTCTGTAAAATCGGGTCGGATTTCTGTCGATTGGGCAGAAGATGGAAAATCGTTTGAATACAGTTTTCTTGGAAAAAAATATAAGTACGTTCTTAAAAATAAAAAGGCAACAGAAATTGGGGAAGCCGATCCACCGGAAAATATGTATGCCCGCTATCGCAGAATGCATACCGGTCGTCCTCAGCGTGGTCGCCAGTATGCTTCAGAAACCTCTCCCGATGAAAAATTAAAAGCTGTTTACCGTAACGGAAATGTTTACATTACTGATGCTGATGGTAAAAACGAAATTGCTGTAACCACAGAAGGCTCGATAGAAAAGAATTTTACGTTTGGAACAGCAACCTGGGTGTATGGAGAAGAATTGGATCAGTTACATGCCATGTGGTGGTCGCCGGACAGTAAAAAACTGGCCTTTTATCATTTTGATATGAGTAAGGTTCGCAACTACTACCTTCAGTATGAGCAAACTGAAATTTACGACTCGATGAATATTGAAGCTTACACAAAAGTGGGAGCTGTTAATCCGGTTGTTGATTTATTTATTTACGATCTGGCGTCAAAAAAGACCATAAAAGCAGATGTTCGCGATGGTCAACCGTTTTCCGATAATGTGGTTGGTCATTACGTATACAAAATTGAATGGGCTCCTGATGGAACAGAACTGCTCTTCCACAGAACAAATCGTAAACAGGACATTATGGAATGGACAGCTGCAAATGCTAAGACGGGAAAATGTCGTGTTGTAGTTCGGGAAGAATGGCCGGCCAGTTTCACTCAGAACACACCTTTTATGCAGTACCTGGAAGATAAGAAACGGTTTATCTGGGAATCCGAGCGAAATGGATTTAAAAACTACTATTTGTATGATTTAAAGGAAGGATTAATAAATCCGGTTACTTCACATCAGTTTGAAGTATCGGGTGTAGTTAAACTGGATGAAAAGAAAAATCAGCTGTTTTATATGGCACGCAGTGGTGATAACCACATGAAACTTCAACTACACCGTTGTAAACTGGATGGAACAGGAGATGTTCGTTTAACCGATCCTGCCTACAATCACACTGTTTCCATTTCCCCGGACGGCAAACACTTTGTTGATGTGGCTCAAACCCATAACATTCCCCCTTTTTCGCAATTAATGAATTCAAAAGGTAAGGTTGTTGCCAAGCTGGCAGAAAGTGATCTGAGCAAATTTGAAGAGCTTGGTTTAAGGAAAGTTGAAATATTCACATTCACTTCGGCTGACGGCGAAACGGAGTTACATGGAATGTTACATTATCCAAGTAACTTTGATCCGAACAAAAAATATCCGCTTCTGCTTTCCAATTACGGAGGCCCCGGGACGAATGCAGTGCGTGAGAATTTTACCACTCCGAACTCTTTAACTGAATATGGATTCCTGGTAGCCAATATTGATGGACGAAATGCGGGTTGGAAAGGCAAAAAAATGTTGGATAAACTGTATGGAAACCTGAGCGTTGTCGAACAGGATGATTTTGCAGAAGGAATAAAAGCATTGTACGACCGACCATATTTCGACAAAGACAGGGTAGGGGTGTTTGGTACCTCTTATGGTGGAACTACAGCAGCCGCCTGTATTCTTCGTCATCCTGATGTTTTTCATGCTGCAGTGGCCAACTCTGGTGTGATGGACTGGCGTAACTACGATAATATTTATACCGAACGCTACATGAATCTTTTGGAAAACAATCCGGAAGGCTACGAAGCAGCCAACCTCAGGAATTATGCTGAGAACCTGGAAGGAAAACTTATGATTTACTACGGAACTAACGATAACAATGTTCATCCTTCCAACTCGCTTCAACTTATTCAAGCCTTGCAGAAAGCTAATAAAAGCTTTGAGGTACAGGTTGGACCTGATCGCGGACACACAGCTGTTAATCGCGAACGTATGATGGAGTTTTTTATTCAGAATCTGGTGTTGGATAGATAGATTCTGGATACTTGATTCTGGATTCTTGAGACATCTGCGAAAAGAACCGTTCCAACTGAGCTGATTGGGAAAGTACGGTTCTTTTTTGCCACTATTTATATTATAAAAATCCTGTTAAATTAATATTTGAATTGGTCGTTGGTGGATTGTACTTCGGTTTTTTAACCGGTCTTTCGAATTTATTAGGATGTTGAAATTCTATCAGAAAGGTTCACGAAGTATTCAATTTCACTCTGATTTTTTTCATTTTGGAGTTTAACAGATCTTCGATTCTTTTGTGCTCTTTGTTAAACTTATCCTGTAAATCGTGTAAAATATTTTGAAACCGAGGTTCATTGCGAATATCGTCGAAATGTGGAATTACTTCAATATTACTAAGTAAGAATGCCTGGATGGTTTTAAAATCCGAAAGGTGTTCCAAACATTTATAGGCTAACTCTTTTTCCCCAAGAAATGAATAAACGGCTGCAAGTTGATAATAAATTCTTTGCTTCTCGTTGTATGGTACATGCACAGTATCAGAAAGAATTATACTGTTTTCCAAAATTCTGCTATATTCTTCTGCGTACTTTGCCTTATCTCCAAAATAATCGTATAACCAAACCGAATAAACATGAGGTGAAGGATTCCAGCCTTTTTCTTCATAAATACTATCCCTTTCCTGTAACAGACTGTAAGCTTCTTCGTAATTCCCCAGAACAAATGATGTTAACATATAGAAAATCGTGCTGATTGGCTTAATTGAATCTTGAAGGTACAAGTTTTTCGAATACTCGTACAATATCTCATAATTGCTTCCACCAATTGCTGGTATTTTCGCCCTTTGGTAAATTTCAAATTCCTGGTCTTGCCGGTATTTTATTTTGACAAACTCCAGGGCATAATCACGATGATCGGTTAAATAACCGAGTAAAGTGATAAAACCATGATATGTTTCAATTTCAATAAAAGATGTATCGGGAACCAATTCAAGATACTTAAACCTGTATTTTAATGCTTCATAGTAATTGCATCTATTGTAGTGGTACGAGCTTAATGAAAGAAAGTAGTTGGCATCTTTTTTTCTGTGTTCCCACATTTCATCCCACAGCATTTTCGATGTTTCAAAATCGCCAATGTCGAAATAATAGAACGATTTAACACTTAACAGCTCATAAGGATCACTAACAGTGTATTTCTCAGCTTTCTCCAACATCATCTTGCCTGAATCGAGTTTGTTGTTGTATTCACGAATGTTAAATTGTTCCATTTCGAACAAATTTGGCATGGTGTACCACGTACGCCCAATATAAAGTTGGGCCAGTTTAAGCCAGGCATCACCGTAAGTGGAATCTTCTTTTACAGCATTAAAAAAACTAGCTATTTCATAGGTCATAAAATCATAATCTCGTTTGGTTTTTAATAAACTCTCATAATTTAATCCCTGTTTGTAAAACGATTGAGCTGTTCTGTTTGTGGTT
>Ga0272443_10007540_pt1 | contig 10361 bp, 5 predicted proteins | sample SSMAcet12_FD_193581 | JGI IMG/M metagenome (GOLD analysis project Ga0272443, IMG submission 193581) | Marine sediment archaeal communities from Little Sippewissett salt marsh, Falmouth, MA, United States - SSM-Acet-12 | ecosystem: Environmental > Aquatic > Marine > Wetlands > Sediment ... | reverse complement strand
TCAATTTTGGTTGATTGTTTTTTGCAAATAAGCCCTTTCCCTAATTTTTTGACCCATTTTATAGGGCAAATATGCGCAGCGCATTGACTTAAGTCAAAATAATCACTTTTTTTCTTTTTTTTTGTTTTAATGATGTAGAGTAGGGGCCATTTCTTGCGATGAGCTTTGACTTATGTCACGTATTGCGTTCTTTTTTCATGAAATGCCGGTGAGATTTTTTCTCCGGTTTGGGAAAGGCAGCGGAATATATGCTACTAACCCATTATGTCCGTAATTCTGGAGATTATAGGTGACCAGCTACCGGGAAGAAGGTGTTGTGGATTGCGTTTACAGAGCTCTTAACATCTTTATTTTTCACCAGAAAGTAAAGCGCCACCCGGGAAGGCCCGAAGGAGATCATCTCAACATTGACATTACACCCGGCCACCGCCGTAAAACATCGGGCTGCAATGCCTTTCCGCTTAACTATTCCTTCCCCGACGATACTTATCAGTGACATATCTTCTATTTTCTCCAGTCTCCGAAAAGGTCTGGGTTTCAGAGACTTCAGCGCCATGTGTCCAGCCTCCAGGTCCTTGAGCGCCAGCAATAGACTGATACAGGTTTGGGAGGTGACGACAGATTTAATGTTGATACCGTTTTCGGCTAATTGACCGGCAACGAGTGCCAGGATTCCGGGTCGTGCCCCTACCCCCGACGAGTGCACCTTAAGAATGCCGATATCTGTGTCGTGGGCCACACTTTTTATGAAGTTTTTGGACCTGGGACTGCCGGGGGTTATGTGACTGCCAGGGGCATCCGGGTTTAGGGTGTTTTTGATGGCAATGTTCAGTTTGGCCGTCCTGAGGGGCTCCACTGTGCGGGGGTGTAGGATCTTGGCACCAAAGTAGGAGAGCTCAGCGGCCTCGTCATATGAAAGGGTCGGAATGAGTTGTGCGTCTGGAACAAACTTGGGATCAGCGCTCAAATATCCGTCAACATCCTTCCAGATTTCAAGTATATCCGCTTGCATGGCGCCCGCCAGAACCGCGGCCGAGTAGTCGCTGCCGCCGCGGCCAAATGTGGTGATATCTCCTTTTTCACTCACCCCGAAAAAGCCGGGAATGAATAGAATCATTTTTTCTTTCAGCAAAGGTCCCAAGTGCATCTGAAGGTTACGTCTGGTTTTACGAAAGTTGACTGTGGCGTCGCCAAACTTACCATCTGTGATCAGGCCGACTTTGTGGGGCATGCGGTAGGTCGCCTTGATTCCCCGACAACGAAGGGCGTTGACAAGCAATTCGACGGTAAAGCGTTCACCAAAACTGCTGATAACATCCTGTATTCTTGGGGTAATCTCCCTGGTGAAATTAAGACCATAGTAAAGACGCTCAATTTCACTCAAGGTGTTGCTGAGATCACGGACAAACTTTCGATAAAATTTATCCACAGAAATCAGATGACGGGCAATGAGAACATGTTTGCTCTTCAGTCTGCTGATGATTCCAGGAATATTTTCTTCATCTTCAAGTGCTTTGGACATACCGTCAATGAGAATGTCTGTGACGCCGTTTAAAGCTGAGACCACAAAGATATTGCCGCGTCCTCGTTTTCCGATGAGTTTAAGAATGTGGGCGATGTTCTTTTTCCCTTTCAGACAGCCCCCACCAATCTTGATGACCTTCATGAATTTTCTTTTAACCCCTTTTTTGGAACCATCGATTTTTCTATTTTAGCGGTATTATTCCTATTTCGACGCCAAGTGTGCTGTTTACCAAACAACCTGACGATAATACGCCGCGTCAGTATCGCCTTCAGTAGAGATGACTAACACCTTAGAATCTTGTTTTAGGTTAAGGTCTTTCCTGAATCTACTAAGCATTGGGTTTTTAAGTAATTCGTAAACAAGACCTGTCGTCACTGCACCGGATTCGCCAGATATTACACGGTCATCGCCGTGGATGGGATTTCCAAGTACCCGCATGCCCCTCAAGGCGATTTGATCCGAGCAGGCGATGAACGCGTCAGCATTTTCTTTTAGTATTTCCCATGCGATTGTACTGGGTTCTCCGCAGGCCAGACCTGCCATAATCGTATCTAAATCTCCCTCAACTGCACACGCTTTCCCGTTATTCATTCGCATGGATTGATAAAAACAGGCAGCTCTCGTCGGTTCCACAACACCAAAAAAAGGTCTGGATTTTTCATGACACTGACATAGAAATGCTTGAAGCGCCCCAGCAAGTGAGCCAACACCGGCCTGTATAAAAATATGGGTTGGCCATTCCTCAGCTAATTGCTGAAATGTTTCCGTCAATAATGTCGTATATCCCTGCATCGTATAGATCGGAATTTCCGTATACCCTGGCCAAGCTGTGTCCTGGATTAAAATCCATCCTTTTTCGTCGGACTGCTTTGCGGCTAATCGAACCGCATCATCATAGTTGCCGTTAATGACAGAGGCTTCTGCTCCAAAATTGTGAATGGCTTTCAGCCTCTCACTCGATGAGCCCTTTGGCAAATAGACTACAGCCTTACAGCCCAGTTTACTGGCTGCCCATGCGACCGCTCGTCCATGATTACCATCAGTCGCCGTCACAAATATCAAATCGTGGAGCTTATGTGCATGTGATACGAGCTGTTTGAATGTAAAATTATTGACATCCAACTGAAGTTTTGCTGCAAGCAATTTTCCGATGGCATAGCTTGCACCAAGCACCTTGAAGGCCTTGAGGTCAAAGCGGGACCCTTCATCTTTTACCCACAGGTCACTGATGCCCAAGTATTTTGCCAATCGCGCTAATTTTGCTAAGGGTGTTATTTGGTATCCGGGTAGGCTGTGATGGAAAACCGTCACTGACCTTTGTATATCGGAGGAGACAATATCAAGGGTCTTGGACGAAGTATTTGGGGCCCGGTTTTTGTTGAGTTGACAAAAAACATTTATTTTCGGAGTCATTAAGCTGCATCCTTTCAAAGAAAGGTCGCTAAATCTTCAGGCCCGCAAGAAATCCTTCTTTGATGGCGTCCAGTGCGTTCCGGGGCTCTTTGGCGTCTCCGACCGTGTAGCTCTCGGGAACAAGTGATTCAATTTCACTCACAAGGCTATTCTCGGGTTTTGAACCGGCCGCGATGATGATGGAATTGGCATGGAGGAAATCCGGACCATCCGCCTTTTCCACCTCCACGCCATCTTCCTTTATGCTCACAGCCTTTGTGTCAGTCATGATGTTTACGCCGAGACGTCTTAATTCGCCCATTACTGTCCACCGTGTTGTAAGCCCGATATCCTTTCCGACTTTTTTGGTCATTTCCACGACAGTGACTTCCTTGCTCCCCTTGTTCAACAATTCCGTAAGGGTCTCAAACGACTCTGCCCGGCTGGTCATGAGAAAATGAAGGATGTCCGGGGAGAGGGTTCCCTGATTGGCCAGATAGAGTGCCGTTTCCAGACCCACGGCGTTTCCACCGATTACGACGACCTTTTCCCCGACGCCAACATGTCCGGCCAAGACATCCCAAGCCTGGACCACGTTTTTACCGTCAATACCCGGGATATCCGGTAGGATTGGGTTTGCCCCCGCAGCCACCACCACGGCATCAGGGGACATCTCCTTTATGAATGGAATATCCGCCTTCGTATTGAGCAGGATCTTTACATCCAGGGCTTTTAGATTGTTGATCAGGTCCGTGGCTGTTGTGAACATCTCCTCTTTTCCCGGTGTGTGACGGTTAAGGAGCAACTGCCCGCCTAATTCGTCGCCTTTTTCAAGGAGTGTGACTGTGTGGCCTCTTTCCGCTGCCGTAACCGCAGCCTTCATGCCGGCAGGGCCTCCGCCGATAACCAGGATCTTTTTGGGCTCAGCCGTGAGGACCGACTTCAGCTCCCCTTCTTTTCCGGCCCTCGGGTTGACCAGGCAAGTGGCAGGCTGCAACCGAAAAATGCTGTCAAAGCATCCCTGGTTGCATGCTGTACAGTGATAGATCAAGTCGGATTTTCCATTTTTGGCCTTTTTGGGGAAATCTGGATCTGCCAGAAGTCCCCTCGCAATGGTAACCAGATCAGCCTGACCATTTCTCAAAACCGCCTCGCCAATGTAGGGGTCATTGATACGGTTGCTGGCCAATACCGGGACTGATACGGCGGATTTGATGCCCTGTGCCAGGTACACATATGCCTGACGGGGAACATTCATGGTCAATTGTGGAATGCGGGTCTCATGCCAACCCCCTGTGACATTAAAGAGATCGATCCCCGCCTTTTCAGCTTCAGAAGCGAAACGCCTTGATTCCTTATTGGTATTTCCGCCTTCCATAAAATCATTGCCCGCGAGACGCATGAGTATCGGAAAATTGGGCCCGACCGCCTTTCTGACCTTTTCAACCACTTCAAGGCCAAAGCGCATCCGGTTTTCCATGGAGCCCCCGTACTTGTCTTCACGCAGATTCGTTATGGGTGAAAGGAACTGGCTGATCAGATATCCCGCGCTACCGAGGATTTCCACTGCATCAAAGCCAGCTTCCTGGGCCCGAACGGCCGCTTCAGCGAACTTGTCCTGCACACCGGGGATCTCATCCAGTTCAAGGGCCCTTGGCGTTTCACCTGTGAATTTAGATCTTACAGCCGAGGATGAAAAGGGTTTACGCCCGCCGATTGCGGCGGAATGGGTATAGCGGCCTGCCTGGTAGAGCTGGGCAGCGATTTTTGCGTCATTTTTTTTGACAGCATCGGTCAACAGCTTGAGGCCCGGTATGAAACGGTCATCATTGATACATATCATGCTTGCCATGCCCCCCAATTCATCTATGGGACATCCGCCCACGATGATAAGCCCCACTCCACCTTTGGCCCTCAATGCATAAAAGTCGATCAGACGGTCAGTCACTTCACCTTCCGGGGTATATCCCAGGTGCATGGCCGTCATGACAATCCGATTTTTGAGCGCCATGGTGTTAATTTTTATGGGTGAAAATAAGTAAGGGAATTCCATTGGTTAACTCCTTTTGTAACTATTGAGGTTCAAAGTTTAAAGGTTCACGCCTGCCCTGGCGCGACTTGATATGCATTCTTGAAACGATTTCACTGGATTCTACTCCAGGAGTTTCTGCCCTACGGTAGAGGAAAGCCAGGTCTGGGCCAGGGATTCACGGTTAACTGATGAAAACTGCACGGTTTTGAGATATTGAGGGGTGGCACATTGCGCGTAACTGCTGCCGTTCATGGGTTCATCAACGATGTCAAGCAATATCAAAAATGCGCCCCAGCGGTGAAAAAAACTGAAAGAAAATCTCAAACCCGATGGTGCAGATTATAGAGAAAACGGGGCAAAGGGGCAATAGAATAAAATGTTTAAGAATAAAAGCGATCCCCTTCCTCTTCTTCCTTTATATAGGCCCTTTTCCTTATGATTACCCTTATAAAGGCATATATGGTCATCAGGGCTGCAACTGAGAAAAGGATCTCATAATGATGGTAGCTTATATAGGTAAACCAGGTCACTCTTTGTCTGAGGGAACGATGCCATTTTTTCTCCAACGCCCCCAAAGGAATTGAAAGCGCTTTCAGGAAAGCAGACTCGACATCTTCCCCCTGCCTCATATAGTTTAGAACAGTTAGGATTCCCTCCTTGCCGGATTTACTTATGATGTAGGTGACAAAGCTTTTGCTTTCCTCGTAGGCAAGGGACAGGGATTCGTTGTCAGGGGGGAAACCGTTTGTTAAGGCGTGCAAGGGGATCAATCTGTTCCTGAAGGTCGCCTTGTTTAAAAGAGACCGTTTTTGATCCATTAGGATATCACTGATGCCGTCGCTCGCCCATTGCGCAATCCCTTCATCCAGCCATCTCGGCAGAGCAACCCCTTTGATATGATGGTGAAGCAGAAGATGACAGAGCTCGTGTTTTAGTATGCTTCCGAGGTTCAATGGGTTGATGTGCATTTTAGAGTGATCAACCACAATCAGGTTCCTTGAAGGGACTGCAAAGGCCACAGTAAGGGGACTTTCAGCCATCCTCTGGAACTTTGCTCTGTCCTTGAAAAGAATGATGGATGCTTTGAAATCCAATTTCCATCCAAAGATACGTTCAAGATCAGCCTTTGTCCCGGGATACATATCCGCCACTTCCAATGCAGTGTGCTTCAGTGGCTGGTCATAGAATACTGCGAAATCCCTATTCTTCAGAACATTAAGCTCTCCACCGTAAAGATTTTTTACGGAAAGGATAAATAAAACTAAAATAAAAAAGAAAATATTTATTTTCAAAAAGTTAGCTCCATCTTTTTCCGCAATTGGTGTAATGGAATAGTGCATTTCCATGTCATCCCTTTCCAAAATATCACGATTGATGAAATAAGCAAACCATGAGTAGAAAAAATATGACGATCAAAACATCAAAACAATTCGTTTATTATGATATATAAATAAAAATAATAGGTTATTAAAATAAGTTAAAAAAACTTAGCCATATTTGGGAGTCGAAAAAAATGGTTCATCGGGTTAATGAGTACACCTCAAGACATCACACGGTGGGGGGTTGGCGGTTGAAGCGGTCTTTTCTGAGTGACTGCTGGAAGGCCTTCTTGATTTCAGGTTGTTATGGGATGGGGGACCCCGTGGCACCGACGTTCCGAAGGAACGGCGGTGAACAGCGGAGGGGGGAGGCTTCACCCGCCCATAACTACCTGAAATTACCAGGCTGAGAAGCCCGGAATCGAAGTAAAGACTGCTTCAACCGTCCCACTCGCCAACTTCATTTCTGATCAGTTTCGCGGTTCTCATCAACCGGATGAACCAAAAAAATAGGCGAAAGGTGTTGACTTCATCATTTGACCGTGTTAGCCTCAAAAAAAATGAATGAAAGTTCATTCATTTTTTTTGAGGCGTTCGCAAGCTTGTTAAGTGGGTAGGACGGAATTGATCAAGGAGGTCTTTGTATGGAAAAAAAGATAAAGAGGGCCGGTGTGATTGGGGCTGGCGTAATGGGAGCGACCATTGCTGCGCAGTTGGCCAATGTAGGTATCGAGACGGTTCTTCTCGATATTGTTCCCCCTGAAATGACAGACGATGATAAGAAGAGGGGGCTTACAAAGGAAAGCAAGGCATTCAGGGATAAATTAAGTCAGAACGGATTAAATATCGCGCTGAAATCAAAACCGGCGTCGTTCTACATACCGGAAAATGCCAAGTTGATCACTATAGGGAATCTTGAGGATAACCTGGAATGGCTGCGTGATGTTGATTGGATCATCGAGGTGGTTGTAGAAAGGCTGGATATCAAAAAGAGCGTGTTTGAAAAGATAGAAACGGTTTTAACGCCCGGGACGATTGTTACCTCAAACACCTCCGGCATTTCGGCAAAGGCCATGTGTGAAGACCGTTCGGAAACTTTCCGAAAGCAGTTTGCCATTACCCATTTTTTTAACCCACCGAGATATATGAAGCTCCTGGAGATCGTACCGAACCCTGACACCCTCCCTGAAGTGATCGAAATCCTGGCAGATATATGTGAGAAGGTTCTGGGAAAGGGCGTTGTTTATGCCAAGGACACACCCAACTTTGTGGCCAACCGAATCGGGACCTACCACATGTTTTGCGTTATCAGTGCCATGGTGGACAAGGGCTTGACCATTGAGGCCGTGGATAAACTCACCGGTCCCGTAATCGGGAATGCCAAAAGCGCTTCCTTCAGGACAGCGGATCTTGTTGGCCTTGACACGCTGCTTCATGTGGCCGGCAATGTGTATGAGGGTTGCCCCGGCGATGAAAAAAGGGAGGTGTTCAAACCGCCCGATTTTATCAACCAGATGGTCGAAAACAAGCGTTTAGGCGAAAAGACAAAGCAGGGATTTTATAAGAAGACCAAGGATAGTAACGGGAAAAAGGTAATCCTTTCTCTGGATTGCAACACAATGGAATACAGTCCCCAGGAAAAGGTGAACCTGGCCGCTTTGGAGGCCGCAAATAATGTTTCAGGCACCCCGCAAAAGGTGAAAGCTCTCTACTATGCTAAAGACCTTGCCGGGAAGTTTACCTTTGGCCATATAAGCGACATGTTGATTTATGCGGCCAATCGCATACCCGAGATTGCCGATGACATTGTCAATATAGATAATGCCATGAAGTGGGGCTTTGGGCGTAAAATGGGTCCCTTTGAAATGTGGGATGCGGTGGGAGTCGGTAAGTCAGTGACAAAGATGAAGGAGGCGGGATATGATATTCCTTCCTGGGTTCAGGAGCTGCTTGATAGCGGGAAGGAGTCCTTTTATAAAAAGGAGGCCGGCCTGCTTTACTATTATGATATCTCCGCCAAGGAATACAGAGAAATCCCTGTAAAGCCGGGAATCATTCTTTTGCCTTCGCTCAAGGATAGGGGAAAGCAAGTGGCCGGAAACACAGGGGCCTCCTTAATAGACATTGAAGATGGTGTCGCCTGCCTGGAATTTCATTCCAAGATGAATGCCATCGGGGAAGATATTATAAGTATGATCGTGCAATCCGCAGATATTGTGAGTAAAGACTTTGAAGGCCTGGTGATTGCCAATCACGGCACGAACTTCTCTGTTGGCGCAAACCTTGCCATGGTTCTGTTTGCGGCCCAGGAAGAGGAATGGGATGACCTGGATTGGGCCATCAGGGCATTGCAGGACGCATTGATGAAGCTCAAGTACTTAGATAAACCCGTGGTCGCTGCGCCAGCCGGGATGGCCCTGGGCGGGGGTTGTGAAGTATGCCTTGCCTCGGATCGTGTTCGATTTGCTGCTGAAACCTATATGGGCCTGGTTGAAGTTGGCGTTGGTGTGGTTCCCGCAGGCGGGGGATGTAAGGAGTTGCTTATCCGCAACACGGAACACCTCTTCGAGGTTCAGAGGGGTGGGGTTTATCCGAAACAGATCGAGTTCATGCCTTTTATTGCCAGGGCCTTTGAGACGATCGCCATGGCAAAGGTGTCGACCTCCGGTCCTGAAGCCATCACCCTTGGGTATCTGCGACCGACGGACAATTTAACAGTCAATCGGGATTATTTGATCGAAGATGCCAAAAGGACGGTCCGGGCAATAAATCTGGAGGGCTATACCCCGCCTCGCCCGAGGGAGGACATTCGTGTTCCCGGTGAAAATACCTATGCCATGCTGAAGCTTGCCTTATGGACCATGCATGAACAGGGGTTTGCGCTGGATCACGATGTGACTGTAGGAACCAAGCTGGCATATGTTCTATGTGGTGGAAATGTGCTTGAGAACACAAAGGTGAGCGAGCAGTATCTCCTGGATCTCGAAAGGGAGGCGTTTTTAAGCCTGTGCGGTGACCCCAAGACCCAGGCCAGGATTGAACACATGTTGACGACAGGGAAGCCACTTAGGAATTAAGGGAGGAAAATACCATGAAAGAAGCCGTGATTGTTGCCGCCTGCAGAACAGCAGTCGGAAAGGCCCCTCGCGGAGTTTTAAAGGATACGAGACCGGAGCATTTGGGTTGTGCCGTACTGGGGGATTTGTTGAAAAGGGCAGGGGATCTGGATCCCATGCTTATTGATGACGTGATTATCGGATGCACCTTTCCCGAGGCTACTCAGGGCCTTAACCTTGGCCGTGTTCTGGTTATGTCCATGGGATGGCCGGATCGGGTTCCCGGAATGACCGTAAACAGGTTCTGTTCTTCTGGTCTCCAGGCCATTGCCATTGGAGCTGAAAAGATCATGTGTGGGTTTGCCGATGTTGTCATCTCTGGCGGCGTGGAGAGCATGAGCCAGATCCCAATGGGGGGGAGCATGATGTACCCAAACCCCGCATTGGTAGACACGAGACCGGGTGCCTTTACCGGGATGGGTTTGACTGCCGAAAATGTGGCCGAGCGCTATCATGTGGGAAGGGAGGAGCAGGATGAATTCGGTGCCAGGAGCCAACAGAAGGCTGAGGCCGCCATCAGAGCCGGACGATTTAAGAGCCAGATTGTCCCTTTGACCATAAAGCGACAAAAACAACTGCCAAACGGACATTTCGAATATGAAGATTTTGTTTTTGATACGGATGAAGGCATGCGTCCCGGCACCACGAAGGAGAGCATCTCTAATATTCGTCCGGCTTTCAAACCCAATGGAACCGTAACGGCTGGTAACTCATCTCAGACGAGTGATGCGGCAGCAGGTGTTGTGCTCATGTCAAAGGAAAAGGCCAAAGCGCTTGGCCTGAGACCTATGGCCACCTTTCGTTACCACGCCGTTGAGGGCTGTGAACCGGAGTATATGGGTGTGGGTCCGTCTGTGGCCATTCCCAGGGTACTCAAGATGGCCGGCATGAGCCTCGATCAAATGGAGCTGATTGAACTCAATGAAGCCTTTGCAGCTCAGGCCATCTACTGTATCAAGGAACTGGGGATCAATGAA
>Ga0272443_10007537_pt1 | contig 10364 bp, 6 predicted proteins | sample SSMAcet12_FD_193581 | JGI IMG/M metagenome (GOLD analysis project Ga0272443, IMG submission 193581) | Marine sediment archaeal communities from Little Sippewissett salt marsh, Falmouth, MA, United States - SSM-Acet-12 | ecosystem: Environmental > Aquatic > Marine > Wetlands > Sediment ... | reverse complement strand
CATTCATGACCGTCATGACCACGACCACGATGAAGACGCACAATGCGACCGTCAGGATCGCGAAGTGCGTGATCCGTCGCTTCACGAGGTATCGAAATATGAGTGTCAGCTTGTACATCTAACTGTCGTATCCAAACCGTCGGGCCACCGGCTTCTCCGAGACGCTATTCATACCGCAAAACCTCGACCGGCTTGGTTAAAGCGGCGACGATCGCGGGCGTCAGGGCCCCCACCGCCGCGGCCACGACGGCCAGACCCACGATGGGCAGTGACGAGGCCCAGTCCACCTCATTGGGGATCTTGTCGAACATATAGACACTGCTGCTCCAAAGCTTCAGTCCGAAGAGGACGCGAATGCCATCCTCGATCGCGTTGATGTTCTTGGTGATCGCGTAGCCCAGGATGGTCCCAATGCCGGCGCCCAGGCACCCTACCGTGATGCCAAACCCCAGGAAGATCCAGGCAACGGACACACTGGCGGCGCCGCAACTCTTGATCACGGCGATGTCACGGCGTTTCAGACGCACGATCATGTAGAAGATGCAGAACACCAGAACCACTACGCTGAAACTGACCACACCGAAGATGACCAGCAAGAGGCCCATTTGCTTGCGTAGTTCCTCGATGTATTGCCGCTGCATCTCGACGGCCGTCACCACGTCGGTGTAATCGATCCGCCAGGAATCCCAGCCCAACTCATCCTGGGCGAAGACCTTCCACAAGCCGCGAATTTGAGCTACAGCCACGTCCGAATCGACACCCGCCTTGAGTTTGACATTGACGTTCGTCGCCGGATCGTTCTGGTCGGGAAACAGCGTTTCCTGAAGTGTCTCGATGGGCACGAACACAAATCCACTGTCCAGGTCATGCACGCCCGTGAAGACGATATCGGCAACATAAAAAGGGATGACCTGGCGCTTCGGCGTCTGCTCGCCATTCGGGTCGTCGTCGATTGTCCCCGTGGTGATTACCACGCGCTGGCCGATCATCTCCTGAACGATGGCGGCCTGATCGTATTCATCGGTATCCGGATCGGCTTCGGCCACCACGCCGATCCCCACATAGCCCCCGGTCCTGTCCGGCTGGTCGGGCACGTCGAACGACGGCAGCCCGGGCAAGGCCCGCTGGCGCAACAGTACGTCCTTGAAGCCATTGACCTTGGCGCGCCGCCCGGGTTCGATCCCCCAGATGCTGACCGGGCGCACGTTGCCCCGGCCCACGTGCAGCAGGCCCTGGCTGGTCAATGTGCCGCTGGCGGCCTCCACGAACTCCGCCTCCTCGAGCGCCTCGACGAACGCGGTATACTTCTCGAAGTACCCCCCCGGAGGCGGACCGATCACCACGTCACCCAACATCTCCACGGCACTGCGCTCGAAGGCCTTGATGAACCCGTCGAAGAGACTGGCCACAACGATCAGTAGCGAGACCGAAAGCGCTACCGCCGCGACGCTCAAGAAAATGATCCGCCGCCTTCGTAGATACTTCAGCCAGAGGAATAACTTCAACATGTAAGAACCAAGGTCGTCCTACCCGCACGGTCCAACCGTTTGCGGCCCCTTATTGCCGAGACCTCGCTACCCATCTCAGTGATCCGCTTGTTCCGATCAGGAACCCTCCGACCCCACCGGTTTCAGCAGCGGGAACAGAATGACGTCTCGAATGCTCGTCACCCCCGTCAGAATCATCACCAGTCGGTCGATGCCGATCCCCAGCCCGCCGGCCGGCGGCATGCCGTGCTTCAGCGCGGTGATGTAATCCGTGTCCATCGTCGCCATGGTCTCTTCCTGGCCGCGCAACTGGATGCGGAAGTTCTCGTATTGCTGATCCGGGTCGTTCAATTCGGTGTACGCGTTGGCCAATTCCATGCTCGCGACGAATAGCTCGAAGCGCTCGGCGTACTTCGGATTGGTTTTGCTGCGTTTCGTCAGCGGACACAGCGCCGCGGGGTAATCGATAACGAACGTCGGATTGATCAGATGCTGCTCCACCGTAGCCTCGAACACTTCATTGATGACGACGTCATCGTCCATGCCCGCTTCGTTGAGTTCGAGGGCTCGGGCTTTCTCGCGCACGGCCTGGAGATCTTCGATGTCGCAGCCGGCGTGCTCGCGCAAGAGATCGGCGTACTTCGCCCGCCGCCACGGCCGGCTCAGGTCGACGTCCAGATCACCAAACTTCATCTGGGGTCCATCGCAGTGGGCTTCGACACAAGCCGAGATCACGTCCTCCGTCAGATCCATCATGGCGTGGTAGTCGCCATACGCCTGGTAGAGTTCCAGCATGGTGAATTCGGGGTTGTGCCGACGGCTGAGGCCCTCGTTGCGGAAGCTGCGGTTGATCTCGAAGACCCGTTCGAGACCGCCGACCAGCAGACGCTTGAGGAACAGCTCCGGCGAGATCCGCAGATACAGGTCCAGATCCAGCGTGTTGTGGTGCGTGATGAAGGGCCGGGCCGCCGCCCCGCCGGCGATGGCCTGCATCATGGGCGTCTCGACCTCGAGGAAGCCAGACCGTTCCAGATGCTGGCGAATCGTCGCGATGATGGCACTGCGCTTCTGGAAGCGTTCCATCACCTCCGGATTGGCCCACAGGTCCACGTAGCGCTGACGGTAGCGCTGATCGACGTCGGCCAGGCCATGAAACTTCTCGGGCGGCTGAGCCAGAGACTTGGAAAGGAAGGCCAGGCCATCTTCTTCGACCCAAATAGTGATCTCGCCCGTCCGCGTCCGCCCCAGTTGTCCGGCAGCGCCGATGATATCGCCGAGATCCAGCAGCTTCGCCAAATCCCATTGCCCACTCAGCATCTTCTTGCTGAGGCCGACCTGGATGGTCCCGCTACGGTCGCGCAGCGTGATGAAGATCAACTTGCCGATGTCGCGGAGCAGAACGATGCGGCCGGCACAGCGGGCCCGCTGCCCTTCCTGCTCATCCTGGAATCGCGCCTTGACCGCTTCGGCCGCTTCTACGTCATCGTATCGAGAACCGTAAGGATCGAGGCCTAAGGCCTCGAGTTTTGCCAGCTTCTCCCGTCGTTGTTGTTCGAATTTGTCACTATCGGCTTGAATCGTCAATATCCCACCTATTCTAGTATACCCCCGGCTCTCAGTTCGCCACCAGCGCGTCGGCTTCGATCAGCTTGGCCTGGACAACCAGCATGCCCATCGCCAGTTGGGGATCGGCTTCAAGGGTTTCTTCAATCGTGTGCTTCTTGTAAGCGTCTCCGTGCTTCTCCCGGGCAGCCTGTACGAGAACGTCGTTGTCGCGCTGCACGTCGAGCATGCCGCGCAACTCTTCGCTGGTCAGCTTCACCTCAACGTCCGGCCCAACGCCCCAGTCTTTGCCCCCTTCCTTCTCTACGGCGGCGCGACTCTTGACCCGCTGGTTGGAGGGCAAATGGTAATAGGCCATCGTGTACTTCAACTGGGCGCCACCCCCGGGATAGTGAGTGATGCCCTGCACGCTGCCCTTGCCATGCGTCCGGGTCCCGACCAGGGTCGCCCGCTCATGCTTGGGGTCCGCCAGGGCGCCGGCCACGATTTCCGAGGCACTGGCCGAACCCGAATTGATCAAAATGACGAGCGGATAATCCGCCTGCGTCCCCCGTCGATGGGCATACTCAAAGGTGGGAATCATGCTGGCCTTGGGCTGCGTCCGCACGATCAATCCCTCTTTGATGAAGGTGTCGGAGATGTCCACGGCACTGTCCAGCAGCCCGCCCGTATTGAAGCGCAAGTCCACGATCAGGCCCTTGAGGCCCTGGTCGTCGAGCTCCTCCAGCGCGTCTTCGAAATCGGCCGCGGTGTCGCCGGAGAAACTGGTGATGCGGACATAGCCGATACGATTCTGCTCGTCGACCATATACAGCCAGTCACCCGAAGCGGTGCGCTGCCAGCCCCGAATGGTTGGCACCACGATCCGGTCACGCGTAATGGTGATGTTCTGGGCCTTTTCCGAACTCGGCCTTTTCACGGCCAGCGTCACGGACGTTCCCTTGGGACCAGTGATCTTCTTGACGGCACAGGTCAAGCTCATGTCTTGGGTCGGCACGCCATCGACAGCCTCGATCACGTCACCGGCATCCAGCCCGGAGCGGTAGGCTGGGGTATCGGGCAGCAGGCTGGCTACCGTCAGGAAACCACGCGGCTTGGAGATCTCGATGCCGATACCGGTGAACTCGTTCATCATCAGCTTCTCGAAATCCTGCACCTGACGTGGCCAGACCATCACCGTGTATGGATCGAGCACCTCCAGAGCCGCCTCGGCGAAATGCGCGATCAATGGGCGCCGAGGCAGTTGCACGGTCGCATCGTTGAGCGACAGGACCTGGTCCATGACCTTGAGAAACTTGTCCTTGCCAAACGTCGCGGGCGCCGCTTCGATCTCATCGCGGAGCCCCGCCAAGGCCACCGACCAGGCGGTCACCTTCTCGGCTGTGGGCGGCGTAAACGAATGGCCGTTGTCCGAAAGCCCCTCGCTGAAGGCCACGGTCAGCACTTCGGCCAACTGATTGCACCGCTTGATCGCATCCAACCCCATCTGGGCATAATCGATGCTGTTGACATAGTGGAGGCTCAGCGCGTCGAGGGCCCGCACGAACATCCGCTTCTCGACGCCGTTGTAGCGCTCCTTGCGGGTCTCACACGGGCTGTCCTGGAACGACCCGGCGATACTGGCCTTGGCCAGCAGTTCGTCGGCGTAGTCGGAATAGCCGTGATTGTTGGGATCGATGGCCTGGAGCCAGTAGTAGTACCGGCTGTACGCATCGAGCCATTTGCCTTCGGCCTCCAGCGTCGTGCTGCGGTCCACGCTCGTCTGGAGCGCCTTTTGAACAAACGCATTGGCCATCAACGACGCCTTCTGCTGCTCGTCGGCGAATTCGCTCGCCCGGGCAATCACCGCGAGCACGTCGGTCACGTCGTTGGGTTCATTCGGCTCATCACCGCCATCGTCGCCCTGCACCGTTTCGATAGCGCTGAGATCGACCACCCCTTCGAGCTTGTCCAACTCGGCGAGCTGTTTCTCGAAGGCCTCTTTCCGAGCCACCTGCCGGCGCTGGGCAATCTCGCGGTACTGCCGAACGATCCGCTCGAGCAGTTCGGCACGTGTCTGATCGAAGTTCCTGGCCCGCCGCGCCTGCTGCTCGGCCGCATCGAACTTTCCTTGGTAGACCAACCGGCAGGCTTCAGCGATCGGATCGAGTGCCGTGCTGGCGCTACCCGAACCCGAGATCGACGCCCCACTGCCGGTTCGAGTCTGGCCATGTGCCGCTCCGGGCCAACACGCAAGGACTAGAACGAGTCCACACCAGACCGATAGCAGGCGCGCCAACGGCGTGCGCCGAATGCCAAACCCGCACCACCTGGTCCTGCACGCAGATCTCTTCGAGGCTTGAGGTACCAATGCACCACTCCTTTCAGCTCTTCACCTCTGACGCCGTCGGACGGGATCTCGGCAACTCCTGTCTCCCATCAAACTACGGCCGAAGCCCACGTACAATCTCCGCGGGCTTCGACCGTCAGAAGGCGGTTATTACAGACATTCCTGGGCTTTGCCGGCACATCCCAGGACTTGCAATTTGTGGCGGACCATCTCCCGGATCGCATCCCGGCCTGGCCCCAGGTACTTGCGCGGATCGAACTCAGCGGGCTTCTCCGCGAAGACCTGGCGAATCTTGGCCGTCAGGGCCATCCGTAAGTCCGTATCGATATTGACCTTACACATGGCCATCTTGGACGCCTTGGTCACCATCTCCTCCGGGACCCCCATGGCATCGGGCATCTGGCCGCCGTACTTGTTGATCAGGTCCTTGAATTCCTTCAGTACGCTGCTGGAACCGTGCATCACCAGCGGGAAGCCCGGCAACTTCTGACCAATCTCTTCTATTACGTCGAAGGCCAGCGTTGGTGCGGTCTTGAATTTGTAGGCTCCATGGCTGGTGCCGCAGGCGATGGCCAGCGAATCGCAGCCACTCTTCTCGACGAATTCCACGACCTGCTTCGGATCGGCCAGGTGCTTGGCGACATCATCGACACCGACGACATCTTCCTCAATGCCTCCAAGCTGCCCAAGTTCCGCCTCGACGACGACCCCGCGCGGATGGGCGTACTCTACCACCTTCTTGGTGATGGCGATGTTTTCCTCGAAGGGCAGGTGCGAGCCGTCGATCATGACCGAGGTGAACCCATCGTCGATGAACTCCTTGCAGGTCTCGACGGTATCGCCGTGGTCGAGATTGATGGCCACGGGGATGTCGGGGTTCTCTTTGACCACCACGTCGATAATGGCCTTGAGATAGCTGTTCTTGGCGTATTCCCGGGCGCCACGGGAGATCTGCAGGATCAGGGGGGCCTTCTCTTCGGCGACCGCCTGCACGATACCCTGCGTGATTTCCATATTGTTGACGTTGAAGGCACCAATGGCGTAGCCATTCTTGTAGGCCATTTCGAACATCTTCTGGGTGTTGACTAACGGCATCATTTGCTCCTTACAAGACCAGTAAATCGGTTTTAATCTCTTGAACTCGGCCCAAGGCTACATCACCGGCGCCGGCCGAGACGCGTTTTCATCCCGAAAGATCGTCGGGCCCGCACCAGACGACGTCGTCTAGTACGACTCCGCGGCCCCCAACCCCGTGTATCGCCCCTGGCCGATAGCCAATTCGGGCACCCCCTGCGGCCAGAGACTCAGAACGATCCGCTTCTCGTCCAGCGATTCGTCGGCACTGAGGGTCAGGGCCAGATTCATGCGATGATACTTACGAATCAACGTTATATCACTTCGAATGCCCGCGCCATAGTCAAAATCGTACTGCTGAGAGAAAACGCCGGTGTATCGGGGGTCAATGACGTAGGTGGCGGCGAAGGTAACGGCGTTGGAGCCCCGTTCCTGGCCACTTTCGATGCGGCGCAAGTACCGACTGCCTATGTAGTAACTCAAATTGGGCCAGCACAGACGGGAGAAGCCCACGTCGATCTGTTGGGCCACACCGCTCTGCATGTCGAAATTCGCGTCTCCCAATACCGCGGTCGTATCGCTAAGCCGCAGGGCCATTTCCGCCTCGATGTGATTGCGGCGCGGCCCAAAAATCCCCGTGGTGCGACGATCCTCAGGCAGAAGCACGCTGCCGATCCGGTTTGCCAAGGGAATGAAAGGCTTGTTCCAGAGGAACTGGTCCGGACCGGCCGAACTGTCTCCCGAGTCTTTGACCCAGACGAAGTCGAGGTCCAGCCGGAGCCAGTCAACCGTACGTTTCCGCCCCTTGGGGCCCCGTTTCGTCTGCCACCGCTGGGATATCCCGAAATCCAGGGTATCGCGCTGCTCTTCGACCCGATCGTTATTCGTGTAGGCGACCGCCACAATCTGGGGCTGAATGATGTGCCGCAGCTTGTCGAGATCCCAGAACCGCGACTGGACGTTCGGATAGACCTTCCAGAAGGGCTGGGTGGCCATGCGAACGCCGGCCTCGCCGATCAGCACCGCATCCTGAGACTCAGCGGGTGCATCGTCCAGGCTGGCCTGGAAGCCCCCGCCGTCCTCGTAGCCGAACGTCCCGGCAACGAACGGAACGAACTTCGACTTGCCCACCGACAGCGGCATGTCGATTTCGTTGCGGGTCATCGTGTACGTGAAGAAGCCGTCCGGTCCCAGATCGTTGCTGTCCGTCCCGTAGAGGTAGCGGTAGCGGCTGATCTGGTTGTCGCTGTAGAACGTCAGGCGATCATCGAAGAAAGACTGCCCCGTCCAGTGGAACTCGGCGGTAGGCTGCTCCTCGACCTTATCGAGAAAATCATTCAAACGGGCCTTGCCGAGCAGGGACAGGCCCCAGTTGTCCTCGATACGCTTGACGTGCAGCAGGGTCTCCTGCTCTTTGGCCATGTTGTATTCGCCGCGATAGAACTGTTGCAGGAAGTTCTCGTCGGACAAGTAGCTGGCTTCGGCCGTCAGTTGCCAGTTGTAGGGCAGGAAATGGCGATGCTGGAACGCGAAGCGCCCGCGCGTATCCTTGCTCACCGGCACGTTCTTTTCGGTACGGCTGAGGCGGTCCTCCCCATGATCGTCGATCGCATAGCCCAGCAAACGGCCGAAATAGGTATCCCGCTGATATTCAATCTCCACCCCACCGCCGAGACCGCGGTCGCTGAAATAGTCCAAAGCCAGTGTGCTCTCGGTTCCCTCCGGTTCCTGGAGGCCGAGCAGGCGATTGAGGAACCATCGAGTCTCGATCGATGTTCCGTAGGTACTGTCGTTTCCGATGCGGACGCTCCTGATGGGCACATCCGGCCTCTGGAAATTCGGGCGCAGAGAGGGCCAGGCAAAGAGCGTCGTGTCGTAGTACTTGAACCGCACGTCATCCAGGCGGGCATCGAAGCGATTGTCGGGAACCTCAGCCCCCCGCTCTGTATCCGCTGTATTATCAATGACTTGCAATCTTGACGCCGTAACAGACAACTGTGGCGTGTGGAACTCGCTGGTCGTCACGGTAACATCCCGGGCCTCGAAATGATTGGCCGCCACCTGCCGCAGCTCGGCAGCCCGGATGTAGACGGGGATGTTCCGCGTTTCATCGTAAGTCTTCAGGACGGCGTCGTTGGCCAGCCCCCGACTGTAACGCAGGTCGTAGTACAACTCGGAGGCACGGATGGTCCGCTGGCCTTCCCGCAACTGCACATCCCCGGCCACGTACACCTCACCGATGCCCTGCTGCTCGCCCAGCAACGGGCTCGTCTCGGAGCGGTTGGGATCGTCCGGATAACGCCAGAGAACGATGCTGTCGGCCTGCAACTCAATCACGCGCAAGCGGCCCGTCTCCTCGTCCAATTCCTGCCACCACGCGTAGACACGACCCGTGATCGTGATCACCTCTGCGCCCGCATCTTTGGTAATCTCCGGCGTCAAAGGCACTTCAGTCAAAGGCGCGATGCTGACCGTCAAGCCGCCCTTGGCGCTTGCCTCCGGCACGTTCTCGACATCGGTCTCTGTGGGCACGGGCGCAGATTCGGGAGACGGCGCCGGCTCGTCCGAGCCGGCCGCTTCGAAGGCGGCCAGCGCCTGGCGATAGAGGAGAAGCCCTTGCGGACTCGTTGTCTGTTTCCGCTGTGCAGTGATATACAGCTCTCCGCCAATGGTCAGTTCCAGGACAACGACCTGACCTTCCCCGATCGCCAGCACCTCCCACGGCGCGTTCGGACCGATCTCGGTCGGCTCCGGCGCCAAGGTTCCGGTCAGATAGACCTCCACCCGGTACCGCGCGTCGACCCCACCCTCTGTCCTGGGATCGGCCGGCTCGATGCGCACGACGGCGTTTTGGCTAACCAGGTGACGGCCCCCGACGGCCATTTCAAATCCGTCTCGGCACACCAGCAGATGCCGATCGGCTCCCGTCCGCTCGCTGAAGAGTTCCCCGACCGTCAGACGAAGGTCCTGGCTGAGCCACCGGCGACGCGCCGAGGCCCGGTCGTCTCCCGCGGACGAAGACGAGGCGGTCTCCGCGCCGAACGCACCGACGGGAGACAACAGAAAGCCCCCCAGCAACATCCCTGTGATCAGCCAGCCATATCGCATGCCGCGACGGTCTCACAAACAACAACTCAGGTATTCAACCAGACTTACGCTGCCCGCGATTATAGTCGCCGGCCTCGGCAAAGCCAGCAAAAACCCGGAGTCGTTCGCCGGCACCTTGATCTCCCTGATCCTTTGCGATAGAACCGGTGGCGATCCGGCGCACCGGAGCGCCGCTGCCACCCAAACCACGAGGATCATCATGGCCAAGCAAGACTATACGCCGTATCAACAGAACATCATTTCGCAGTACTACGACCGCCTCGACACCATCATGCTGACCAAACTCCAAGGACTGATCAGCGATCTGTACTTAGCCGACACGCAGGCGAAGCAGGACCGTCTTTGGAAGAGGATTCACCAGGCGATGAGTAAGCTGGGTGCCCCGCCGGCCATCGTCGAACATATCATGGCTCAGCGCGATGTTGAGATCCTGGCCAAGAACGTTCAGGACTGGCTCAAGAACACGAAAGCCAGCCGCTAGCCAAACCCAGCGTCCGCTCACTCGTTCTCATACCAGGCGATCTTGTCATCGCCCTCAGATGCCGAGAGGACGTCCAGGTCGCCGTCGCCATCCAGGTCCGCCGCGTAAACGGAACGTGCCCTGTCAGCCCAGACGGTGATTGCCTGCTCGAGGCCGAACCAGCCGGTGCCGTTGTTCTCATACCAGGCTATCTTGCCGTCTTCCCAAGACGCCGAGAGTACGTCCAGATCGCCGTCGCCGTCCAGGTCCGCTGCGTAGACGGATTGTGCCCCATGGGCCTCTGTAGTGATCACCCGCGGGGCACCGAACTGGCCGATCCCAG
>Ga0272443_10007535_pt1 | contig 10366 bp, 2 predicted proteins | sample SSMAcet12_FD_193581 | JGI IMG/M metagenome (GOLD analysis project Ga0272443, IMG submission 193581) | Marine sediment archaeal communities from Little Sippewissett salt marsh, Falmouth, MA, United States - SSM-Acet-12 | ecosystem: Environmental > Aquatic > Marine > Wetlands > Sediment ... | reverse complement strand
CGTTCACGATCGAGGTGACGAACACCGGCGATGTGCCGTTGACGAATGTGACCGTGAGCGATCCGCTGACGCCGGACTGCGACCGCACGTTCGCGTCGCTGGCGGTGGGCGCATCCGAGACTTACACCTGCAGCGTTGCTGTCACCGAGGACTTCACCAACACGGTGACTGTTTCGGCGGAAGATCCCAACGGCGATCCGATCACAGATTCCGACACGGCGGATGTGGATGCGATCAACCCGTCGGTGTCAGTGAGCAAGACCCCCGACACGCAGCAGGTGGTGACCGGCGGAACGGCAACGTTCACGATCGAGGTGACCAACACCGGCGATGTGCCGTTGACCAACGTGATCGTCACCGACGCCAACGCGCCGGACTGCGACCGCACGTTCGCGTCGCTGGCGGTCGGTGAAAGCCAGAGCTACACCTGCAGCGTTGCTGTCACCGAGGACTTCACGAACACGGTGAATGTCAGTGCGGAGGATCCGAACGGCGATCCGGTCACCGACAGTGACACGGCGGACGTCGATGCGATCAACCCAGCGGTTGACATCCAGAAGACCCCGGACACGCAGCAGGTGGTCACCGGCGAGACAGCGACGTTCACGATCGAGGTGACGAACACCGGCGATGTGCCGTTGACGAATGTGACCGTGAGCGATCCGCTGACGCCGGACTGCGACCGCACGTTCGCGTCGCTGGCGGTGGGCGCATCCGAGACTTACACGTGCAGCGTGGTGGTGACCGCTGACTTCACGAACACGGTGAACGTCAGTGCGGAAGATCCGAACGGCGATCCGGTGACGGCGAGCGACAGTGCAGATGTCGTGACTTCCAACAACCCGACGATCAATATTGTGAAGAGCGGTCCCGGAACTGCAAATCTCGGTGAGGCGATCGTCTATACCTTCACTGTTACAAACGACAATCAGGCTGGCGATGGCACGCCGATCCTCGATGTCTCTGTCACGGACAACATCGCAGGTGTTGCGATCTTTGTCGGTGGTGATACCAACGCCGATGCCAGACTCGAGGTTGGTGAGACGTGGATCTTCGAAGCCGAGTACTTGCCAACAGAAACGGATCCTGATGTGATTGAGAACGTGGGTGTGGTTGATGCGGTTGACCTGGACGGGGATCCTCTCAGTGCCTCTGATTCCCACAGTTTGCAGCTTTTCAAGAATCCGCTGATCGGTGCGGCGAAGGATGTCGTGTCGATTACCAACAACAACGATGGTAGCTACACCGTCATCTACGACATTGTGGTGAGAAACCTCGGGGATGTTGCACTTACAGAGATCCAGGTGGAAGACGACCTCAGTGCAGTATTTGCCGCTCCGGCAACCTTCACCGTGGAGACCGTCAGCAGCTCCACGCTCACCGTCAACGCTGCTCCGACATACGCCGGATACGACGGAATTCCTCCGTCTCCGGGCATTGATCTGCTTGCCGGAATTGATCAATTGGCAGTGGGCGAAGCCGGAACGATCCGAGTGACCGTCTCGGTGATCCCAAGAACGAATCTTGGTCCCTTGGAGAATACGGCCACAGCAAGCGGCTTGAGTCTGGGTGGTATTCGGGTGACAGATCAGTCTCAAGACGGCCCTGACCCTGATCCTGATCAAGACGGAGATCCGACCAACAACGATGATCCCACGCCGGTGACTTTCACCGAAGCGCCTGCGCTTGCTTTGACGAAGTCGGTCGATCGCGCTGTTGTGCTCGAAGGCGAGACCGTGACCTACACGTTCTTGGTTTCGAACCTTGGCGATGTCCCCGTTTCATCTGTGGCCGTGCTGGATGATCGATGCTCCCCTGCGCCGGTGCTCGTTGCTGGTCCAGGGACTGTCGAAGGGGACACCAACGAAGACGGTGGTCTGGATGTAGATGAGGTGTGGACGTTTACATGCAATGCGACGATTACGCAAGACGTCACGAACACGGCGTACGCAATCGGAAGCTCGCCAGCCGGCCAGGCGGTCCAGAGCCCTGTTGACTCGGTGTCCGTTGATGTGATTTCTCCTTCGATCAGTGTGTCGAAAGATCCGGCGCTGCAACAAGTGTCTGTGGGGAGCAACGCGGCGTTCACCATCACCGTTACGAACACAGGTGATGTGCCTCTCACTGACGTGGTCGTCACCGATACGCCAGCTCCTGGATGCACCCGCTTGATTGGCTCACTGGGGATCGGCGAGAGCGAAACCTACTCCTGCAACGCCTTGGTTGGCGAAGACTTCACGAACATTGTCAGCGTCAGGGCCGTGCATCCGATTGGAGGAACCGTCACGGACGCGGACTCAGCGTTGGTGGATGCTCTGCACGCCCCTGCGATCAGGATCTCGAAGACCGGTCCGAGCACTGCAAACGTCGGCGACACCGTGACGTATGAGATTGTGGTCGAGAACGATGCGATTCTTGGGGACGGTACGCCGATCCTGAGTGTGTTCGTCACTGACAACCTCTCGGGTCCGGCGACGCTCATCAACGGTGATTCCAACAACGACCGACGGCTCGATGTCGGTGAACAGTGGTTGTTCGAGGCAGCCTACACGGTTCGCGACACGGATCCAGATCTGCTCGTGAACACGGCTGCGGTCGAGGGGCGCGATCTCGACGGTGACTTGCTTGTGGGTGAGGATGATCATCCACTGGATGTGTCGTACAACCCCATCCTCGAAGTTGTCAAAGACGGGCCGTCGCTGGCCGCAGCGGGAGAAGAGGTTCAGTACACGATCTCTATCTCCCATGATCTCCAACTCGGCGATGGTTCGCCTGTGAGCGGAATAACTGTGAGCGACACGCTTGCCGATCCCACGCTGTACGTGGGAGGAGATGATGGCAACGGTGTTCTCGAATCGGATGAGACATGGCTGTTCGTTGCCGTGTATACGGTCCTGCCGACCGATGAAGCACCGCTACAGAATGTCGCAACGGCGAGGGGTACCGATCCTGAAGGGGATCTCGTTGAGGCGACGGATGAACACATCCTCGTCGAGATTACACACGCTCCGACGCTTGGCATAGACAAAACGGGGCCCACGGTGGCCGGTGTCGGCGAAACGGTTGCCTATCGATTCGAAGTGAGCCACGGAGCCGACAGCGATGGTTCACCGATCTCGCAGATTGCGGTCTCCGACAACTTGGTATCTCCGATCAACTACATCTCCGGGGATGTCGATCAAGACGGTCGACTCGAAGTGGGCGAAACCTGGATCTACGAAGCCGACTACACCGTCTTGTCCACCGACACCGAACCGCTTGAGAACACGGCAACGGCAACCGGCACGGATCTTGATGGAGATCCAATCGGTGATGAGGACTCTCATCGAATCCTCGACATTGAGTACAACCCCGTTCTGGATCTGGAGAAGTCTGGGCCTAGCGAAGCCGTCGTCGGCCAGACGATCACCTATACATTCATAGTCCGTCATGACCTTCAGCAGGGAGACGGATCCGCCGTCTCGAATCTGGATCTTGTGGACGATCGAATCTCTCTCGTCCAGCTTCAGAGCGGAGATGACGGGGATGGGTTGCTTGAGTCGAACGAGATCTGGACCTTCACAGGCGTGTACACCATGCTTCCGACGGATCCGGAACCGATCGTGAATCTGGCAACCATCACGGCGATCGACCTTGATGGTGATTCCATCTCGGCATCCGATGAGCATGTCGTTGATGGAGAGTTCGATCCGGCGATCCGCATCGAGAAGACAGGGCCGGGCACTGCAGTTGTCGGAAGCGCCGTGGAGTACAGATTCACGGTGACCAACGATGATTCCTTGGGCGATGGATCGCCGTTGTCGGACGTCACCGTCAGTGACAGCCTGGCTGGCGTAGCAGCGTACCAAAGCGGAGATGATGGCGATGAGCTGCTCGAAGTGGGCGAGACGTGGGTGTTCAGGGCGATCTATACCATCCGGTCCAGCGACGATGACCCTCTGGAGAACACCGGGACGGTGCTGGGACGAGACGGCGATGGTGACTTGCACACCGATCAAGCAAGCCACCTATTGGACATCCGGTTCGACCCCGTCCTTGCAGTTCGCAAGCTCCTGCAAGCAGAAACATCTACGTCCAACGCGCTCGACTACCGGATTGAAGTTCGGCACGATGCGGCCAGCGATGGCTCTGCGATCGCGCTTGTGGAAGTCGATGACGATCTTGCCGGGCCTGCATCCCTCGTGTCGGGTGATGACGGCGACGGCCTTCTTGAGGCCGACGAGACGTGGATCTTTGCGGTGAGCTACGCTCTTCCCGAAGATCCAGGATTGTCGGTGACCAACACCGCCACAGCCACAGGGGAGGATCGTGACGGAGACACCGTGGAAGCAAGCGATGTGCTGTTCACGAGGCTCGGAGCCGATGTGGCGTTGATCAAGACCGCATCCCCTGACTCGGTGTCGCCGGGGTCAGAGATCCTCTACTCGATCCGGGTCGAGAACCTGGGTCCGCAGGGTGCGGAGAATGTGGTTGTGACAGATGCCGTTCCTGTGTTGATCCTGGGTGTAGAGTACTCACTTGATGGTTCATCGTGGTTTCCGTGGTCTGGGTTTATTGTCCTCGGGAACATCGGGCGAGCTGAGATCCGGAACATCCTGATTCGGGGTACATTGTCACCCAATCCTGATTTGGAAACGCTGGTCAATACAGCCTTCGTCATCTCCGACACACAGGACCCCAATCCGGGGAACAACACATCCACAGTGACAACCGACGTGTTACGGATTGCGGATCTGGCGATCGAGAAGACCGACTTCCCGGATCCGATCGAATCAGGAGGCGAGCTCACCTACACCATCAACGTCCGGAATCTGGGCCCTCAGGATGCACGCGACGTTGAGGTCGAGGAAATTCTGGATGGCAACGTGAACTGGCAGAGCATTGTGCCGAGCCAAGGGATCTACGATTCCGTTACACGAACCTGGCGGATCGGAGAGCTTGCCGCAGGAAGTGAAGTAAACATGGTGATCGATGTTCTTGTCGATCCCTCTTTCGAAGGAACGCTCACGAACGTTGCTTCGGTTTCGTCGCCGGCTACGGATCCAGTCCCCGGCAACAACGTCGCCGTAGAGCTGACCACCGTACTGCGAACGATCGGTGCCGGGGGAGGCGAAGAGCCGGTTGTCTGCCGACAGTACTTCGCAGAGGTGGATGATGTGTGGTTTGAGACCGACGTTTCGATGTTTGCGAGTCACTCGTTGCTGCGATTCGCGACCGAGGTGCAGGAGCCGCGGCTCGATCCCGAGACGTTGTTGCCCACCGGAATCCGGCTGGCCGCGCGACGCAGCGTCGATACGGCACTGGACAACGCGCTTCAAGTGGCTGCGTTCTCCGGCAACGGAATCGAACTGCGTCTTGCCCCGGCCCTTGTTGAAGCGGCTTCTGCACAATCGGTGTCCGCTGAGAGCCTTGTCGATCAGCTGCTTGATGCTTTCTCCGCAGACGCCGGGCTTGCGCCTGCGGATCGACCCGAGGACGAACGATGGGTCTTCCTGGAGTTTGCGGCAGGCGATCCAAGGTTCGATCGGCGAACCGATGCCTTCTGGCCCGCCGGGATCTGGCGTGAAGTTGACAGAACACTCGACCCGCGAGCTTTCGGAATGGGGCTTGCTGCCCAGTCGGTGCTGGCAACCGAACTGATGCAAGAAGAAGCTCCTGTGAACCGGTATCTTGCTCTTGTGCTCAGCGAGGTGATGGCGAACAAGGTAGACGCCATCGCAACAATCCTGCCGGCGATGACCGTCGATGCGGGAGGAAGACGGTACTTCGCCGAATACGACCAGAGGGTGGCAGCCACAGGATCCCTGGAGTTGGTTGCTCGCTCCGGATCGGTGACGCTTTCCGATCAGCTTGCGCTCATCCTTGGACTGCAGGAGTTCGTGCGCTATACGAGCACATCAGGATGGATCCAGTACGAACGCCTGGCAGCCAACGTCGGTGTTGATCGAAGCAACTCGAGGACGCAGGCAAGCACGCTACTGAATGAGCTGTGGGTTGGCGTGAGCGGCGGACCGATTTCCGTCGACGGATCGGCAACCCTGCTGGAGCTTGGGCAGCTTGCTGCGGTTCTCGCAGCGCAGAATAGGAACACCGCTCTCGGAGGGTGGACCGACGGGCAGATGCAGCTCTTGAGGCTTGTATCCGAGCTGCTGCTGCAAGCACAACGCCAGGACGGCCGATTCGATCGGGGCAACGAGCCGGAAGCGGGATCACAGCTAACCGCTCAGGCGTCGGGAGTCCTCGGACTTGCATCTGCATACGAGATCCTTGATGAGGATGCACTCCTTGACGCTGCGAGAAAGGGACTTGAGTACCTGGGCGCATCCTCGTGGGATGAAGAGCTCGGATTGTTCCGCTCTGGATCCGGCCTGGATGAAACCGCCGTATGCCTGACTCCGGAAGAGATTGCCGTTGTGATCTCTGCGGTGGACGCAATCATCCCGTTCCTCGAGACCGATCAGGCGGATCTGTGGACGCGGCGCGCGATGAAGTTTGTCGAGACAGTCACGGTAGAGCTGGGTCTGCAGCTCTCGTATGCCTTGGGCTCGGGAAGCTTCGGCGTGTTCCCGGCGTACGCGAGTCCGATCTATACGCCGATTCGCCTGACCGATGCCTCTGAAGGCGTCGCACCCGTCTTCCAAGCCAGCCTTTGTGTGGAGCGGAGCTCCGAAACCGGCGTATGCTGCGGAGCAGCGACGCGAGTTGATCCGTGGTTCGATACGCCTTCCGGGATGTACGCCGCACACGCAATCCAGGAATGCTTGCCGCGGTTTGAAGAGATTGCGGACGCAACGCTGGCCAGCGTTGTGCTGCATTCGGGTCTGGGGGTGCCGCTGCAACAAACAGCTGCAGTCAGTGCGTCGCGAGACGTCGGAAGCGACAACCTGGCAGAGATCCTCCGCGAGCTTGTCGGAGCGGCACAAGTGAACCTCGCGGACCTGTCCATGCTCGGACTCGAGTACGAGTCCGGCAGCCCACGTCTTGAATCTTCCTCGGAGCTTGCGTGGCGTGAGGAAACGTTCTTCGACCGCGTGACGGGTTCGAGTCTGGGGATGTCTCTTGCGCGAGAGGCCCAGGAAGCGGCACAGCTTCTGGCTTCGCGAAGGGGTTCAGCCTACGGCGAGACCGCCGACGAAGGAACGGCAGGGTTGCTCTACCTGATCTCGGCACTCGGGAAAGTTTCGTACATCGAACAGGTGCTGGATCGCATGGAGTCCGAGAAGGGCGTCAGGTACATCCCCCACGCGGTCCGTCTGCAGGATGACGGAAGAGAGATCTTTGATGTCGTTGAACCAATCAGTGATTTGCAGGATTTGGCATCGATCCTTCTCGGGCTTGCGGAACTGCGGAGGGGGATCGCCGGGTCCCTTGAATCGGCGGTCCGCGATGTAGGCGCAGAACCAGTAGCGCTCACGGAAAGGATCGATGCGTTGATCGGCACGGCATTGACGATCCTTCTCGAACGGCACTACGACCCAACACAGGCCATCTACGTGCGAAGAGCGTGGATCGGACCGGACGGATGGGAACAGGATGGCGTTCCCGATCCGGCTGTGCTTGGCCTGCTCGCGAACAGCTTGCTTGCGGTGAGTGAGACGGTTTCCCCGAACGTTCCGCTGTACGGTGATTCACGAGAGGCGATCACTCGCGTCGCGGAGTTCATACAACTGCAGATGGAACTTGAATCGCCATCGATCAGCCTCACAAATCTGAACTCTGTCGCCGGAGCGATCCTGACACTCGCCGCTTCTGGAGAACAGACCGCCGTTCAGATGGCGCAGGAGCTGTTCGAACGCATGACAAGGGAAATCGTCGCTCTCACGCAAATCGAAACCCCATGCGGTACAAGTGAATGGGTCTACACATACGCCGGGTCGGATGGAAGCTGTTTCACCGCTTGGGATGTCGGCCTGGTGACGGCATCTCTCTCTCGGTTGGCAGATGTGGTGGATGCACCCGAGCAGATCCTTCACTGGCGGGACCGGTTTGTCGCATTCCTCCTGGAGGACTCCGGACTGTCCATGGCCTACGGCATTTGGCCCGCTTGCAAGAGTCGGGCCGTCGAAGGAGCCCTTTTTGCGCCGGTGATAGCCCGCGAAAGCTGCGCAGGGATCGGTCCGTAGATTGCGTTTTGCGGGCGGCTTCGTCTTCTTGGAGGGGCTTGGCGGAGATGTAAGTCTGTTTCGGTTTTTGTTGCCAAGACGCATCGATCGAGTGTGACGCAGATTACTTGCGGATGTCCTACTGTCATGAGTCAAGAGGGGGCGGATGTCTATCTGTAATGCGCAACACTTGTCAACATGGAGACATGGACTCGAGTGCGTTCTCTTCGTGTTGCATGCGCATCGGCCCTCATTCTTGCCATGGCCTGCTTGTGGGGGTTGGCCGCGGTGGCACAGGAACCGTCGGCGGATGATGGGGCTGAGACGATTCAGGAAGAGCTGCCGATCAGCGTCTGGGGCTCGATGACAGCAACGATCAACGTCTCCGAGGAGATCCCGCTTGGTATCCAACAGATGGCTCTTACGGGAGTCCTGGATATCTGTACGTTCTCGGCACAGATCCAAGCAGGGTTCACCGAGGCGGTCTTCGATCGGTTCAGCATCCAAGCCGCCGGCGCGGTTGGGACCATCGATCTCAGCTCCACCCTGACGATGAACCCAGCGGACGGATCGTTCGAATCGTGGCAAAACGGCGTCGCGTTCTCGGTGCTTACGGTGGACTTCGTAGACACCATGTATATCACGCAGCCGCAGACAGCCTCGTACAACCAGTTCGTTGCATCCGGAAGCGTTGGTGATTGCAGCTTCCAGATCAACACCAAGTCGGGGACTTCACCGTTCTGCTTCCAGGCAGCGAATGCATGCTTCGGATGGCCCACCGGCCTCTGCGGAGCGTCGGCCAATGCATGCACCTTGTTCACGGATGAGGGCTTCGACAACCTCACCTTGTCCCTGAGCGATCTCCTATGGTACGAAGCTCCCTCGGGGTTGAGGGCACTGCTGGATGCGACGTTCACATTCACGACCGATGTGAAGATTGCGGAGCTAGCTGCACGGCTCGACACGGATTGGGGCATTTGCCCAGGGATTGAGGCGATCGTGGACGTCTCGACTTCGTTCCCGCCTCTGTCTATCGATGGGATCGACCTTCGCGGGCTCATCTTCGAGCTTCAGATCGGAAACATCACCGCAAGTCTTGCCGAGTCTCTGGATGCAGCATACGACAGCTCCGTAACGGGAAGAAGCGGTGCAGCCGAACGGTTCAGACTTGAGGGGATCCTCGAAGGCTGTTGCGCATCGCCGGGATCGTTCTCCGTGGACACCTATTTCGAACGCAACCCAGGCGTGGGGGCGTTCCTGTTCAATTGGTACCGCACCGAGATCTCGTACGATCTTCCACTGTTCGACAAACTCACCATCAGCGGTGAGGCCTGGTATGCCGCCGTGAGTCCAGTGTGGGGTGGGTCGCTCACGATCTCGTTTACCTGGTAGGAGCTTCCACGCCTCGAATCTCACATCTGACGAATTCAAGAACAGCCTCGTTGGGGTTCCTATCGAGACTCACCGATAGATCTGAACCGGCGGATCGCGGCGTGTTGCGGTATCCTCTGGTGAGTAATCGCGGATGGCAGTCGAGTGATTTGGGAAGGGAGGCGCGCGTGGTACAGACGAACCGATTCGAGGAAGAACGAGCACGGCGGAACGATCTTGTTCTTGACGATGCGCCGCTGCCGCTGCGAAGGCTCTTTGCCGTGGATCAAAGCGCCTATGAAGAAGGTGCTCTGCCGAGAAAGACGAAGGAGCTGATGGGGCTTGTTGCCTCGCTTGCGTTGCGTTGTGACGATTGTGTCACGTATCACTTGATCGAAGCGACCCGCGCAGGAGCGTTCAAGGAAGAGATCGAAGAAGCGTTGATGATTGCAGCGGTGGTCGGCGGATCGATTACGATTCCGCATCTGCGAAGGGCGCATGAGGTTCTCGAAGAGGTGGGAATCTCGGCTGTGAAAGACTCCGCCACGGAAACAGACGAGACGCGTTAACAGTGTGACAAGAAGGGGGATCGATGAAGGTTCTGATTGTGACTGCAAGCCCCAATACGAACGGCCTGACCGCTGCGTGTGGCGAAGCCGCGCGACAGGGGGTTGTCGACGGACGTAGCCCGGCCCGCGTGATCGATTTGAATACGCTGAACATCGCACGCTGTGCGGTCTGCAATGACGGATGGGGAACGTGCCGCACGGATCACGTGTGCCAGATCAAGGATGACTTCCAGGAACTCCACGAGTCCGTGCGGTTGGCGGAGGGGTTTGTGTTTGTCACCCCGGTGTACTTCGGGGAACCCAGCGAGTCGATGAAGGCGTTTC
>Ga0272443_10007534_pt1 | contig 10366 bp, 10 predicted proteins | sample SSMAcet12_FD_193581 | JGI IMG/M metagenome (GOLD analysis project Ga0272443, IMG submission 193581) | Marine sediment archaeal communities from Little Sippewissett salt marsh, Falmouth, MA, United States - SSM-Acet-12 | ecosystem: Environmental > Aquatic > Marine > Wetlands > Sediment ... | reverse complement strand
GCAGTGCCCGCTATCCACCGCGGCACCCAGCGGGCACTGCGGGCAAGGTGATAAAGAAGCGTCTCCGGCTCAGTCATCCCCTCCTGAACAAGAACGATCCTTCTGCCGCGTATGTTACGCGGTACGACAAGATCAGTTCCCGTAACAACAAGGTCGTAGGCGTGCAACCTCCCCCCGACATCAATCTCGACATCGTGGTCATGATAGAGCTCCATAGTCCGCTCTGCCCTTCTCTTGCCCATAATGCTGAACTCAAGTAATCCTGAACGAGCTGCAAAGCCAAGCACACCATCGTCATAAAACGGAGAGAAAAAACGCTCATACTCTCCGAGATGTCCGGCAATCTGAAGCATCTGGGTAGTCTGATTGACAGATCCTCCGATAAACAGAATTTTCTTTTTCATTTTTTATCGAATATTCGTGTAATCCTGTGTGCCCGGCCTGATACCGTAATACAGAAAAAGGGCGTAACCTGCAGCATACCACAGCAGCTCCTTCAGGCGACGAAGAAGCACGAACGCTCCACCCACGACAACGTAATCCTGCATTGCCAATGCTTTGAAAAAAGCTAAAAAACCAAAATCCTGAATACCGAGTCCAGAGGGTATGACAAACACCACAGAACGAAGCAGCGTCAACGATGTATCGAGAACAACAACCTTGTCAAACGCAACCTCAGCACCAAGAAGATACAAGATAAGATAACTCTCGACACCCAGCATCATCCAGGCAAAAGTGTAATAGATAGTCGATACAACGATCATTTTGACGCCTGTCTGACCGAAACGTTTGAGCTCACTGTCAGTTTCATGAAAAGAATTTTCTTTGCGTAACAGCCACCTTCTCAGACGCGTAAATGGAATAGCCATGAGCAGACCATGCAATCGACAGGCCATGCCTCCATCGAGAAGCATGAGAAGAAGAACAACGAAAACAGCAATAATGAGCAGAGCGGAGACAAGGACAATCCAGCCGAGCCCGGGTATTCCTATGAGCTGTACAGAGAGCTCCTGCAGCCAGAAAAAACCCAGCAGTGCGCCGACGAGCGTATAGATTCCCTGGCTGAGTCCAAGCACGAGTTTACGAATCACGACCGCTGCTACAGCAGCAGGAAGAGGAACACCAAGAAAACGTTTACAGAGATAGGGACGAAGAGGTTCTCCGACAGCTACGCCGGCGGGAACCGTCATCGAAACGGTTTCAGAAACGAGCTGGATGTTAAAAAGTCTTCGAAACGCAATCGGCCCGGTTGCAACAGGAAAGAGTTTTTTCCAGCCTATCGTTTCCAGGATGTGCAGTGCTGCATAGGGAAGAAGAAGAAGAGGAGCGAGCCAGCCGATATCGATGACGAGGTCCAGCGATGCCCTGAGATCGATCTGCAGAAAAAGCCATACAAGAAGAAGGATGCCGGTCAGAAGCCCGGCATACCCTGCAAGCGTTGTTCCTGAAAAAGAGATCTTTTTCTGCATGAACGTTCTGAAACAACAGGAGATACATGAATAAAAACCATTCCAAACAGAGCGATCAGCATTGGTGTATCCGCTCTGCAGTGACCTGCAAGGCCAATCTTTGCAACCGTTACGAAAAAAAACAGGTTCGATCGTAAGCTCAAAAAGATGACTTGCAAAGATAGCAAACTAATGTTAAATATTCAGTTTACGTCGATCATACAAAGTATGACGCTCTTGTCAGAGAAGGGTGAAGAAACGGCAATGACGCCGGACAACAATGCTATCGGATCACGCAATAAACACGATAGAATCGCCCAACAAGCCTCTTTATAGCAAAACTTCTTCGCGTATGGGACTTATCTATTCAGATTTCAGCACACTGCCTGATCTTTTCAACAAAGTCTTCACCCACTACAAAGGGCAGCCCGACAAATTCCCTCTTGCAAGAAAAGTCAACGGGAAATATGAACCGATTTCCTATGATTCGCTGCGTGAAGATGTCTCGGATCTGGCGGCATTTCTCAAAGATAAAGGAATCGAGCCGGGCGATCGTGTTGCCATTCTTTCCGAAAACAGGCCGGGATGGTACCTGGCAGATATGGCAATCCTCTCGATCGGCGCCATCGACGTTCCGCTCTATCCCTCTCTCCCCCCGAACCAGATTGAATATATCCTCAAGGATTCGGGATCGAAAGTGATCATCGTGTCAAATATGCTTCAGCTCGGCAAAATCATCTCTGTATGGCAGGACCTCCCTGAGCTTGACTCTATTATTGTCATGAACAGGCTTGAAGAACCCGAAGAAGGGGTCATTGAGCTTTCGGAAGCCAAAAAAAGAGGAAAAAAGATTCTCGCCGAAACACCCGATTTTGTCAGTTACCAGATGATCAAACCAGATGATATCGCCACAATCATCTACACGTCAGGAACCACCGGGGTGCCGAAAGGGGTCATGCTGACACACCGCAATATCTGCGAAAACATCAAATCATGCTCAACGATCATCAGGCTTGACGAATCTGACAGAAGTCTATCGTTTCTGCCGCTTTCTCATGCCTATGAACGTACCGGCGGCTACTATCTGTTATTCGCATGCGGAGCGGCGATTTATCTGGCCGAAAGCATCGAAACCGTTTCACTCAACATTGCCGAGGCGAAACCTACCATTATTTTTACCGTCCCGAGACTCTTTGACCGTATCAGAACAAATATTCTCAAGCAGATTGCCAATGAAAGCCCGGTTAAACAGAAGATATTCAACTGGGCCTGCAGCACCGGGATGCAATACCACAAGTCCTCAGAGAAGGGTAAAATCTCACCAACCCTGACCTTGCAGCATAAGGTTGCCGAAAAACTCGTCTATCACAAAATCAGTCAGAAGTTCGGGGGCTCACTTCGCTTTTTTGTTTCAGGAGGCGCTGCGTTGCCACAGAAAGTAGGAGAATTTTTCCAGGGGCTGGGAATCACGATTCTTGAAGGTTTCGGACTGACTGAAACATCTCCGGTAACCAATGTCAACAGACCCGAAAATGTCAAGTTCGGTACAGTCGGACCGGTCGTCAACAATGTAGAAATATCAATTGCTTCCGACGGAGAAATTCTTTTCCGGGGGCCCAGTATCATGAAAGGCTACTGGAATGATGAAGCGGCCACAAAAGAGGTCATTTACGACGGCTGGTTCCATACAGGAGATATCGGAGAACTCGATGAAGACGGATACCTTAGAATCACTGACAGAAAGAAACATATCATCGTCACTTCGGGAGGAAAAAACATCGCCCCCCTACCGATAGAACACCTCATTGCAGAAAGCCCCTATGTCGATCAGGTCATGGTGGTAGGAGAAAAACGGCCTTTTCTGACGGCGTTGATCGTACCAAATTATAACGAGCTGAAGAACTATGCGGAGGAAAACGACATCTCTTCGGCTTCAGGCAGCGAGCTGTTGAAAGACAAACAGATCAACAAGCTCTTCGAAAATCTTCTGCGGACAGTCTCAAGACAGCTTGCCACACACGAGAAAGTTCGCAAGTTCCTCCTCATCCCGGAACAGTTTTCCATTGAAAACGGGCAATTGACGCCAACCCTGAAACTCAAACGACGGGCAATTTCATCGAAATTTGAAAAAGAGATCAATTCGCTCTACAAGGCAATGGTTTACAACACGGAATAACCCTCTGGCAACGCTACATAAGCAACTATCCACCCCGGAATCTTTGCCCCCCACACAGCGCTTCAACTGCCCTCGGGAACCCTGAACGTGACCGGCCCGGCTCCGTTTTCCGATCCCCGACGTTCAAGAAGTCCATCTTTTTCCATATCCGAAAGAATGTCAGCGATGTGAAATGGAGCGTCACCATAGCGCACCTGAATCTCTTCTGCAAGCATACCGTCAGGCTCATGCAGAAGATCACGGAGAATCTGGCCTCTGTACCACCGCCTGGAACCGGCAAAACTGCTTTGACGGCTTACAGGACGAATACCGCTTCTTTTCGAGGTGAGATACAGTGCCCCATAATCCATGAGCGCATTATGCCATTGCCGGCTCTTTGAAGGGGGGAGCACGGATTCGGCTACAGCAAAAAGATCGGAAGCAGAGATCGACTCTGGAAGAGCAAGCTCGTAAATGAGAATTCTGCGAATATTGGTATCGACAGTCGCAATATCGCGATTATCGGCAAAGATCGGTATGGAACGGCTTGTATAACTGCCAATGCCCGGCAGGCGAATCAGCTCATGAGGCTCCCCCGGCACAACACCATCAAACTCATCAATGATCATTCCTGCCGCTCTGTAGAGACGCTCTCCCCGTGCATTGTAACCGAGCCCGTTCCATAAAGAGAGTGCCTCGCGTAGAGGGGACGCGGCGAGTGATCTCACATCAGGAAAACGATGCATCCACGCAAGGTATTTAGGAACGACGCGCTCTGCCTGGGTCTGCTGCAGCATGACTTCACTGACCATGACCGCATAACGATCAGTAGTCTCGCGCCATGGAAACGCCCTGCGGTTGGATCGATAAAAATCAAACACCTTCTTCTGAAGCGCCCTCTCCCCGTCACTGTCAGTCATGAGCAATCCCCAAGAGAGATGGTGCTATGAACGACTGCCTCTCCTCGCTCGTCAAGACAAAGCGATGCTGCTTCAACAAAGGGATCGTGAGCAAAAAAAAGAATCGATCGATCTTCGAGCATCCGGGACAGAAGTCGTCGTTTTTCATTGATCACTTCAAGTGGCTCGATATCAAATCCAAGCCCTCTCGACAAACCCAGATGCGCTGCCGAGGGCAGCAGATCACCTCCATGAACCAGCGAACGCTTTTCATCGAAGACTCTGACAAGCTGCTGTCCTGCGGTATGGCCTCCCACACAAAAAAGTTCAATCCCGGGAAGCAGCTCTGTATCCCCGTCAAGCAGATTCAGGTTACTGCACTCCTGAAGGGCCTGAACAAACTCCTTGCGGTAACTGGGGCGCTCTTTCAGATTCGGAGAAACCGCAGACAGGTAGTTCTGCTTCTGAATATGAAAAACAGCATCCGGAAATATGGTATCAAGATGATCATCATGACGTTCAAAAGCGCCGGAGAGATGATCAAAATGCAGATGGGTAAACACCACGTCGGTAATATCGGCACGCTTCAGACCAACCCTGGCGAGCTCGTTATCCAAACGAAAGTCAGTCAGGCAATAGATCTTGCTGAGTTTCTCCGGCCACGCATCGCCCATTGCGGCATCAACGAGAATATGACGACCCTTTCCGGAAATAAGAAGCAGCCTCATTGAAAGCCGTACCCGGTTCAACGAGTCCGGCCTGATAACTTTTTCCCACATAACCCTGGGAACGACGCCAAAAACAGAGCCACCATCAAGACTGAAGTACTGCACATCAAGACAGTGAAGCCGATAAGAACCAATTGTAAGCATAGGTTAACCGGACAATGAATTTCAGAAGAAAGCAGCAACAGAAAAACGGCTCCCAAATGAGAGCGTCCATAAAAAAAGCCTGACGGAGTCAGGCTTTTTCAAGCTGATAAAAAAACGGGACATCACTTGCCTGCAGGTGCGGAGACTTTACGTTCCTTAACCCTGAGAGCAGCTTTACCGGTACGCTTACGCAGATAAGAGAGTTTTGCGCGACGGGTTTTACCGTATTTGCGAACTTCAATGCTCTCGATATTGGGTGAATTGAGCGGAATAATACGTTCGACACCAACACCGTTGGAGATTTTACGCACAGTAATGGTACGATTGGTTCCTGCACCGCTGTCAGAAATGATCACACCCTCATATGCCTGCAATCGCTCTTTTTCGCCTTCGATAACACGCAGCTGCATTTTGATGGTATCTCCCGGACGAATCTCCGGCAGGTCCTGACGTTCCTGTGCAGCTTCTACTACTTGAATTAACTGGTCCATGATAGACAACTTTTAACGTTATTTGTTCTTTAATTCTTCCAGAGTTTCCTCATCGAGAAGATCCGGTCGGCGCTCAAGCGTTCTGGCAAGCGCATTGCAGTTCCGCCACTCCTCTATTTTCTTATGATGACCCGACAAAAGCACCTCAGGAACCTTTATTCCCCGGTATTCCGACGGTCGTGTATAATAAACGCAATCCAGCATCCCTGTCTGAAACGAGTCGGTTAAGGCTGACTCACTGTCGCCAAGAACGCCGGGGATGAGCCTGATAACGGAATCCATGAGCATGAGGGCTGGAATTTCTCCCCCTGAAAGGACAACGTCCCCCACAGAAATATCCATAGTCACCAGCCGCTCACGGACTCTCTGATCAACCGCCTTGTAATGCCCGCAGAGAATAATAAGATTCTTCAGACGCGAAAGCCGGTTAGCGCTCTGCTGCTCCAGACGCTCACCATCCGGAGTCATGAAAATAACGGCATCATAGGATCGCTCCGCAAGAAGCTTTTCTATGCATTCAAACACCGGCTCGGGCCTTAAAACCATTCCGGCTCCACCGCCAAAAGGCGTATCATCAACCTGCTTATACCTGCCCAGCCCGTAATCGTGCAGATTATGGAGATGAATATCGGCCAGATGCTTCTCTGTTGCTCTATGCAAGAGGCCTTTCTGCAACGGAGATTCGAAAAATCCGGGCATGACGGAAATAACATCTATCCGCAAAGGCTTCATCTACAGGTTCTTTTCAACAACATTGCACAGGAACAAAACAGAGGGTTCCCGTTCATAAAAACTCATCGAAACGCCTGATGGTCATCTCGCCTTTTTCAAGATCAGTTTCTACGACAAATTCCTCGATTGCAGGAACAAGCACGATTTTATCTCCTGCTGCAATTTCATACACCTCATGAGCAGGCAGTTTCAACACATCTCGAATAACCCCGATTTCCCGGCAATCTTCATCAAGAACACGAAGTCCGACAAGATCGTGAATATAGGCCGTATCGGGAGGAAGAGGGATCAGATCATCCTCTGTAATGTAGATCCGCTCTCCCACGATCGATTCAGCATCCTCCCTGCTGTCAATTCCATAAAATCTCAGCAGAACAAAACCATTCTGAAGCGTTGCGCCTGCAACTCTTCGCTCAACGGCAGACTGTTCGGTCGCACCGACAAGCAACAGCTTCCTTTGCAGAAAACTTTCAGGAAAATCTGTTTCCGGCAACACCTTCAACTCTCCCTTCAAGCCTTTAGGCTTGAGTATGCGACCAGCAAGATAGAGTAGTTTATTCATGTCCGGAAACAGTTACGAATACTGTCAGCATCTGCTTATTCAGCACTTGCAGCTGCAGCGGCCTGAGCATCTTTTTTGGCCTGACGACGACGGGCTTTGACAGCAAGTCTTTTCTGAAGTCTTGCTGACTGACGCTCCTGCCACTGAGCCATTTCAGAAACAATCTCCTCTTCGCTGCGGCCTTTTCTCTTCAGGTTCATTTCATACAGCAACCCTGTTGCGCGAAGAAGGCTTTGAGCGGTTGTTGTAGGCTGGGCACCAACGCCAAGCCAATATTCAACGCGTTCTTTGTCAATGGTAATGCTATGGGGTTTCGCTGTAGGCTGATAGCGGCCAATAACCTCAAGAAACTTCCCGTCTCTGGGAGCACGGGCATCTGCTGCAACAATCTGATAAACCGGCATCTTTTTCCTGCCAGCTCTTCTAAGTCTGATTTTTACCAAAACGTATTACTATTTAGGTTAACGTAAAAAAAGCAAGTTATTATCGTTTCAATAACTTTTCAAGATTTAAATTCTGAGGCATGATCTTTCTGCCGGACTTGGTCATCTTTGTCACGGAGCTCATCATCTTTTTCATTTCCTTGAACTGCTTGAGCAGCATATTGACATCCTGAACCTTCGTCCCGCTGCCGCTGGCAATACGCATTCGACGACTTCCATTGATAATTTCAGGCGCCTGACGCTCAGCTTTCGTCATGGAACAGATAATGGCCTCGATCGGCTTGAAATCCAGTCCATCAAGGTCCTGCTTGGGAATCATTTTATTGAGACCTGGAACCATTTCGACAAGGCCCTGAATCGAACCCATTTTTTTGAGTTGCTGAAGCTGATCAAAAAAGTCATTCAGGTCGAATTCGTTTTTCATCAACCGGGTCTGCATCGTCCGGGTTTTTTCCAGATCAAGCGTTTCCTGAGCTTTCTCGACAAAACTGACGATATCACCCATACCCAGAATTCGCTGAGCCATACGATCAGGGTAGAACAGGTCAAGATCATCGACTTTTTCGCCGACACTCATAAACTTGATCGGCTTGTCAACGACATGCTTGATCGAGAGCGCCGCGCCGCCTCTGGCATCACCATCGAGCTTTGTCAGAACAACGCCATCGAAATCAAGGCGCTCATTAAATACCTTGGCGGTATTAACCGCTTCCTGACCGATCATCGCATCGACAACGAACAGGATTTCATCGGGGCTCAACTGTTTTTTGAGGCTCTCAGCCTCGGCCATCATACCTTCATCGACCTGCAATCGACCGGCAGTATCGACAATGACGACATCACAGCCGATCTTTCGCGCCTCATCGACGCCATCAAGGGCTGCCTTGAGTGCATCCTGTGCATCAATGGAAAACACAGGAACATCCACCTGATCTCCCATCGTTTTCAACTGCGCTATAGCGGCAGGGCGATAGACGTCAGCAGCGACAAGGAGCGGATGTTTCCCGTTCTTTTTAAGACGTTTTGCAAGTTTTGCACAAAAAGTGGTTTTACCAGACCCCTGCAGACCGGCAACCATAATCACTGCGGGAAGCTTGTTTGTCGCCAGGTTCAATGGTTTGTTTTCACCACCCATCAACTCCGTCAACTCATCGCTGACGATCTTAACGATCATCTGGGCAGGAGAAACACTTTTAACAACCTGCTCGCCAAGCGCTTTTTCCCTTACATCCTCAACAAATTTCTTGGTAACCTTATAGTTAACGTCCGCACCGAGCAGAGCTCTTTTGATATCGCGCATGGCAATACCAATGTTGACCTCGTTAATCGTCGCCTGACCGGCGAGTTTTTTAAAGGTCGCCTCCAGCTTGTCACTTAAATTATCGAACATCGCTTAAGACTTTTTTGATGCATATGCAAAGCTAAAATAGAATAGCTTTAATGATAACAAAAAAAAGACAGAAATAAAACCTATCGTATGGATTATACGTAAACCAACAGCTTTTTATTCCCTGACTCTTCGTATATTCCGGTTTTGAACGACAACGCTCAGACCGGCCTTCCAGATATGGATCTTGAAAAACTCTTCAACTCCTTCAGGAGCTGCAACATAGCAATTGTCGGCGATATCATGCTCGACAAATACATCTTCGGCCATGTCTCAAGGATATCGCCGGAATACCCCGTTCCTGTGGTCGATGTCTCGGAAGAAACATTCAGACTCGGAGGAGCAGCAAATGTGGCCGTCAATATCAGAGCCATGGGCTGCAGAACCTCGCTTTTCGGTATTACCGGAGCAGACGCAGACAGCGACATTATGCTGGAACTCCTCGGAAAGCAGGATCTCACAACGTCGTCCATCATCAGCGATGCATCGCGACCGACAACCTGCAAGACAAGGATTCTATCACAAAACCACCATATCGTCAGGGTTGACCATGAGAGCCGCCACCATATTTCCGATGCACTCGAAGCAGTTATCCTTGATCGGATGAGGACATCGATAGATGATTTCGACGCAATTGTTCTCGAAGACTATAACAAGGGGGTTCTGACCCCGCGTCTCATCAGAGAGATTATCGATCTGGCGACAGCAAAAGATGTTCCGGTGCTGGTTGATCCGAAACTTGAGCGATTTTTTGACTATCAGGGCTGCAGCATCTTCAAACCAAACATTTCCGAAGTGGCCGCCTCACTGGGAATCATGCCGCCTCAAGACGACACCGAAATCGAAACCGCCTGCGTTCAGCTTAAAGAAAAACTGGGCTGTGAGCATCTGGTCATAACGCGTGGCGAAAAAGGGATGACGATCTTCAATGACTCCTTTACCCATATTCCCGCAGCAACCCTCGACGTAGCCGATGTTTCAGGCGCCGGTGACACCGTGATAGCAATGCTGGCGCTCGGTGCCGCATCAGGCCTCGACATCGTCACAAGCGCAGAAATTGCGACGCTGGCGGCATCAACAGTCTGTCAGGAAGTCGGCGCGGCACCGGTAAAAACAGACAAGCTCCTCAAAGCCTGTCGCGACTACTTTGGCAGAAACCTCTGAAACGAACGTTCTAATAATGGGCCCCTGCCAGACCACGACACGAAGGTTCGAGGCAATGATGATGAGAAAAAAAAGACTGTTCGAATGATGCCGGGGCAGTTCCGCCTTACTGCTCACTGATGGAGATAAAGGCATCGACCTCAGACGGATAAGGAGGATTATACGATGGATCGAGAACAAGCTTCCTGAGGTTCTGTAAAGAGTAAAACGGCA
>Ga0272443_10007533_pt1 | contig 10367 bp, 8 predicted proteins | sample SSMAcet12_FD_193581 | JGI IMG/M metagenome (GOLD analysis project Ga0272443, IMG submission 193581) | Marine sediment archaeal communities from Little Sippewissett salt marsh, Falmouth, MA, United States - SSM-Acet-12 | ecosystem: Environmental > Aquatic > Marine > Wetlands > Sediment ... | reverse complement strand
AAGGGGAGACGATGCCGGGCACGCTGGCGACCGGCGGGAGGTGAGATGAATACGACGACTCGATTCTTCAGGGTCTTCACCCTATGGGCTTGCTCGACGGCCTCACTTGTCGCGTTCTCCCTTGCGGCGAGCGGTTCCGGGGAGGTCCCGCAGGAGGTCACCGAATGGCTCGTCGAGAGCGCCCGCGTCCTGGATGCGATCGAGCCGAGCGCGAGTGCCGCCGATCTGTCGTTTCTCAGGGACGCGGTGGGCTCAGCGCGGATTGTCGCCCTGGGCGAAGCAACCCACGGAACGCACGAGTTCTACACGCTGAAACACAGGATCTTTCGGTTCCTCGTCGAGGAAATGGGCTTCTGCGCCATTGCGTTCGAGATGGGTGCCGCAGAAGCCTGCATCGTCAATCGGTACGTGCACACGGGGGAGGGAGCACAGTCAGCTGAAGATGTCCTGCGCGTCTTCCAGATGTTCCTCGCATCGACGCAGGAGATGGTCGAGCTGGTCGAGTGGATGCGTCGATACAACGAGACGGCTCCCGAGGGGAGGACGGTGAGTTTCTTCGGATTCGACATGCAGTCGCCCTTCGCTGCGCTCCAGTATGTGGTCGACTATCTGAGCCGCGCAGCACCGAGCGCTGCGCCCGACGTCGCGGAACGGTTGGACTGCCTCCTCGCGTTCATCTACCGCCACCGGGAGTACAAGGCCGCGGCGCTGTCCCCATCGAACGGTCGACCGGTCGAGTGGACGCCCTGCGGGCGAACGCTGCAGTCGCTCGTCGATTGGATGGCGGACCATCGAGCGGATCTCGTTGCAGCGACCAACGAGTGCGAGTACATGCAGGCCGCGTACTGCCTTCGAGTAGCACAGCAGGGAGAGTGGTTCTTGACGCGGTACCCGCTGACCGACGCCCTGTACCAACGGGATCACGACATGGCGGACAACGTGGACGAACTGCTTCGGCTCGGCGGATCGGGGGCGAAGATCGTTCTTTGGGCGCACAATTCTCATGTGATGGGAATCGGAGGATTCCATCTCGGGCCGCTGCTGCGGGAACGCCACCGCGACGACCTCGTCATTGCCGGGTTTGCGCTCTACGAGGGCACGAGCTTCTGTCAGGGAGCGCGAAACGAGGATCCCGTGACGCTACCTGCTCCCCGCACATCCGAAGACTGGTAAGAACTGGCATTTCACTCGACCGGCCTTGCCGCATTTGGAGTGGATCTTCGAACGATCGACCGACAAAGCGACGCGGGGCGTTGGCTGTACCGAACGCATGGATTGAGGAGTCTCGGCGGCTGTTCCGGTGTCGCACCACGGCGCTTCGCCAGCTTGCAGATGCGATCGCTCCTCTCGCTGCCCAGTCAGGCGGATCTGCTCTTCTACGTCCGCGATGTCCGGGGCACCGAGCTATTGACAGATCCGGTCCCCGCTGCGGGGGAGCGACCGATTCACGACGAGCCGGTGAACCTCGGATTCGAGTCGGGCACTGACGGTTGGATCGAGGTTGGCAGCTTCTGCAATGACTACTCGGTGCATGCGGCGGCCGAGGCTGCGCGGTCGGGAACCGCTGGCTGCGTGGTCGAATGCGAGCGGGGCATCGGACAGCACTCGATGTCCCTTCATCAGTACATTTCCACGGAGCCGTATCGCGGCCATCGTCTCCGGATCGGCGTGTGGCTGCGCGCCGAAGGGATGGACGGGTGGGCGGCGCCGTGGGTCGAGTCGCACGGCCCGCCGCCCGATTTGGCGCAGTCGAGCGAGTACTACGATCTGTACGACGATCCAGTGCGAGGAACCTCGGGCTGGGAGTACCGGTCGGTCGAGCTTGCGGTCGGCTCTCGTCAGGGAGCCCTCTACTTCGGAATCGTCTGCTTCGGAACCGGCACGCTGTGGATCGACGACATCTCGATCGAGGTGGTCGACTAGCTCGGCTTCGCCGGTTGGCCTGGGCTCTCCAGTCCGGAGGGCGTCAGCAAGGCCGATTCGGCGTGCACGTGTCTCCCCCGCTTCCCGCGATCGGGCCGTGAGGGGAGACCGTGAAGACGAGGCCGGTTACGGCCCGAGAGGAACGTGCTCGTCGAAGTACGCGATCCGATGAGGGATCGTCTCCTCGATCGACCGCAGCATCTCGGCCGAGATGCGGTCGGACCGATACCGAACCGCGTAGTACGGCAGGAAGCTCTCGGCGACGTCCTCGCGAACCGGGTGGTCCCGGGCGTAGATGGAGATGAACTCGCCGTCAGCCTGTTGGGCGGCGATCCATCCACCTGCACGCGCGTGGAGAACGTCGAGCGATACGTGACAGGCCTCGTGAACGAGCGTCTCCTCGAGGATTCCCTCGTTCTCATACTGCCTCGCCTGGCCGGTATGGATGAGGATCTCGCCGTGACGCGCGTCCCCGCCGAACGGCTGAACGCCCATGAGGACGGCGACCGATCGGAGCCGGCGGCGGAGGACGTATGGAAGCTGCCCGATCACGTACGCGTAGCGAGCGGCCGCCGCCTCTGCGGAGGCCTCGGCCGCGAACTCCGGATGCACGCGAAACTCGATGTCGTCCCCGTCATCGAACGTGGCGATGAGGATGTGCACCCTCTCGATGCGGTCCGATAGGCCGGTCCGCCGATCGAAGAGCGTCCGGGCATCCCGTCGAACGTACGAGACCTGCAAGAAGGCCGACGGATCGGTCGGGAGGATGATGTCCGGATCGATGCCGATCGTCCCGTAGAACGGCGGCGTGGCGAGCGTAGCGAAGCTGGCAAGGAGAACCGAGGCGACAAGTACAACGCCCCATCGGGTCATGCGCACAGCATCCATCCGTTGCCGGATCCGGTCAAGTGACCTCCGTCTCCCGAGCCGGAGGCGATGTCGATCCGGATTGCGGTGCCCTTGCTGCCAGGTCGACGCCCGGGCGGAGTTCGAGCGTGTACTCGTGGTTCAGTCGGTCGACGTGCATGCCTGCCTTTCGGTACAGGCGGGTCGCGCCGGTGAGGCTCTCGGCATCGACGTGGAGGTGCGCCCGCTGCTTGCCCTTCGCGCGGAATCGGTGGAACGCCTCGAGGAGCAGGGCGAGGCCCAGCCCCCGCTTGCGCCACGGACGGAGCACGCCCAACGCCCCGACGTAGCCGGCGTCGCGATCGGTGCCGGAGACCGGATGGCAGAAGCAAACGCCGGCGATTGCGTCGCCGTCCCGCGCGACGAAGTTCAGGCCCGGATCGTAGTGCGGATCGGACTCGATCCGGTGGCGCGTCCGCTCCACTTGCTGCTCGAACGATCCCTCGACGTGGCCGTAGTGGTCGCGGAACGCCTCGTTCACGGCACGAACCGATTCCTCGAGTTCCGTCTCGACGTCGACCGGCGTCGGCCGGATATCGTCCGGCCACACCGGCTCGGCGATCTCCTCTTGGAGATCGATGGCCATCCGCCGGAAATGGCGGGTCGACCGAAAGCCTCGTTCGGTTAAGAACGCGGCGGCCGCGCGGTCCTCCTCGAACACGTTCTGTTCGAGCACCACCCGCGCATCGGCCGGGGCCCTGTCGATTGCCCGGCGGGCGCGGTCGAGGATCCAGGCGAACAGGAATGCCCCCACTCCGCGTCCCTGATGTTCGGCATCGACGATACCCCATGAGGAGACGCGAACATGGGGTTCGGAGACGTCGAAGACGACCGCGGCTGCCGCAAGCCGGCCCTCCGCATCCAGGACGACCCGGCCGTCGGCCTCCGGAGAGAACCCCGGTGTCGTCATCATGGACATCAGCCGGTCCGTGGTGATGAGGTCCGTTCCCACGATGCGGCGGCCGTAGTCATTGAACAACACTGTCAGTGCATCGACATCGGAAGCGGCCGCGCTCCGTACGCGATACCCGTCGGGGATCTTCCGCATAGCAGGCCTCCTCATGGCGTGAGGAGGAAGGATAGGGGAGCGAACGCCGAAACGCCAGATGCATCAAGCCGCTTGATCGAGCGGGTAACCGTCGCCGGCTCGGCGGAGGATCGGCAGGCAAGGAGAAGCACCGGGGGGAGTCTGCGGGATCGAACCGGGTGGGTCGACTCTTCAGCGGATCAATCCTTGGGAGCCCCATCGAAGGCGGGGCAGTCACTCCAGAGTTCGAGTTCCTCAGTCCTCGGGAGCGGGAGTCCCCATCCAGTCCAGATGTCGTTCATGAAGGCGGCCTTTCGCCCGCCGTGGCCACTGCTGTGCGCGTCCCCGATGACGATGACGTCGAACCCGAGTTCGAGGGCTCCTGTGATGGTTGCGGCCACACAGCTGTCGCTTGCCATACCGCAGACGAGCAGTCGCTCGATCCCCCGCGCCTCGAGGAACGGCTGCAAGGCCTCGTTCATGAATGCGTTTCGGTCCTTCTTCTCGAACACCGGATCATCGGGAAGCGGAGCGATCGAATCGGGGAACGCAAGGCGGTCCGCTCCGACATAGGCCGCATCGACACTGGTGTCCTGGATATAGACGATCGGCAGAGAGACCTCGCGGCCGAGGCGGAGGACCTCGGCGATGGCATCGACGAGGTAGATCCCGTCGATCGTGCGCCAGTCGCCTTCCTCGAGCCACAGCTTCTGCACGTCGACCACGAGGAGCGCGGTATCGCACGCAGACGACGGACCGGATGACACAGGAACTCCGCAGACGGCCAAGGCGAGGGTCCATGTGCACAGAACCTGCATGCGACTGGCGATCCATCTCATCCGGGCCGGTCCCTTGGCGATCACGTCCGAAGGAGCATCAACCCGACCCGTTGCGGTATCGTCTCGGTCTTCGTTCGGCTGAGCCTTCCGTACGATCCGGCAGACCGACGCCGCCGTCTGTGCCGCGCCGGGGAGAGGGTCAAGTCTTGATTCCCTTGGGCTGCTGAACCTCGGCGGAGGCTTCTCTGCGGACAGCCGAGCTTGGCGCCGTGAGCCTTGCGAACACGCATTCCATGTATCGACGAACGCCGACGGTAATCCCCTCTCCCGAGGCGCCGGCGACGGACCGCCTTCGGCGTCAGGCTGCGGTCCGTGTCGCCGGCCGCTGAAGGATCAGTCTCCTTGGTAGATCCTGAAGACGCCGCACCCGCTGGAGAAGAACAGGTCAGCATCTGTCTGCGAACCGATCACCCCGGCGGGATCCATCGGCAGATTCTGAGCAAAGACGATTACGGATCCATCAGGCGTGATCTGCAGCATGTGCATGTCATCCTGATGCCCCGGGAGGTACAGATCGCCGTGGCCTGCCCAGTAGATGTTGCCGTCTGCGGCTCCGGCAATGCATCCCATCGGGCAGCACATCTGAGCCGTTGAAAGGTCCGCGACCTCTTCGAACCGGCCGGCCGTCGTATTCACACGGTACAGACCGGCACGTACGGGAACGGTGGTGTGGTCGTCAGAGGGATACGCGACGATGTAGAGCGAGCCGCCCGGCGTGAATGCGAGGCTGTCCAGGCTCTTGCCGACAGCCTGTATCGAAAGCGTGCGGCGCCTTCCGTACTGGTCGACCGACCAGAGGTAGCCGGGGGAGATCCCCCAGAGATTCCCGGTCGAAGGATCCATCGCCAGCTCCCAGGCGGGCTCGCCGAATTCAGCCAGAACGTCGACATGGCCTGCCGGGGAGATCTCGTACACCCGGGTCGCGGATCCGCCGGGCACGCGGCCCATCGCGAGGGCATAGGCCGTTCCGTCGGAGGCGATCGCCAGACCCTGCACATCCGGCAGCAGTCCGCCCGCGAAACGGCGCGGTCTCCCGTCTCCGTCGATGCGCATGATCTGGCCCTCACCCATCACGCTTGGATGACTTACGCCGATGTAGACCCGATCCTCCGAGTCCGTCGCTAGCGCACGCGTATTCCCCATGCCCAACCAGAGAACGTCCAACTGCCGTGTAGACAGGTCGAACCGCACAACGTGATTGAACGTGATATCGACGCAGACAATGCGGCCCTGCGGATCGAAGACGAAGTCGCAAGGATGCAGACTCGTGTAGCTCTCCTTGACCCAGGGGATCAGCGTGCGTCGCCCCGTTGTCGTCGAGATCTCCCAGAGGCCGTCGATCAGATCCATGAAATACAGGCGCCCGTCGGCAGAGCACGCGATGTAGTTCCACTCACGCAAGACGTCGTGAACGAGCACCGATTTCGATCCGTTCTGTACGACCCGGTAGATGACTCCGGCGCCCTTGTCGTAGACGTACACCTCTTCTGTGAGCGGGTTGACGGCGAGATCGATGGCGTCGGAGAACCCAGTGGCGAAGCGTGTAACCTCTCCGCTCGGCGACACACGCTGAACGCTTGACCCATTGCCCTCCGTACCGTAGACCGCGCCCGAAGGCCCAACGTCCAGTTGATACCCGTAGAATCCGTGAGCGTACTCCGTTGCATGTCCACCGGGATCGATCTTCCAGAGGATTCCGTTTGCCCCCGTCACGAAGAGATTCCCGGCCGAGTCGAAGACGATGCCGGAGTTGTCGTCACTCGGAGCGGAGCGGTAGTCGCTCAGGACTCCTTGTTCGCTGAGCTCAAACAGCCTGTCTCCAGAGCCCCAGTCCGTCATCACGATCGTTCCGTCCGGTCCGACGGCCACATGACTCGGTGCCTGGAGCGGAGGATCGTAGACATGCTCTGCCAGATAGCCATCGGGCAGGCGGAACTCTCGTGCCAGTTCGTACTTCGGATCGTCGCTAAGAAGCCTCCCAGGATCGACTTCTGCGAGCACGGGGATTCCGCCGGGGAAGAAGAGGGTGTCCGTCGGCTGCCACAACTCCGCGCAGCACTCCCCGTGCATGGCGACGACCTCCACGAAGCGGACTTCGTTAGGGTCATCGGTGTTCAGATCGCGCAGATCGATCCGAACCTCGAGAGAGGAATCGTACGCGAACAACGAGTACTGCGTCGGGCCGATCTCCTGGAACCCATCGGTCACGTCGGCTCGATAGCCCTCGGGCGACCCCGGCGGCCAGGAAATCAGATAGTCAATCGATCCGACGCCGACGAACAGATCGAACTGCGCATACGGCTTGCTCGCATCCTCGAGCTCAACGACGAAGTAGAGCGCGTTCTGATTGAGGAACGCGCGACCTTCGATGAACCCAAGAAGGCCGGGTTCCTCATCGTAGGCGCTGTCCGGAATGATGGAGACATCATCCGGCCAGTCGGAGATGTCGCCGTCGATGACGATGTCCGTCGTGTTCGCGTCCTGCGCGCACAGCGGTAGCACGGCTCCTGAGATTGCGATCACGAAGACGCCAAGCACTGCAACGGCACTTCTGGGATGGAACGTACGGTACATGCTATACACACCTCCCATGTACGGAAACACACAACTCTAGCCTAGAGAGATCGTGGACATCAATCCGGGGGCACGCCGCCGCAAGAGCAGTGAGGGTCCCGGAGACTTCGCGGGTGGGTGGATCGGCGACTGAACCGATCCCTGAGCGGTGCAAGTCGGCGGCTGTGTCCCGGCCCCAGGTGAGAGACTTGACAGCCGCGGCATAACATGCTATGATCCTGTCATCATATGACACGATGGCAGCCGGAAGGGAGCCTCGATGACCTCCGAGACACGAAGACCGATCAAGCGCGAAACCCTGGCCGACCAGGTAGCGGCCGACCTCACCGAGCGGATCCTTGCCGGGGAGTTCCCGGGCGGAACGGCGCTGCCCACGGAACCGCAGCTGTCCGATGAGTACGAGGTCAGCCGCTCCGTGATCCGCGATGCCACACGGCTGCTCGCTGCGAGGGGCCTCGTCGAGGTGCGGCACGGCAAGGGCGTCTTCGTGACCTCATCTCAGAAGGGCCCGTTTGCCGATGCGCTGCTGCTTGCACTTCGCCGCGACGGTGCGACGGCCTGGGACGTCGATCAGATCATGGAGTGGCTCGCCATCGTCGCGGTCTCGCTGGCGACGGAGAATGCCTCCGACGAGGAGATCGAGCAGATCGATCGACTGGGCAAGACGTTCCTCGAGGCCCTGGGGGCCGCGGACGGAGCGCAGGACGAAGCCGCCGTCCTTGCTGTCGCTCAGCGGGCCGAGCAGGCCTATGACCGCTTCCTCGGTGCGATTCTGGAAGCGACGCACAACGTGGTCCTGCAGCATGTCGTGCAGCCGCTGCTCGCGCTGCGGCGGCTCCGGGAGTGGGATCTTAGCCAGGTCGCGGGCGAGCCCGGCCTGGTGAATCCAGTGGACGTCGATCGCCGCTTCCATGAGGCGATTCTCGATTGCCTGCGAAGCCGGGATTCGTCCCGCGCGGCGTCCGCACTCCATGGGTTCTTCACGCTGCCGCGTGAGGCGATCGACACGCTGAAGCGAACGCCGGTCGGCGAGGTCGCGCGCATCGTGATGACGTCCATGGCGAAAGCGCCAGGGGAGGTGTCGAGTGATTAGGGTCAGCATCCGGCTGGGTGTCGTGGGCTCCGCAGAGGTGGTGCTCGTCCTCTGCACCGACCCGGCGTGCCCACTTGCGTTCAAGGTGCGCCTGAAGTAGCTCGGAAAGCGGAACAGGGTGGCCGGTCCCCACACCGTCAAGCAGAGGGACCGGCCGACGGTCAGCACCCTAGGGTGCCAACGCATGGCCATTATACGGAGGGAGCATGAAAGAGAGGCTATGTTCGGCCCTCGAGGGACTGGATGTCGACTACGCCGACATCCGGTTTGACGAGGAGCGCAAGACGCAGATTTCGCTGAACACGGGCCGCGTCGAGAACATCGCGTCGTTCTCACCGCGAGGAGGGCACGTTCGCGCCTACGTGAAAGGGGCGAAGGCGATCGCGTCGTTCAGTCGTGTCGAGGATGCGCGGCGCGTCGCCGAGGAGACAGCGGATGCGGCGCGCGTCGCATCTGCCCACACGCCGAAGTCCACGAGCCTGGCCGAGGCTCCGGTCCTCCGGGCCTCGTTCCCCGTCTCGACGCCGTCCGACCCGAGAGCGGTCTCTCTTCGCGAGAAGACGGAGCTGCTCGGGCACTACGGCGGCATGGCGGACGCCGGCACCGATGTCCTGATGACGCAGTTCATGTACGCGGACTCGTACGCGCATCGCGTCTTCGTCAACACCGAGGGGACCGCGGTGAACTACGAGCACCTGATCTCGCACATCCTCGGCGTGGTTGTCGGCCGTCGCGGCGATGCCGTGCGACGGGCGTTCTTCGCCATCGGCGGCTGCGCGGACTACGGGCGACTTCTCGATCGCGAGGAGATGCTCCGGCAGGCCCTGTCGGATCTCGATGAGCTCTTGTCAGCCCAACCGGCGGTCGCGGGGATTCATCCGGTCGTCGTCGATCCGTTCGGGGCGGGGATCTTCATCCACGAGGCGTTCGGGCATACCTCGGAGGCCGACATGACCCTCCGCGAGCCGATCCTGCGCGAGCGACTCCGCCTCGGTGCGGAGATCGCTTCGCCGATCCTCACCGTGGTCGACGATCCGACGATCCCCGATCGCGGGGGGAGCTACCCGATCGACGACGAAGGCGTCGCTGGCCGGCGGGTCCACCTGATCACCGAAGGGCGCGTGACCGGCCGTCTGCACTCCCGGGAGACCGCCGCGGCCCTCGGCGAGTCGATCACCGGAAACTGCCGTGCCTCGGACGCCGGATACGAGCCGGTGATCCGAATGTCGAACACGCTCATCGAGCCGGGTTCGAGCACGCTGGACGAGATGATCGCTTCGATCGACGACGGCTACTACATCGCCGGCGGAGCAGGCGGGCAAGGCGGCATCGATTTCACGTTCGGCGCCCGCTGGGCCCGCCGGATCCGCAATGGGAGGCTCGGGGAGATGGTCTCCGACGCGAACCTGTCGGGGAACCTGTTCACCACGCTCAAGGGGATCTCGATGGTCGGGGACGATCAGCAGCTGTTCGAGTACTGCGACTGCGGCAAGGGGAGCTTCGACGGCGTGCAGATGACGACCCGTATCTGCGCCGGTGCGCCCCACATCAAGATCGATGCAGTGACGGTAGGAGGTGTTTCCGCATGACGTTCCTCGACGATGCAAGAGCGGCCGTCGATCAGGCCGAACTCTACACGCTGCGGCGCAAGACGATCCACGTGCGGTTCACGGAGAACGCGCTCGATCTCGTGGCGCATCGGAACACATCCGCCTGCGCGCTGCGCGTCATCTCTGGCGGGCGGCTCGGCGCATCGGTTGGCGAGTCGGCATCGCAACGTCTCCTCGATGATGCGTGCGAGACGGCGGGGTTCGGTCAGCCTGCGACGTTCTCGTTTGCGTCCGACCAGGCCTATCCGAACACCTCCGGCTACGACAGGGAGATCGAGAAGCTGACCGCCGGCGACCTGATCGAACAGATGGTCGATGTGCGAGAGCGGATCGTGCGGACCGAGCCGGAGGCCACGGCGCATCTCGTCTGCGAGGTGGAATCGGGCGAGCGTGCG
>Ga0272443_10007532_pt1 | contig 10368 bp, 6 predicted proteins | sample SSMAcet12_FD_193581 | JGI IMG/M metagenome (GOLD analysis project Ga0272443, IMG submission 193581) | Marine sediment archaeal communities from Little Sippewissett salt marsh, Falmouth, MA, United States - SSM-Acet-12 | ecosystem: Environmental > Aquatic > Marine > Wetlands > Sediment ... | reverse complement strand
CGGGTTGTTCATATCGTAGTAGCCCACCGAGACCGTGGACGCACCCAGCGCGCCGACGAAGTAGTCGTCCCAGTAGTCCAAGGGGGGATCCGGATGGTCCTGGAAACGCATCGCGGAAACCTGTCCGGTCAGACGGGGCGGCTGGTTGCGCGGCGGGGCATAGCCCACATGGGCCAGCGTGGCGCCGGGCACCTCGAAGTACTGGCCGTAGGGATTGAACATGTACATCGCGGAGAAGTGGTCGTCGGCCAGCGGGATGTAGGTTTGCAGGACGCTGCCGCCGCTGAAGTCCAGACCGGTGATCTCGACGGACAGCTTGCCAGTGCCGGCCAGATCGTACACCGGCCGGGAGCCGACATTCCACCAGTACTCGATCGGCTCGATGGGGTGGCCGAACGGATCGGCCTGGTGCGCGGGATTGGGGCTGACGGGCAGGGTCGGATCGACCGTGCGGATGTAGTAGTGGATGATGCTCTGGGCGTCGTTGGGGGTCTCGACGTGGACCTTGAGCACGATGTCGTTGGTCGCGTCGAGGCTGGCCAGGGTGATGGCCTTGTACCCGTCCGGACGGAAGTCCGCCGGCACGACGAAGGTGCCGTTGACGATGTCGGTGGCCCCTTGACGGATTCGCACATCGAAGGTGCTACCGATCACCGGCGTGCCGACGATCGCCCCCCGGGACACCGCCGCGAGCGCCAAGGCCGCCGCGACGACCAGCGGGAATCTCATACCTCTCATCTCTCATCCTCCCACACAGGACCGCCGGGCGCGATGCCGGCGATCCCTCAATGCTCGCCGGGTCGCATGCAAGGGCAGCGGCCGCAGCGATCCTGGATTGCCGACAGGAGAGAAGCTGGACTCGCAAGGAGTCCGGTGAGGGGCCGGACGACCGATCTAAACACAGCGCCCGCTTCCATTCTCTCTCTTCTCCTCCTCTTTTCACTATCTTAGCAGCCTGGCGGGCACCAAGTCAATGGCTTGCGGCACCGAGCTGGTGCGGGCGCGCTGCCGCGGCTGGTTATCGGACGGTCTGTCGCGACCGGCGGCCGACGGGCGGCTTCGGGCTGGCCATAGGGGCTTCGGACGCGTAGAATAGCGGCTCGCCCGACCGGAGTCGCCGTTTGCTGATCCCCATTGCCGCAAACCCGTCTCGGTGCCGAGTGTATGTGTCGTTACTGTGGGGAGTTCTCGCGGTCGGCGGCTGCACGGGCACCGGACACGACGCCCTGGAGATTTGGGCCACTGGGGACTGCAACCCCGTGGGTCCGGACAGCCCCGTCCAGCGCCAGACCGATTGTTTCGACGCGGCAACGGGTCAGGTGACCCTGCGCTCGGCGATCAACGAGACGGTCGCCTTCCAGCTTGTCCTGCGGGGCGGCGCCTCGCGGATCGAGGGGGTGGAGGTCGCTTTCGAGTCACTGGCAGGGCCGGGCGGTGCGACGATCGGGGCCGAGCAGCTCCGGGCCTTTCGCGAGTGGTTCATCCGGGTGCATCGCTACCCGGGCTGGTACCTCCGCCGGACCGGTCGGCGACGTCGCCTTCGCGAGATCGCCGACGTGCTGGTACCCCTGGAGGCACCGCGGTACGGCCAGCCGTTCAACCTGCCCGCCGACCACAACGAGATTCTCTGGATCGACCTGGCCGTTCCCAAAGGGACCCGGCCGGGGCGTTACCGCGGGCGCATCGTCGTGCGCGCCGAGCCGGAGATCGAGCGCAGCGTGGGGCTGGTTGTCGACGTGTTGCCCTTCTCGCTGCCGGGTGCCGGCCATCTGACGACGCAGACTCCCGTGTCGCTCGAGCGGCTGTTTCACCACCACCTGCGGCGGGATGGCCGGCCCTATGTGCCGCCGCGCATCAGCCCGCAGGACCCGATGGGCCCCCGGGCGGCCCGGCTGGCCAAGCGGATGTTCGCGCTGCTTCAGTCGCATCGCGTCGCCGGCTACGCGCCGGGGCTGGAGCCGCTGCTGCGGGTCGACGCCAACGGGCAGATCGAGATCGACTGGGACGACTACGACCGCGTGGTCGCCGGCCTGTTGAGCGGGCAGGCCTTCGCCGACCGCGTGGGCTTGGGGGTGTGGCGGATGCCGCTGACCCGCCGCTTTCCCGCGCCGCCGAGCTTCGGCGGGCTCGACTCACCGGGCTACGCGCGGACGCTGCGGACGTACCTCGCGGCGTGCGTCACGCACTTCCGGGAGAAGGGCTGGCTGGACCGGGCCTACGCCTCGGTGCCGATCCCCGATGGGCAGCCGCCGCAGCGATACCGCGTGGCCGGCCGCTACGGACGGATCGCCCGACTCAACGGGCCGCTGCCGCGCCTGGCGATGGCCCTGCCGCCGATGTCGATGGAGCCGTACGGCTGGGTCGGGCACTACCACCGGCCGTTGGACGAGTGGGCCGACATCTGGTCGGCCCCGGCGCGGTTCTACGATCCCGCGGCGATGCGCGCGCAGCGTGCGCGGGGCCGCGAGACGTGGTTCGCCGCCGACGAGCCTCCCTACAGCGGGTCGCTGGCGATCGAGGCCCCGCCGCTGCACGCGGTGAGCCTGGGGTGGCAGGCGTTCCGCTACGAGGCATCGGGGATCGTGTTGACCCCGGCGAACCACTGGTCCGACGAGCCGATGCTCGAGACGATCGGCTCGGCCGACCAGCCGAGCGACGCGTGGCTGACGTATCCGGGCCTGCCGTGCGGGCTGGACGGACCGATCCCGTCGGTGCGGCTCAAGCGGCTGCGTCGGGGCTTGCAGGACTACGAGTACCTGTGGCTGCTGGGGCGATACGGACGGGAGGCGTTCGCGCGGCTGCTGGCCGAGTCGCTGGTGAAGTTCGCCGGCACCGACGCCTTCGGTGACCACTTCGCCGACGGGATGGCCGGGGGCATCGTCGCCGATCGCGAGGCATGGACCCTGGCCCGGCGACTGGCGGGCGACGAGCTGGCGCGGGCCATTCATGGCGAACAGCCCGAGCCGTTCGAGCGCTTCGCGGAGCGCGTGCAGTGGCGGCGATTCCTGGGGCTGACCCGCAGCATCAAGCTCTGGGCCGATCCCGCACGCGTGCGGCTGGCGGGCGCCGAGGCGCCGGGCGAGCGGCGGGTGACCTTCGTCGTGTGGATTCGAAACGAGACGCTTCGGCCGGTGTCCGGACTGGTCCGTCTGGCGTCGCTGCCGGTCGGGTGGACGCCGATCGACTCGCCGGTGAGGGTCCGCCCGCTCGCGCCCGGAGAACAGGCCCAGGTGGAGTTGGCGGCTCGCTGTCCGAGCATCCCGGTGGACGCCTACGGCGTGTACCATCAGCGGATCGTCCTGCAGACGGAGGACGGCGCCGAGCGGAGCTGCGAGGCCCGCGTTGCCGAGATTGGCGCCCGGCTGACGACGCGGGCGATCAAGGTGGACGGCAAGACCGATGACTGGTCCGGAGGCGTGGGCAACGTGGCCGGTCAGTTCGTGACCGTCTCGGATCCGTCGGCCGAAGCGGACCCCGGCGCCCAGTTCGAGTCGGCCGAGCAGCCCACCGTCGTGCTGGTCTGCCACGACGGCCAGCGGATGTACCTGCTGATCAACTGCACGCATCGCCGGCCCGACCAGATCCGCGTCAGCCAGAGCAACTTCGTCCGTTACGATCGGCTCCGGCCGGCCGGCGACGACCTCGTCGAGCTGCTCTTCGAGCCGAGCAACAGCGGCACGGGCGGCAGCGGCGCACTTTATCACGTGGTCATCAAGGCCAACGGGACGGTCGTCACCGAACGCGGCGTCTCGGTCGAGCCGCCCATCGGCCGCCACGGCTTCTGGGCCGCCGACATCCGCGCCCGCCGCGGCCAGCGGCCCGGCGGCTACATCCTCGAGGTCTCGATCCCCTTCGAGGCCTTCGGCGCCAACGCCCGCGACGCGACGTTCTGGGGCTTCAACGTCGGGCGGCTGACGTGGTTCAACGGCGAGTACTCGAGCTGGGCCGGCGCCCGGCGATACCTGTACAGCCCCCGCAGCCTTGGCAACGTCGCCTGGGTGCGGTAGAGTCCCTGGGCCGCGGGCGGCGGGAGTCTCAGCGAAGTCGACGGGCTTGCCCGCTCGTGCGAATGCGGACACGGCCGGGCAAGCCCACCGTGGCACAGGGCAACGGAGCAGCTTGATGAGCACCAAACTCGGTTGGATCTTCGCCGGGGCGATCGTGGTGGCCGTCTGCGTCGCCGCGTTCATGATCTACTGGGGCGTCCCCAGCTCGCCGGTCTACACGGCGCGGGCCGGCGTGCTCGAGCGCATCGAGCCCGCCGTCGGCATCGACACGATCCTGACGCTGCCGACCGGCGCCGGCAACGCCGCCGACCACTACACCCGGGCCATCGCCGAGGCCGAGAAGACCTTTGGCGTGAACCCCGAATCCGGCGAGCAGATCGGCTACGCCGAGTTCGTCGCCCAGTACGGCGCCACCATCAAGGTGCTGGCGGACTGGCCGCCGGAGCTCAAGATCCCCGAATACGTGCTGGCCGGCTCGCAGATCAAGGACATGGAGCTGTTCGGCAAGTACATCTCGCCGACCGACGCCATGGCCGACCAGATACCCCAGATCACCCGCCTGATGGAGGCGGCGATCCTGACGGCGACTTACGGGCAGCTTCTGCTCGAGGCCGACCAGCCCGAGCAGGCGGAGACGTACTTTGCCGCCTCCACAATCTGCGGCTGGCACCTCGCCAACGATCGCGTGCGGGTCTATCAGGGCTGGGCCACGGGCATCAGTATCGAGGCCAATGGCTGCCAGCACATCGGCAAGCTCTACGTCGAGAAGGACCCGGAACGATATCAGAAGATCGAGGCCTGCTGGCGGGCGCTCCAGAAGGCCAGCAAGCAGGTCGAGCGCAAATGGGCCGGCGCGTTCGGCATCAACCAGCAGGGACGCTTCGCGACCGGCGACCTGCTGAACATCGCCCACCACGACGCCGACCGAGCCTGGCGCGTGGAGGCCCTGCTGAAGCTGGGCCTGGCGAAGTTCACCGCCAAGGGCCGCGGCGACCGGCGGATGGTCCGCTCGACGATCGACGAGATGTTGGCCTCCCCCGACCCCTTCATCAAGGCCGCGGCCACCAAGGCCAACGCCATGACCCGCATGGACGTCCGCACGGCAGGGTGACGGAGTGGCGGGGTGGGTTGCTGCATCGCGGCTTTCGTCGTGCGCCCGGATGGGCTATAATAGAGTGGATCAAGGACACGGCGCCCACGCAGGGGTCTTACCATGTGTACACAGCATCGCGTTGCCGGATCGGTCCACCGGGCGGGCTTCACGCTCATCGAGCTGCTGACCGTCGTGGCCATTATCAGTATGTTGATGACGATCCTCATGCCGTCGCTGTCCCGCGCGCGGGCCCAGGCCAAGGCCGTTGTCTGTCAGGCCCGGCTGCGTGACATGGGCACCGGCCTGGCGATGTACGCCAACGAGGAGAACACGCTGCCGGCCGTCCGCTACGAGGTGCAGTCCGGGCTGTACCACGGTCTGGCCGAGCTGATGTTCGGCCGCGTGGTCACGGGGTCCAACATCGACCGCACGGCCGGCGAGCACTTCCCGGTCCAGCGGAACATCGTGCACGGCTATACGAAGCGCTACCTCGAGTACTTCAACTGCGTGGAGGCGTCGCCCAATAACGACCACATGGGCCACTACCGTCCGTACTCGCCGGCATGGTGCTACGGCAGCTACAGCGTGACGGCCGGCGGATCGTGGAACACCGCCGCCAGCCCGGTCAATATCGACGCCCCGGCGGGCCTCGACCGCGTCCCGTACAACCTGCCCCTGCTGGCCGACGCCAACCCCGAGTGCACCGAGGACGTTACGAAGAACTGGATCGGCCCGGCCGAAGTGATGGAACCCGACGACGCCGGCGCCAACCGCATCGACACCCGGCACTACGGCGGGGCCAACTTCCTGTTTCCCGACTCCCACGTCGAGCGCCGCACCACGCTCCGCGAGGAGTTGGCCACCGACTACGACCTCAACGGCGACGATGACAGTTGAGCGGACGCCGGACCGTCAGAGGCGTCGGGGCCTAGGCCGCCTGGGGCCTACTGCCCTGGCGACCTGCGGGACGCCTGCCATTGGCGGTACTCCGGTGACTGGACGAATCCCTGGTAGCCCGCGATCTTCGAGATGTCGCCGATCTCGATGCCGAGCCCCTGTTCCATGTGTGCCAGCAGGCGGGCCGTCTCCGCGTCGTCGCTCGCCCGAAGCGACACCCTCAACTGTGCCCACCAAGCTTCCTTGAGTTCCGGCTCCGCCTGGGCCGCCCGAAGCGCGGAGTCTCTGGCCTGGCGGAGGTCGCCCTTCTCCAGCCAGACGTTGGCCCGCAGGCAATAAAGGTGGCCATCAGCGCCCAGGTCACGTTCAAGGATGTCGAGCTTCTTCAGGCACTCATCGTACCGCTGCTGCAAGAAGCTGTGATCCAGCGTTACGAGGGCCGCGGACGCATCCTCGCCGAACGAGGCGGCATAGTCCTCAAGTGCCTGACGGTACGCCGCGTCCGAGACGTTCTGGGCTGCCCCGATACGCATCAGCATGATCATCTTGGTCTGCTGGACCTCGGGCGGCAGGCGTCGAATGGCCTGCAGAGTCTGATCCCACTGCTGGCGCTGGTAGTGGCTCGTTACTCGCTGAATCCCTCGCAGCGACCCATCGGGCAGACCGCTGCCGAAACCCTGGGCGATCAGGGGGCGCATCATGTCGCTGACATACTGACCGCCCACGTAGCCGTACATGTCCACGGCGCGTGCGGTGCCCCCGACAACGGTCATCAGCCATTCGTGGTAGTTGACTCGCCCTCGCTCATCCAGCATGCGGAACAGGACCACCGCCTGTCCGCGGCGGTGCTTGACTCGGAGGTACCGATAGGATGCCCCGGCGGCGTTCTGGCGTACGAGCTCTTCGGGAAGCGCCCGCATCTCGGATCGCAGTCCCGCCAGGAACGCCTGTTCCTGCCGCTGGCGATCGCCCTTGGGCAGCGTCACACCTACCAGCACGCGCTTGCCGAGCTGATCGTAGTCGATGCTGTGCAGCATGAAGCTGGCATCGCCGACGGCCAGGGAGCGCTCGACCCTGCGACCCCATGCGTCGCACGCGGCAGCGCTGGGCGCGATGAGGGGGGCGGGGGGGCTGGCGCGGCGCTTGCACGCCAAGGCGACGCCCAGCACGACCAGGGCGGTAAGGACAGCGCACGATACGCGGGGCAGGCGGCTCATGGGCTCTCCGATCGCTGGATGGGCGTCCACCCGAAGCCGGGCCCCTCGGGCAGCTCGCACAGTATACCGGCGGCCCCCCCGGCATCAAGCTGCCAGCCCTCCGCGCTGACTGCCACGGGTCCATGACACTGCCGCCGGGGTGACGGCCACGCCATTTCCAGTCCCTTGGATACCATGCCCGAGTTGGCTACAGGCGAGCCGCCTGGCCCCGCTCACCGCAGCCCTCTCCGCCCCTCCACGGCTTCGCCGCGACTGGGAAGTCGGAATGGGGGGAGAGGGGGCCAGAAGCGCCGCCGAAAGCGCCGTGGACTTGACTGCCACACCCCACATCGCCGGGTCCGCATCCGCGGATCGTTTCGGCGTCACTCGGATCGGATGGCGCCCTGCCGGCCGCGCTTGGACAGCAGGACGATGTCTCGGAGGCCCTGATCGCTGGTGGCGGACATCCAGCGCTGTTCGAAGTCCTTGCCATGGACGGTCTGGGCGATGGCGGCCAGGGCGCGGAGGTGGAAGTTGCGCTCGTCGCGCGTGCCGGCCAGGACGAACACGGCCTTGACCTCGGGTGACTCTCCGGGGAAGTCGATCCCTCGCTGGGCGCGGGCGATCAGCAGCTCGAAGCGCTTCTCGCCGGGGACCACCACGTGGGGCACGGCCAGCGAGGGCCCCAGCAGCGTGCTGCTCTGCTTCTCGCGACGATGCAGCATGTCCCCGAGCGCCTCGGGCTGCATGTCCAGGCGCGGCGCCAGGGCCTCGGCGGCGGCGGCGAAGAACCGCTCGGCCGACACGTGCTCGTCGAGGTCCAGCACGGGGGCCTGCTCCACCAGGCGGTCGAAGCGGTCCAGCGTGACCTCGTCGCGCTCGTGGACGATGTGGCGAAGCTCGCGTTCCAGCGAGCCGGTCACCAGCTCGCGGGCGGTCAACCGCTCGATGAGATGCAGCAGGGCCGATTCCTGCCGGACACGCTGGCGGCCATAGAACCAGAACGTCAGAAACCCCGCCAGGATCAGACCCGCGCTGATGAAGTATGCCACCAGGCCCATCTCGAACAGGACGAACACCAGCCCGAGCATCGTGGCGATCTGAAGCCACGGGTACAGCGGGGCCTCGAACGACGGGCGGTAGTTCTGAAGCCCGCTCTCCCGCAGGACGATCACCGACAGGCACGACAGCACGTTGGCCAGGATCAGCACGGTGCTGGCCTCCTCCACCAGCACGTCGAGCTTCAGCAGCAGGCTCAGCAGGATGACCGTTCCGGTGACGGCGATCGCCCAGTGGGGGGTCCCGAAGCGGCGGTTGACGGCCGCCAGCGGCGAGGGGAGCAAACGGTCGCGGCTCAACGCCAGCAGGTAGCGCGAGGCGGACATGATCCCCGCATTGGCGGTCGAGACGAAGGCCAGCACCGCCCCGACGCTCATGGCCACGAACCCGAACTGCCCCAGGATGCCGCGGCCCCCGTCGGACAGCGGCGTCAACGAGCCGTCGAGGGCCTCGCTGTCGATGACGCCGCTGGTGACCACGACCGCCAGAGTGTAGCACAGCGTCACGGCCACCAGGGACAGCACCAGACCCAGCGGGATGGTCCGGCCCGGCTGATGGACCTCCTCGGCGATGCTGGCGACGTTGAGCAGCCCCCCGTAGGAGACGAACACGAACCCGGTGGTCGTGAAGATCGCGGCCAGGCCGTAAGGGGCGAAGGGGATCAACAGCTCCGTCCGCACGTGCGACATGCCGACGACAATGTACACCCCCAGGAGGATGAACAGCGCGACGACCAGGACCACTTGGGCGCGGGCGGCCTCCTTGACCCCGACCAGATTGAGGCCGACGAACACCGCCACCAGCAGTGCCCCGGCGATCAGCCCGTGCAGGTGCACGACCATCGCCACGAACGTGGCCATGCCGACGATCGCGAACGCGCTCTTGGTGGACAGGGAGAACCAGCTCAGCAGCCCGGCCACCGTGCCGACGCCCGGCCCGAAGCCGCGCATGATGAAGAAGTAGTCGCCCCCGGCCTTGGGCATGGCGGTGGTCAGCTCGGCGATGCTCAGCGCCCCGGCCGTGGCCAGGACGCCAGCCAGCAGGTACGACCAGATCACCCCCGGTCCGGCCATCTCGTGAGCCATGCCCGGCAGGATGAACAGCCCCGAGCTGATCATCGCCCCCGATGCAATGGCGAACACGTGCACCAGCCTCAGGCCCTTCCGCAGACTCGCCGGATCCGCCACGGTCGTCGTCCTCCATCCGATCCGATGCCCGTGGATGATTCTATGCTGCGACCGCCGGCCCGCAAGTGCGGATCGATCGCCCACCCTCGTGGTAGATGCGTCTGGTCGGCGACGGGCGGGGCGGCTATACTCGGCGGCGATGGGGCGCGAGTGGGATCACCGGGATGCCGCAGCCGTCAGGCGACATGTGCAGGCCGCCGTCGTGGGAGCTGTTCAAGCGGGGGATGGACCTCGTGATCACCGGCGGGCTGGTCGCGGTGCTGGGGCCAATGATGGCGGCGATCGCGTGGTGGGTTCGGCGGGACTCGCCGGGCCCGGCCATCTTCCGCCAGCGGCGGGCCGGGCGGGGCGGCCGGCCGTTCGTGCTGCTGAAGTTTCGCACGATGCGGACCGACGCAGACCCCTACGGGGACAGCCCGCGCGACGGGGCCGACCCGCGGCTGACGCGGATCGGGCGGTGGCTCCGCGAGCACAGCCTCGACGAGCTGCCGCAGCTTCTCAACGTGCTGCGGGGTGACATGTCGCTGGTGGGGCCGCGGCCGCTGTACGTCCAGCAGATCGCCGAGTGGACCGACTGGCAGCGTCGGCGCCTCGCCGTCAAGCCCGGTCTGACGGGCCTGGCGCAGGTCGCCGGCCGCGGGGCCCTGACCCGCGAGGACAAGCTGGCCCTCGACGTCGAGTACGTGATGACGCGATCGACGCGGCTGGACCTGCGATTGCTGTGGCAGACGCTGGCCGGGGGCTGGCGGGCCGAGGGCATCTACGAGGTCCGCTACTCGCAGGACCGCGTGCAGCGGGGCGGCGATGAGTAGCGGGTGCGTGACAGCCTGTGCAGGGCTGATCTGGCCCCCTCTGGCCCCATTCCGACTTCGCAGTCCCGGCGAAGCCGTGGATGGGGGGCAGCGGGCCGGGGTGAACACGAATGACAA
>Ga0272443_10007531_pt1 | contig 10368 bp, 5 predicted proteins | sample SSMAcet12_FD_193581 | JGI IMG/M metagenome (GOLD analysis project Ga0272443, IMG submission 193581) | Marine sediment archaeal communities from Little Sippewissett salt marsh, Falmouth, MA, United States - SSM-Acet-12 | ecosystem: Environmental > Aquatic > Marine > Wetlands > Sediment ... | reverse complement strand
CACTCATTAGAGCCGTACCATCGTTTACATCGTTGATATCAGTTCCGAAGTAAACGTTATGTGTGTCCGCATATATACCAGGAGTCCAATGTAGGATTACGTCTAACGGAACATCTTTTTCTTTATTCGGGGGATAAGGTCGTTCCGCTCCACCGGGTTCCTCAAGGCCAACCATCAAAGTCGGAATTTCTGCTTCCGTAAAAGCTCGACTAAACATGCCCACTTCATCGATAAAGCCGTCCCAATATCGTCCTGTTGATTCCGGATTATCACCGATGAGGAGACTTGTGGAGGCAGTGCCGAGTTCAGCGGCCCCCTCGACTGTATTGTCCAGCACTCCATCTATGTAGATTTTGATATCTGTTCCATCGTGTGTTCCGGCAAGGTGGTGCCACTCATCCGTTCCAATATCTGTATCACTATTAACTGAATAGTTTGTAGCCGTCCAAGAGTTGACACCCCAATGGATTGTCGTGGCAGTGTTGTTGACTCCGAGCCTCCATGAATTCTCACCCTTGGCTACTGCGGCCATCCATGCGCCGGAAACTGACCGAATGTTTACCCATGCGCAAACTGTTATTTCTCCTTCGAGGTCCAGACTATCATCATCTCCGCAGTCAACATAGTCACCATCGCCGTCCAAATCCAGCGCTCCATTTACCATTCCTTCAGTGGTCCACTCCGGATTACCTTCAAATGTTCCATGATTGCCATTACCAGATGAGTCGGCAGCCGTCGTGCCGGAGCCGTCATCCAGTTTCCACCAGGCAACGAGACTATCGTCTACAGCGTTGGCTTTACCAACCAATAAAAGGATAATAAAAAGAAAATAAATAAGTTTCTTACCCATAACAAACCTCCTTCTTAAAAAATTTATTAAAATATTGTCGATATATTTCGAAATATCGAAACATATATCTACGCAATGTTATAGTCAATTGCCGTCGTTTTTAACTTCTAAAAATGCAGAAGTGGCTTTTTTTTATCCACAGTATGAACGTGGATATAGCTTATTCATAAAAAACGTCTTATTTATTGCTCCAGGAATAAATCAACCCTCCACAGAGAGGACAACCAAATTACCTTTATTCCGCACGATGCTTTAAATTTAGGTCGCCTTCTGTGTTATTACTCTCCTTTCTTCTTCACTCTTTCTCAATTGAACGGATTTGTCCTAATGTTAGGTACATATCTGAACTTTATCGACTTTTAAATCCCTTGATTTTATTATTTTAATATAATTTTTTATACTGTACAAGCCAATTTTTATTGAAAACACTAAGATTTTCCACTTTTTTTCGGATGTAGAATTAATATTGAATCTATTCATTGGATTCTTTTTAACCAAAGATTATGGCTTATTTCACTATTAATTTTGAGTAAATTCAGATTGATGGAGGTCGTATTGCATTGATGGGTGCATTGGTAACGATACTTTTTTGTGTTATAAGCCATTAGCTGCTAAGGGATTATGGTGAATATTCAATTCTTTGTTTGGCGAATCGATACTAATTTAATGAGATTTACCGTAATGACCTATAGCTTTTTCGAATTGTGTAAAATGTATTATTAAGACATTTGTGAATTATCCAGGTCTGCGTATAAATTACAGACCTGGATAACCATGTTTTATTGTTTACCGTACAGGCAAAGTGTAAAGACTGGCGCTTAATCCCGGAACAGTTAATGTATTCGTAATATTTGAAAGCAGTTTTTCCTCGATCACTACCTTTGCACCCTCATCCGGATCATTGTATGCTTGTGGGTCAGAGTTGGCGATGAGTCCGAGTTTCCCGTTCCCGGCCAGTTGTGCACCTTTTAGATTCATTGTGATTGTCTGTTCCTGCTCGGTCGGATTGACGATGCCGATTGTAATCGCTTTGCGATCATCTGTCCAAGCTGCGGTTACATCGATCGGTTCAATGTCACCAGTGACAGTGATAGGAATCGTTCCATAATTGTTCCTGTACATTTTCAGGACCAGGCCTGTAGTTTCAAAGGCGGCGGCTGTTTTGCTGGCCTTGATACAACCGATGACGTTGACTGTCTGGGCATAGCTGGCCATAAATATCATGTCAGAATTACGGAAATATTCATGGAGCCCTTTAGCAATCCCCAGGCCGTCTTTGTGGAAGTACCGAGTTCCAAGTTCACCAAAAATATGCGGGCCATACCAGTAGTTCCATTCGGTCATCGCTATGCGAATATCTTTTCCCTGGAGTGTGTCGAGTTCCTCGCGGAGCTTTTTATGGAAGTCAACCTTTGACCTGACATTCTCGGCGATCCATGCGATATGCTGGACTACATCGTCTCTTTCCTGGCAATAGAAATGTTCCGCCATTAAGTCAATATAATCTGCACAGCTTCGCAATAGCCCTCGACTCCAATCTCCGGCGTTACCCGAAGCAATCGGGATGATGTCTGGGTCTACTTCTCGCATTTTTTCCACAACCCAGTTATGTTTTCTTACATAATGATTGAGACTCATATAACCGAGCTGCCAGTTACCCCACATTTCGTTCCCGATGCACCAGTAACGAACATTGAAAGGTTTTTTGTCGCCGTTTTTCGCTCGTAAAGCTCCCATCAGAGTTTTTGTTGAGCCGTTAGCGTATTCCAGTTCAGCGGCGGCTGAATAGGCATCACCAAAACCCGTATTTACCGTTATAAGTGGTTCGGTATCAAGAAAACGGCAGAAATTAATAAATTCATGGATGCCGAAGTCGTTATGTTCGACACCTGTCCATGCAGGGTTAGTGCGAGGAGGGCGTTTGTCTCTGTCGCCGATGCCGTCACGCCAATCGTATCCACTGACGAAGTTTCCTCCGGGCCAGCGATACAAAGGAGAATTAAGCTCTTTTAAAACTGCTAACGTATCGGCTCGCATGCCATCGATATTATCCGCAGGCATGATAGAAACTGTGCCTATAAAACAAGCTCCATTGTCAACCTTGATTTCCAGCTTGCCACTTGTCGTATCGGCTCCTGCGGTGAACTTGAAAGAGCGTTTGACGTATTTCCTGGATGTGATGCCTAAGAAATCAGCGGTCGATAATTTAACTGAAGCCTGATCCTGCGGGTTGTCACCCCATACCAGAGACACTGTGACATTGGCTCGCCGTTGTTGAGCTTTGAGATAAATATAACCGGTGTATTGTTTGTTATTCACCAATCCGAGGTCAAGCTGCCGGATACCGCTGCCGGGTTGTATTAAAGGAGTATGCTCGCCGACAAATGAATCTTCTTCGACCATTTTGACTGAACCAGCATCGCCAATTATTTGCCATGGTGAGGCGGCGACGACAGGGTATGGGTTTTGTTGTTGTGCTCCACCTCTTCCGCCTCTTCCGCGTCTTCGGCCGTAGGGTTGATATTCATCCGTTATAGGATAATAAAATTTACGGTCTTCAAGCATTTCCGCCCAGATACCGCCGTAGATGCATCGTCCAAGGTGTTCGATAAATTGGGCATAGATATACTTTGAAATAGGTTCGCCTGTTTTGCCGGCATCTATTGTTACAGAATGTTCCTGACCGACAGCAGGTGAAATAGTACCTGTGAAAATAATACCTGCAAGAAAAATAATAAGTATATAACGAACTCTATGCATCTCTATTCTCCTTTCAATTTTGAGTAAACAATACTTCTTATTTGACTACCTTCCATTTGAATTCAGCTCCACTTTTTCGAGCGGGGCTTGGTCCAATTGCATTGGCGGTGACCTGTCCGGGACTGTTGGGTTTAGTTACAAGATACTGATGATTCGTTAGAGTCATGAGCATCGTATCACCTCGCATCAGGTTAATCCACTGGAATGACTCGGAGTCACCAGGTTTGTTACTACCGAGATCCTTGAGAACGACGCTCTCAGGGCTTGCAACGGAGATAACCTTACCATTGGTTGCCTTGAGTGCTACGCGGCCAAGACCTAAATCGATGACCTTGAACCTGGCATTTTCAGGCATAACATCGGCTGCAACATTTACAAGTTTATCGTTTTCAATGTCAGCTGCCAAATAGCTGCCATCAGCACCGCTGGTCAATGCAATGATTTTACCCATTGGAATTTCACGTTCGATACCTCTGGCTCTCGGCTCATCAACTACATAGTTATCAAAATCAACATAACCTCCCGGCTGGCCGGAAGTGTTGTAATGGAATAATGCAGGACGAACACCTTGGAAAGTTGTTAACTGGAAAGTCGTAGTGAATGGGTTACCAAGATTTGTGAAGTCCTTGCCATCTGCACTCCAACTGAAAATAGCTTCATCGGTATCAAAGTTACAGTGAACACGCAGCCATATTTTTTTCGGAGGAGTGTCCGGACTAATAGTAGGCTGATTAGTTGGAGCAGCAGTACCGCCACCACCTCGGCGTCCGCCACGTCCACCTCGCCTGCTTGCAGAAGCAGTAAACATTTGCAAACTTGAACCTTCATCGGATTTCACCACACCAATCCATGCATAAGGTGTGCTGACCAGACCAAGACCGGCGGTATCTCCAGGGATCATACCTGAAGTGTCCAATTCAACGGTCATGATTGATTCAGGGGCCGGCGGTCTCTGGCATAAGCTGTTCCGGGCGTTATAGAAATTATCTGCCGGTAGCGAATGGAGTCGAAGTTTTCCGGGATTTTCTGTGAGTGACCATTTGGTATCGTCCGGGACGTGATTCCATTGCCAGTCGGTAATAAGCTTTCCGCTGTCAAAGTTGTCACTATGTATGAACGCTGGTTTTGGAGTCTGAATATAACCGGTATCGGGTTTAAGCCATGTATTAGGTGCTCTGCGAAGATTACCGGGCAGGCCTATGAGCGGGAAATCATTATCCCATGTAATAGGAACAAGGGCAACCATCCGTCCGGCACTGCCGTGGTCCGACATAATAATGCTCCACCATTGTCCTGAGGGGGTATCGCATATGCCGCCCTGATGCAGCCACAAACCGCGGTCACTGGCACCGGCACGTGAGGGTGCCGCACTGGTTACGCCAAGCGATTCTCCATCGACCATAGTCGTAACTTCCCATGGCCCGTCGATGGAATCTGCCTTTGCAACCATCTGATTGACGGCACCACCCGGAATGGCAGAAACAAGATAATATTTGCCATTAATCTTATAGAAATGTAAACCTTCACCCATACCGGGAGCATTTATAGAACGGCGTGAGTTGGGAACGATACCTTTAAGGTCAGGAGTAAGTTCTTCTACAGGATAGGGATTACCACCACCGGAAACGATATAGATTTTTCCATCGTCGTCAAAGAGAACCGACAAGTCGTGACGTCCGGGAAGTTCATTGTGTTCCCATGGACCATAAGCTGATTTGGAACGGAAGACCTGTAGTGCTGCACCGTTGACATTGGAAAAGACATAGAACATGCCATCATGGTAACGCAGGCATGGCGCCCAGATTCCTCTTCCGTAGATATTACCTTGTTCGAGTCTATAAGCCGGTCCGAGGTCCAGCTTGTCCATGCAGTAGCTGGCCAGTTCCCAGTTCACCAGGTCCTTTGAGTGCATTATCATTACGGCGGGATTCATGTGCATGGTAGTGCCGGCAAGATAATAATCGTCGCCGACGCGAATTGGGTCAGGATCCTCGAACTCCTCATAGAACAAAGGATTAGAATATGTGCCGTTGCCATTGTCTGCAGTCCAGTGTTTTGTAGCCTCAAGGGGAAGCCCGGAAGAAGCTGATTTTTCAGTTAGGGCATTGCAACCGACCAGCGAAACTAAAATCACGAGACACAAAAGAAATGTGAAGCGTTTCATAATAATAATTCTCCTTAACATTAACATATTTTCCATATATTCATGCTGATAACCGCGTCCTGATTAGGAAACGGCTATCAGCATCGCAAGCAAATACTAACCTGATTTGCTTAATTCACATTAGAAAGTTGTGCATCCAGTGACCTGGTTTTTCCACCATCAATAGTCAGTGACACTTTCTTGTCGCCTAAAAGGACATCGACCGATTTACTGCTCGAACCTGTGTTCTTAATTTCAGCTCCGGCAAGTTTACCATCTGTCCAGCTAAGTCCTACTTCAAATCCGCCGCGAGCAAGGAGTCCTGAAACTTTACCTTTCGACCATAGCGGGGGAAGAGCCGGAAGCAATTCGATTAACGCTGCTTTGTCATCACGAGGCGCTACGGATTGAACGAGCAATTCCGCTATTCCTGCGGTACCACCAAAGTTGCCGTCAATCTGGAAGGGGGGATGAGAGTCGAAAAGATTACTGTAAACTCCTGAACCGCCGCCGAATCCACGGCCCCCACGACCGCCGCCTTCGGCATCGTTGAGAAGATTGCGGACAATTATATAAGCATGTTCACCATCGTGCAGACGTGCCCACAGATTCAATCTCCAGCCAAGCCCCCAACCTGTTGCGTTGTCACCTCGCATTATGAGCGATTGACGGACTGCTTCAGAAAGTTCTTTGTCTGTATAATAAGAGATATCCTGGCCGGGATACAAACCGTACAGGTGGGAAACATGGCGATTCCTATTACGGCTTATCATGTCCCAATCTTCGAACCATTCTTGAAGCACACCGCCTTCGCTGATTTTGTTGGGAGCGAGTTTAGCGCGGGTTTCAGCGATTTCCTTGCTGAAATCTTCATCGACACCGAGGATTTTGCTCGCTTCGATAATATGAGCGAACATGTCACGAAGCAATTGCTGGTCTATAGTAGGTCCAAAGCAGACCGAGGCGTTTTGTGGATGGGGTACTTCAGGAGAAAGGCTCGGACTAGTAACCAGAGTTTTTGTTTTCGGTTCTTCGACAAGCGTATCGAGGAAGAATTCACCTGCCCCTTTCATCGCAGGATAAAGCCGCTTGAGAAAATTCTTGTCTTGTGTGAATTCATAATGGTCCCACAAAGTATTACACAACCATACACCTCCGAGCGGCCACATACCAAATTGCGCTCCATCAATGGGAGCAGTGGCGCGCCAGCCGTCTGTGTTGTGATGTGCAACCCAGCCTCGGGCATCGTACATTGTTTTAGCTGTCTTGGCACCTTTGACTTGGAGATCTTCAACCATTGCCATTAACGGCTCAATACATTCTCCAATATTAGTATTATCAGTGGGCCAGTAATTCATTTCGGCATTGATATTGATTGTGTACTTACTGCCCCATGATGGATTAGTGTCACTGTTCCAGACACCTTGTAAATTCGCAGGTTGAGAACCTGGACGGGAACTGCCAATCAACAGGAAACGTCCATACTGGAAATAAAGTGTAACCAGCGCCGGATTATTACTCTGGGGGAAGTTCCGAATTTGCTGGTCAGTAGGAAGTTTTGCATCCTCACTGGTTCCCAGATCAAGTGATACGCGATTGAAAATATTCTGATAATCTTCAAGATGGTCCTTGAGAAGAGTGTCATAACTTTTAGCCGATGCTTTTTTGATAATTGCGCTGGCCAACGCATCCGGGTCACCGGTAACATCATCGAATTTTTTATAACTTGTTGCTGAAGCAATCAGGATGACAGCACTGTCTGCACCTTCGAGGGAATATTCACTGGTACTCTGATTGCTGCCGCCACCTCGACCACCACGATTTCCACCACGTCCTCTACGTCCACGAGCTCCTGCTGAAGGTGCCGGGGGAGTTGGTATCTCGCGGGTGCCTTTAGTGAGTGTCCCGCCTGTATGAATAATTTTGGCACGGGACTGGAACTTTAACGCTCCGGCAATATTCTGGGAGGAGATATTTGTTCCATTGAGAATAAAGGTGTCATCGGTTCCGTCGCTATTGACAATGTTCTCACCAGTTTGCATCGAAAGTTTGAAATTAATTTGTCCGGGTTTGCTGGCGGTCAAACGCATAACAATAACATTGTCAGGATAACTTGCAAACAATTCTCTTTTATAAGTGACACCTTCGGATGTAAATTGCATGGAAGCTGTAGCAGTGCGTAAATTTAACTCACGCCTGTAATTTTCGGCAGTGTCAACTTTCGGGAAAGTCAGTAAAATATCACCGATTGGCTGGTAGGGAAGCTGAGCGCGGGGATTAGCCATCATTCTCTGGTCAATCAGGCGTTCAGCCTCGCGGTATTGGCCCTCGAAGAGGAGTTGTCTTGCCTGGGGAAGGGCTTCAAGTGCATTAGGATTATCCGGATTATAAGGACCACCTGCCCAGAGTGTATCTTCATTAAGACATATAGCTTCGGTATCAATACCGCCGAACATCATAGCTCCCTGTTTGCCGTTACCCACTGGCAAAGCGCTGGTCCATGCTGTTGCAGGTTGGCGATACCAGAGACTAAGCGGCTCATCAGGTGGCGGAGCTTCGCCTGTCACTGTGCCGGTGTATGCCGGTAGGGATGTAGCGGCAAAAATCACCTGAAAACTACCAAAAATAACAACAGCCATACATGCGATTACCCAAAAATTTCTGAACGTCATCATGCTCTGTTTTATATCACGGTTCATTTTTCTTTTTACCTTTCGTTATTTCTAATTCTGTCTATTTCTCTTTATCTGACAGATTTTATTAATCCTGGAAAATAAGCTGGGTGAATCTATTAAGACTTCTGCGCCATGTTAAAAATTCATGACCAGTACCTGGAGATTCATAATAGACATGCTTGACACCGGCCTGTTCCAGTTGTTCATGGATACCACTACCTGTAGAAGCGCTTTCTTTGGAACCCATGCTGATAAAGAAAACTTTGACCTGTTTTGCAAATTCATCTGGTTTAGCAAGAAGACCATCATAACCTGTCTCTACACCGGGAAATCCGAAAGGTGCGCTGAAAATACCAATATTCGCAAATTTATCGAGGTTTTCCTGTGTAATTTGATAAGTCTGTGTTCCACCGAGAGAAAGTCCAGCCATTGCTCTGTGTTCACGGTCAGCAATAGTCCTATAGTTTGCATCGACCATCGGGATGACTTCAGTTATGATTTCCTGAACGAATGAGCCGCCTAATCCACCAGCTCCACCGCCCATCATGCCTCCGCGAAAGCCGCCACGTCCGGCTCTACCGCCCATCATGCCGCGTCCCTGACCTCTGGCTGCACCGTTATTTGGAGCAACTTGAGCGAAAACACCGTTTCCTGGATTTTGAACTGAGTTCAAATTGATATTGGCTGCTCCGGCGCCACGGCCACCTCTGGTACCTCGCGTACCTCTGCCACGGCCACCGCCGCCGAAACCTCCCATACCTCCGGCAATTCCTCCGTCTTCCATAACTATGATCATGGGTTTGGCTTTTCCTTCAGCAATGAGATTGTCGAGAATGAAACCTGCACGGCCCTGGATAGACCAGGCTGTTCTGTCTTCGCCCATACCATGTTGTAAGTAAAGTACAGGATAACGAGTGGTTGTATCTTTATCATATCCCGGAGGAGTATAGATATATGCGTGACGTTGTTTGCCGGAACCTTCGACATAATAATATTTTGAGCGAACTTCTCCGTGCGGGACATTTTCTCTGCGTAGAACTCTTCATCCGGTGCAGGTATTTCAATGCCGCTTTGCAGGCGGGAAGAACCATAGAAGGTATTAGTTCCCGGGTCGGTTACGGATGCTCCATCAATAGTAATCGTATAGTAATGGAAACCCGGATCCTGTGGTTGAGCGGTTGTGCCTGTCCAGACGCCGTTTTCATCCTTGGTGAGACTAAGTCTGCCCAGGCTCACGGATACGCTCTGAGCCTGAGGAGCATTTATACGAAATCGAGCATAACCCTGCGAGTTGACCTGGGGATATTCCTGGCCAAGCTGATTCAGGCTCGAGGGCTTCCAGTCGTCTGCAACCGGGCTCTGTTGTGCGAAACAGGCACTGACTGTTAGTATAGCCACCAGAAAAATAAATATCTGTTTGTGATTCATTTGATAACCTCTTGAATTATTTCGTTGTTTGTCTTATCTGCATGTCACTATGACTCAGATTATATCTATTCTATAATTTAATCCTTAAAAAGTAGCTGGGAGAAGTAATATAAGCTTCGCTTCCAACTCGTAAAATCGTGTGCCGAATTTGGGGAAACGTAGCAGACTGCTTTGACACCGGCCTTGTTCAGCGCTTCGGCTTCACGCTTGATACCGACAGGGCCGCTTGGTAAACCGCCGGCACCCCGGGAGGCGGAAGGTTCTCTGCTGCCGAAACTCATGTACACAAGTTTAACATTTTTCTTAAAGGTATTCATATCGGTGATGTCTGTTGTCGGGGAAATATTTCCGCCGCTGAAAACACCGAAATAGGCAAATTTGTCGGGGTTGCCCGGAGCTATCGCCTTGGTTTGCATACCGCCCATGGATAAACCCGCCAGAGCGCGGTGTTGGCCATCGGTATAAACCGAGTAGTGTGACTCAATGTAAGGGATGATATCTTTGAGTAAATC
>Ga0272443_10007530_pt1 | contig 10369 bp, 9 predicted proteins | sample SSMAcet12_FD_193581 | JGI IMG/M metagenome (GOLD analysis project Ga0272443, IMG submission 193581) | Marine sediment archaeal communities from Little Sippewissett salt marsh, Falmouth, MA, United States - SSM-Acet-12 | ecosystem: Environmental > Aquatic > Marine > Wetlands > Sediment ... | reverse complement strand
AATGAATACATTGCTCACTGACGAATTGATATCTGAAGGTCTTGCCCGTGATCTGGTCAGACATATCCAGGAGCTCAGGAAAGAAGCTGATTTTGAAATGAATGATCGAATTCATCTTTATTATGAAGGCTCTGATAAGATAAAGAAAGCATTTGAAAATCATGGGACTTATATACAAACGGAAACATTGGCACTTGAGATTCATGATGCTATTGACAAAGATATCATCGCCAAAGAGATAAAACTTGGCGGAGAAGTGGTGAAATTAGGTGTCAGAAAATAATATAAAAGAAAATATAAAATAAGAAACTCCGACAATTAATTTGCCGGAGTTTTTTTATGCTCATTCGTATTCTAATCTATATTCAATTTATATTTTTGGCGTTGAGGTCGTCTATCATCAAAATGATTTAGAAACTTTCCACAGCCTTATCCAATGAGTCAAATGTTTCGAAAACTGTGATCAATTTTGTAATGATTAATAAACTTTGAATGCGATCAGTTACATTTGCCAGCTTGAGATCGCCTTCATTGTTTCTCATCGTTGTTAATCCACCAATTAATATTCCCAGGCCTGAACTGTTCATCCAGCTCACCTTGGCCAGATCAGCGACAACCTTGGTTTTGCCATTATCAATGAGTTCATGCAATTTTTCATTTAACGATGTTGCATCGGGACCACCCATTATTTTACCAGACAGTTCCAAAACTACAATGCCGCTAACTTCTTTTTCTTTTAAAGTCATCTTTCCTCCCTTGTTATTTATTTTCGTTGTGTATTTTTACCTTTATTTTTTTGTTGCCTCAAATGCCACTCCACGACAAATGGACTGGCTACAAAGATTGAAGAATAAGTACCTATGAGTATACCGATTAACATAGCAAACGAAAAATTGTGAATAACTTCTCCACCAAAGAAGAATAAGATCAACACAACAATGAGCGTTGTGATTGATGTAAGTACTGTCCTGCTGAGCGTTTGATTAATACTTTTATTGAAAATTAATTCGTATGATTCACGTCGCATTATCTTGAGGTTCTCTCGAATCCTGTCAAAAACAACAATCGTATCATTCAGTGAATAACCAACAATCGTCAGGAATGCAGCCACAATGGCCAATGATATTTCGAGATTCAACACGGAGAACGCCCCCAGGGTTATAATCACATCATGAAATAACGCGATTACAGCGCCAACAGCGAACTTGAATTCGAATCGCCAGCTAATATAGAGCATGATGAGACCAAGTGACGCCAAAATCGCCCAAATTGCAGCATCTCGTAATTCAGATCCAATCCTTGGACCAACCGTATCCTTTCCTAATAATTCATAGGAATTATCCGCCAGTTTTTCGGACAGTTCAGCTAAAAATTGATCAGAAATATCTCCAATTTCCACAGATTCCTGAATTCGGATTAAATATTCTGTGCTTTGCCCCATCTGTTTGATTTCACTGTTTCCCTGTCCAATTTCGGACAACACATCACGAATCTCGCCGACAGAAATCGGGTTTTCAAATCGAAGTCGCAATGAAGCGCCTCCTTTGAAATCAATACCGTAATTGGGACCCCCTCTTAATATTAACGATACAAGACTTATTACAATTAAGATGATTGAAATTACTCCGCCATAATATCGACTACCAATAAAATTAAAATTGACTTCCTTTAAAAATTGCATTTCCATCCTCTCATTTATCAAATCCGACTGTTGTCTATATACTTAATTTTTTTATTTGCCAACGACTCGTAGCTATATCAAATATGAGTCGCGTTACTATGATCGCCGTGAACATACTCGCAAGAATACCAATGGTGAGCGTAACAGCAAATCCCTTGATTGGACCAGTTCCAAATTGGTAAAGTACTAATGCTGTTAATAATGTAGTAACGTTCGCATCAAGAATTGTTGTGAATGCTCTGGAATATCCACTGTCAATTGCAGCCCTGATTGTCTTGCCCGATCTTAATTCCTCCCGAATTCTTTCAAAAATTAATACATTTGCATCCACCGCCATACCTATCGTAAGTATAATACCTGCAACACCTGGCAAGGTTAACGTAAAATGAAATGCAGCCAGGACGGCTAACAGGAAAATGATGTTCAGCATCAAAGCCACATCAGCAACAATTCCTGACATTCTGTAATATAACACCATAAATATAGCAACCAGTAATAATCCAACAATGGCTGACCATTGTCCCTTATTGATGGAATCCCTTCCTAATGAAGGACCAACTGTCCGCTCTTCAATACTTTCGAGCTTTGCTGGAAGTGCACCGGCCCTTAATACAACAACCAAGTCTTTTGCTTCCTCGATATCAGACATTCCATCGATTCGAGCGTTACCGTAAGGTATCTTCTCCTTTATACGTGGGTGAGATCGAATTTTATCATCCAGTACAATCGCCAGATGTTTCCCAACATTTGCACCTGTAACACGTGAAAAAATCTTGGATCCCTCATTATTGAATGTAAGATGGACCTCTGATTGTCCCGCTCCCATCGTATTACCACCACCACTGGAAACCTGAACATCTGCCGCTTCCAATAGATTACCCGTCAACTCAGGTTCCCTCTTTACAAGCAATAAATAATAATAATCAACTGTTTTATCACGAACCGATTTTTCCGGTTTTGATGACCATAAAAATTCAGAATCGTTCGGAATGATGTCTTTAACTTCCGGATAATTCAAAATTCTATTGATCGTGGATACATTCTGTTTGGGGGCAGCCATTAAATTACGTACATTGCCAAACAACGCCAGAAATGGATTTTCTTCGAATAAATCCTTGTCCACAGAAAGTGTCGTGTCTGAATCGCTCGTGCTCGCATCGTCTTCTTCTGTTTCCCCAAATAGTTCAGATAAATTTATCTCTTTTTCGTCGCGTATCTTTTCTACGGACTTTGTAGTATCTGCTTCTTCTTCCAATGCGGCCACCAACGCACTCGAATCAGAACCACCCAGTCGCCGATTCTTGACTATCTTGTCTATTTTCTGTATGATTTCCCATGTATCTTCCCAATCTCGTACCAACTTGAACTCGAGTAATGCTGTCTTTCCAATAATTCTCTTCGCTCGATTCACATCCTGTATACCAGCAAGCTCAACAACTATACGTCGAGATCCTTGCTTCTGTATCGATGGCTCCGATACACCAAATTGGTCAATTCTGTTACGCAAAACTTCAAGACTTCTTCCGATGGCCTCCTCAGCCTCTTTTCGTAAATCTTCAACAATTCGCCTGTCCGAATCACCCTTTTTACCAAAATATCTGGTCAATGGGAGCTCTTTTTCGCTAAATTTTTGTACGAGTACGTCGAAAAAATCCAGGTCGTTTGATTTTGCTTCTAAATCTATCTCTGGTATCAGCTCTTCAAATTGTTCATCCCTGAACTTTGCCAGATTGAAAACGAATTCCTGAAAATCAACTTCATATACCAGGTACGTACCGCCCTGCAAATCTAATCCCCTCTTGATCGCTTTCGATTCGGTCCTGTCTATCCGATCGTAAAGACTTGATATTTGAGAACTCGTTGCTAATAATAAGTCCAAACTATCGCTCGATATATCTTTACTATGCCTGCGAACAACGCTTTCCAATTCTTTGTTTATTAATGCTGTTCGAATATCGGACGGAGTTAACTGAATTCTATCTGCTAATTCATTGATTAGAGTTTGCTCTTTTTCTTTCAAATTATTTAAATTGTAAGTAGGATACAACTGCCACAAAGCGACGGCGATAAGGATTATGATCAAGATTGATCTGTAGAGCAATTTACGTTGCATATAATAATAACCTCCAAAATTCCGGTAAATCAATTACGTTAAATTCAAAAATTAATAGAGTTAAAATATAATTTTTTTTTACTTAAAAGTCAATAAAAATCTTATATCCCCTTTTCGTATTTGGCTTTAAACTCCATGACGCTGTCGAATATTGCCTCTGCCATTTTTTTCTGAAAGGATCGATTGTTCAATTTCTTCTCTTCTTCTATATTGGATAGAAAAGCGGTTTCAATTAATATATTTGGCATGGATGCACCCCATAGAACATAAAATCCAGCCTGCTTCACTCCCCTGTTTTGCAATCTGCATTTCCTCGATATATGCTTCTGTACAATATCTGCAAAATCTTCGCTCTCCGAATTGTAGACATTTTGTGCCATTGCCGATAAAATGAAGTTCTCATTCGATAAATCCGCGTATTGACTGTCCTTCTCGTACTTTATTACCGAATTCTCAAGTAAAGCAACTTCCCTCGCCTCCTCAGACTTCCCGGTCCCCAGAAAATATGTGCTCACTCCCCTTATTGACCGATACGGATTTGAATTTGCATGAATGCTTATGAATAACTTGGCTCCATGCTTGTTCGCAAATTCAGTCCTTTTCTTCAATTCAATAAATTTATCATCATCTCTCGTCATTAATACTTCGATATCAGTCTTTCTCACAAATAACCGTGCCAACTCGAGTGAAATTGCCAACACAACATTCTTCTCGTATGTATTTCCTTTACCGATCGCTCCCGGATCCTTGCCCCCATGCCCCGGATCAATTACAATTTTATCGATCAACCATTTCTTTTTCTCCCGCTCCAGCTCGTGAATTATATCCTCCGAAATATTGTTTTGCGTCTTCAATGATATTAATATCTCATTGGGATTTTCCAGGAAAAATTGCTTCTCTAATATCGTCTTCCGAAGTTTGAAGCTGAGCTGCGTCATGTTATCATTCAATTGAAGCGGAATAATTTGCGAAATAAGCCCTTCATCAAAATTCTTTCTCAATTTATTCGTGTCGACAATGCCTCCGTATATATCCACATATAACCAACGGTGTCGCTCCCTGAAACCTATATCGTGTTGTGAAAAATTTCTGGAAACCTTTATCTTTATTAATGTGCCGTTCGCCTTCTCCTCTATGCTAATCTCTTCAATATTCGTGTCAGTTTCTCTCGAAACATTATTCGGCTCAGCCAGATCTGTGTTAATTGTGCTTTTTAATAAAGAGATAAAATCATTCTTCGGAACAAAAATATCCTTGTTTCGATATAGTGTGTTGCTGTGCAATTGATATGTATTTTGATTGATGACAATGAAAGGATTGAAGGAGCTGATTTTTACAACGTTATCATCCAGGTATATATTTAATTTCTTTGTGCTCTCATTAAAATACTTTCTGGCATTGAGTCTTCCTGCAAGATCTGATGCTGAAATATACTCAATTCCAGCGACTTGTATTGTGGAAACTTTTACTCGCTCTTCGTATAATATGGAGTAGTCAATCGTTTGAGAAAAAACGATTCCACACGTGGAAATTAAAAAGCTTAATATGGTCAATAAATATGATAGTATTTTCCGCATGTTTCACAATTATTCTTTTGAAAATAGCTTACTGGCTTCACTTAAAATCTTTTTTTCATCTTCTGTCAGGTTCTCGTAACCTACCTTGTTAATTTTGTCAAGAATCTTATCAACAGCTTGCCTTAATTCTTCCCTTTCGCGGCTCTTTCTGGCTATAGACATCTTTTTTCTTTCATCTGATTTCTTATTTATATATTCAAAAATAGATGTAAATTTCCAACCAGACTTCAAATATAAAAATCCAACCAGCATTCCTCCTAAATGAGCGAAGTGAGCTGTTCCGTCCTGGCGACCACTAATTCCGAAAAGTAATTCTATCCCAACAAAAATCAATACCCAATGCTTTGCCTTCAGGGTCAGAAAAAATGGAAACATCATGATTGGACGATTCGGAAATAACATGGCAAACGCAACCAAAATCCCATATATGGCACCAGAAGCACCTATAGTAAGGGAATTGGGATAAAGCAGAACGTGCACCAACCCACCACCAATACCACAAAGTGCATAATAAATCAGAAAATTATCAAAACCAAAATATCTTTCGACTTCACTCCCAAACATCCACAGGATGAACATGTTTAATAATATATGCATGAATCCTGCATGGAGAAACATATAAGTGAAAAGTTGCCAAATATAAAACTTACCCCATAATGCCTGGGAAGAAAGCCCAAATACTGGAATTAAATAATTGTTTAAAAGCTGTTGCAAAAGGAAGACGGATGCATTCGCTATAATTATATATTTTACTGCATCTGTTATTCTGCTTCTTCCAAATTGTATTCCCGGTTGTCTGTAGTAATGCATGATGTAATTCACATGTTTTGTTCAATGTTAAAAATAAAGAAAAAACGGATATCTTTTCAAATCAAATATTTAACGCTAAAAAAGATATCCGTGTTCAATTTATTTATAAAATTTTATAATATTCCAAATCGAACACCCGTACGGATGCCAAATCCAGACGGATTTACTGTGTACTTGATGTTGTTCTTTTCGCGACTCAATTCAGCACCATCATAAAAGGCTTCTAAAATAAGAGAAGATCTGGAACCTAAACGGTATAGTATACCACCATTTATCCTCCAATGGAAACCATGATAAAAACGCGATTTTGATTCTGTCGATTTCCCCAGACTATCAAATTCCCTCTCTCCTGTCCACAAAAACTCATAGCCAACACCACCACCAACTGTGTAAAACAGATCGTATGTTGCAGGAATCTTCACATTAATCTCAGCCGTAACCGGTACCAGAGTAACCGAAGATTCTGAATCCAGATACGACGCCTCTTCCTCTATTCCAGCTACCTTTTCAGAACCGGTCACAACCTCTTTTTTATTGCCTCCCCTGAATAAATCGACACCAACACCAACATCCACCGCTTCGTCAACTGCAGAACCGATCATTCCACCAATTATGAACCCTCCCTTCGAATCCTTTGGCCCAAAATATCCCAATTTTATGGATGTCATTCCATATCGCGTGCCATAACGCTGTGCATATATTGAATCGTAATTAGCGACAAAAAATATGACCAGGGCTAACATGATAATCATAATTTTTTTGGACATTTCTATTCTCCTTTTCGTTCATTATGTACATGCATCATTTAATTTTATGCAAATTTAGCGTAAAAGTCAAGAAAAAAGACTGCCTCTGCTAAATCTGATATACGTAAACCATTATCACAAGTTGCCTTTATAATGAGTTGAACGATAATGATTATATGATGGATCCTGCAGAAGAGAATATCTAGATGATGATACGATATATCTAACTTTTATTCAAGGTAAGCTCTAAGTTTTTTGCTTCGTGAAGCATGTCTTAATCGTCTTAATGCTTTTTCCTTTATCTGCCGCACTCTCTCACGCGTCAATTCAAATCGCTCGCCGATTTCCTCTAATGTTAACGGATTTTCCTGATCAATGCCAAAATAAAGACGGATGACTTCAGCTTCCCTTGTTGTCAACGTTGATAATGCCTCCCTTAATTCTATTTTTAATGACTCTGTCATTAACGAATTATCCGGTGAAGGCTGTTTAACATCCTCTATAATATCGAGCAACCTGTTCTCATCGTCCTGATTAAATGGAGCATCCAGAGACACATGTTTACCTGAAATTCTGAGTGTATTGGAAACTTCAATATCTGTCATCTCTAACGAGTTGGCGATTTCCTCTGATGAAGGCTCCCGCTCATATTCTTGCTCCAATACCATGAAGGTCTTGCCAATCTTGTTTAGTATCGATAATCGGTTCAATGGTAAACGTACAACACGCGACTGCTCTGCCAAAGCCTGTAAAATAGATTGACGAATCCACCATACAGCATACGATATGAACTTGAAACCTTTCGTCTCATCAAACCTGGTCGCCGCCTTTATTAAACCCAGATTCCCTTCATTTATGAGATCCCCAAGCGTTAATCCCTGTCCCTGATATTGCTTTGCCACACTCACAACAAAACGCAGATTTGCTTTTGTCAATTTCTCGAGTGCTTCCTGGTCACCTTGCTTGATCTTTTTTACAAGAACAATTTCGTCAGCCGGGCTGAGTAGTGGCTCTGTACCTATTTCCTGTAGATATTTCTGAAGTGAGTGATCTGAAAAATCAACACTTTTCCTACCTAACTTTACCATCGTAATCCTCGAGCGAATATAAATTGAACTAAATATACAATTTTTTAATAACATAATCAACATCATTTTTATAATTTTCTGGTCATAAAATTTATTTATTGTAATTTTTTGCCTTGACAAAGTACAAAACTATTTATATATTTTAAATATTTATAAAAGATGATTCGAATTCCATTTATTTTTTATGTTAGCAAAGGAGAATAAAATTGGATCTTTTCGAGAAATGCAACAACTATACAAGAGTAAAAGAAACTATGGAATCCGGTTTCTATCCATACTTTAAAGCAATCCAGTCCGGCGCTGGATCCTCTGTTATGATCGACGGGAAAAAGGTAATCATGATCGGATCCAATAATTATCTGGGACTCACCCAGGATCCTCGTATCAAAGAAGCTGCTATCGACGCTCTCCATACGTTTGGTTCAGGTTGTACTGGCTCCAGATTTCTCAATGGTACCCTAACTCTTCACGAAGAATTAGAAGAAAAACTCGCCAAATTTGTAAATAAAGAGGCCGCTCTCGTTTTCTCAACTGGTTTTCAAACGAATCTTGGTGCAATTTCAACACTCGTTGGTAAAAGTGATCTCATTTTTGCGGATCGAACTAACCACGCAAGTATTGTGGATGGGTGCCGTTTGTCTTTTGGTAAAACATTGAAATTTCGTCATAATGATATGGAAGACCTCGAAAATGTTCTAAAACGACACGACGGTAATTCATACGGTAAACTGATTGTAACCGATGGTCTGTTCAGTATGGAAGGCGATATCATCAATTTGCCGGAAGTTGTAAAGCTGGCAAAAAAATATAATGCTCGTATTATGATCGATGACGCGCATTCTATTGGCGTACTGGGAAAATATGGACGCGGTACGGGTGAACATTATAACTTGGAAGATAATGTGGACGTTGTCGTAGGAACTTTTAGTAAGTCGTTCGCCTCATTGGGAGGATTTGTGGCCGGTACCCAAAATGTTATTAGCTATATTAAGCACCACGCCCGATCTCTTATCTTCTCAGCAAGTATGCCACCGTCCGCCGTCGCAACAGTCATCAAAGCCATTGAAATACTTGAGAATGAACCTGAACGCATCGAAAAATTATGGCGTAACGCCGATAAAATGAGAACAAGTTTCAATGAAATGGGTTTCAATACGGGAAACTCCACCAGTCCAATTATTCCTATTATCATTGGAGAAGATATGAAGACTTTTCAATTCTGGAAGCTCTTGTTCGAAAACAATATCTTCACCAATCCTGTAATTAGTCCTGCTGTCGAACCAGGACGCTCTTTACTAAGAACAAGCTACATGGCGACTCATACAGATGAAGAACTTGATCAGGTCCTGGATACATTCCATAAATTAGGTAAACAATTCGGATTGATATAATCAATGGTCATTTATATTCCAAGGCTTCGTTTACAATTACTAATGCTAAACGAAGCTTTCCTGATCATGCCATTGGCTTGATCCTTTTTTGTGAAATATGGCTTTTTATCATGAATAATATTATATCTTTCGATCTACAGACTAAAAAGAGTTTCGAAGATGTGGGTGGCAAAAAAGCAATACATAAAATGGGTATATCTGTTGCAAGCTTATTCTATTATGAACGTTATCAAATTAAACAATTCCTCGAACAGGACTCTGAATCACTCATTTTTGAACTAAAAAACTCCCGTTACATTTTCGGTATAGGACTCCATAAATTCATTTTTAAACTTCTTAAAGCTTATTCTGATTACGATTTATATTCATTACCCCGCATCGATCTAATTGAATATTTCAAAAGAAAATTACGCGTTAAAAATCCTCTGGAAGGGCTGTTTCTGGGAACTCTTGGCTTTAAGAAAAAATTTTATAACGAAACATATTGTCCCAAACTTTTCAAATCTGGTAATATTAATGAAATTCGGAAAATTAGTAAAAAAAATGTCAAAGATCTCCATGGTCTCTTACATTTTGGCTTAAAACACAATTTTGTTTACTTTATCGATCCAAAAGGTTTGCGTTGGAAAATTCCGGTTAATTGGCACCTGGAAAAATAAATCCCGATTATTATTAAATGAGCCCATCATGAGACGATCTTTCATCTTCCTCTGCTTTAAGTTCGCATATTTCTATTGTTACCTTGTTATATATCTAAATCACTGCTCTGCGCAAACGATTGATATTGATGAACACGATTCTTATCGACTCGAAACTATCGAACAGAAATTCTTTGTGGAAAATTCATCACAAACACTTGAAGAAAAAATTGATTATTTTTCACACTGCTTTCTGTTGAAACCATATGCAGCTTCTCCTCTCGGTGAAGGTATGGCGGGGAAATATGACAATGATCCACTTTTT
>Ga0272443_10007529_pt1 | contig 10369 bp, 11 predicted proteins | sample SSMAcet12_FD_193581 | JGI IMG/M metagenome (GOLD analysis project Ga0272443, IMG submission 193581) | Marine sediment archaeal communities from Little Sippewissett salt marsh, Falmouth, MA, United States - SSM-Acet-12 | ecosystem: Environmental > Aquatic > Marine > Wetlands > Sediment ... | reverse complement strand
GCTTTAAGTTTGCGACGTGATGTGAGCGTGCGGTCATCTTCGGGAAGCGCCATGGTAAATCCGCCCATCATGCCGCGGGCGATGATGCTGACTTTATGAACGGCATCGGCTTCGGGGATGACGTGGCCCACAACGGCGTGTCCGGCTTCGTGGAAGGCGACAATCTTCTTCTCGTCTTCATTAATGATGCGGCTCTTACGCTCCGGACCGGCAATGACGCGTTCAATCGCTTCCTGGAAATCATCCTGCTCGATCACACGCTTGTTGCGGCGTGCAGCAAGGATGGCCGCTTCGTTTACGAGATTCTCAATATCCGCACCGACAAAACCAGGCGTTGCTTTGGCAATCGTCATCAAATCGACGCTGGGATCGAGTGGTTTGCCTTTAACGTGGACGCGCAGAATCTGTTCACGACCGCGCATATCCGGCCGGTCGAGCACCACGCGACGGTCGAAGCGGCCCGGCCGCAGGAGCGCAGGGTCAAGAATGTCGGGGCGGTTGGTCGCCGCCATGATGATGACATTGGTGTCGGTATCAAAACCGTCCATCTCTACCAGGATCTGGTTAAGAGTCTGCTCACGCTCATCGTGGCTGCCACCTAGACCGGCACCGCGTTGGCGGCCGACCGCATCGATTTCGTCGACGAAAATGATGCAGGGGGAGTGTCGCTTGGCTTGCTCGAACAGGTCGCGTACGCGGCTGGCGCCGACGCCGACGAACATTTCCACGAATTCCGAACCGGAGATGGAGAAGAACGGTACCCCCGCTTCACCGGAAACAGCCTTCGCGAGGAGTGTTTTCCCGGTTCCGGGCTGCCCGATCAGGAGTACACCCTTGGGGATACGCGCGCCGAGAGCAATGAACTTCTCCGGCTCTTTCAGGAATTCAACGACTTCCTGCAGTTCTTCTTTGGATTCATCCACACCGGCCACGTCGTCAAACGTGACGGTTGGCTGGTCGCCGGTAAACATCCGCGCACGGCTTTTACCGAATGACATGGCCTGGTTGTTGCTGCCCTGGGCTTGACGGAGCATCATATACATCAGGCCAACAACAAACAGTGATGGCAGGATGTAGGTGATAAGACTGAGGACAGTGCCCCAGTTGCTGGGCTCACGGATCTCCAATTCGAAACCATCCCGGCGGAGATCGTCGGCTGTCACGCCAAGATCAAGAAGTTGTTCAACAGCGGTACGAGATGGCTCCTTCATCGAAAAGAAGGTATCTCCATCCCTGGATTCAAGCTGTAATTCGTTTTCATCAACATCGATCCGGACAATCTCTCCCTCCTGAACGAGTTCAACGACCTCATTCAAAGGGATAAATTCAGCCTGAGAAGTGCCATCCCGGAATTGATAGACCAGGATGATCACAATCAGGATCAATATCATGAGGACAAACGAATTGCGCCCTCGTGGTGAATTCACAAAAAACCTCCTCGTACAAAGCAGGTGGAACAAGGCCCCATGGAACGGGGAATTCTATCAGGATTATACCGCGGCGGGAAAGCGGTTACTAGATTAGGGGGAGAGCGGGCAGGATGGATAGAGGAGACAGACCCATAACCAGAGCGGGATCAGGCCGCCGACGGCAATGAACGCCAGCAGCCCCAGGAAGATCCCGGTCCAGTCGAGGTGCAGACTGGCGGGAGGCGGGGCGGGAAGGGGTTCAACAAGCGCCGGTGATACCTCGGTCACAGGGGGTTTCGGCGCGATGGTTTCAAGGATCTGGCCGAGCTGATCGGCATTGCGGTAGCGCCGTGCCGGTTCTTTGGCGAGCATGGTCTCGAGCAGGAAGGCCACGGAGGCGGGGACTTCCGGGCGGAGGCTGCGGATGTCGGGCGCGGGCGCGTTCAAATGCAAATGTGCAAGTTCTTCCGCATCCGTACTCTGGAAGGGAAGCTGACCAGCCAGCATTTCGAAAAGGATTACGCCCAGGGAATAGACATCGCTCGCCGGGGAGGGCGGTGCGCCGCGCGCTTGCTCCGGTGAGAAATAGAGAGGACTGCCCCAGACCACATCCGCGTGTTCTTCAGGATGAATCGAGGCAATCATACGCGAGATGCCAAAATCGGTCACTTTCACACGCTGGTCTTCGGTGATTAGGATGTTGTGTGGCTTGAGATCGCAGTGGATGAGCCCGGCCCGGTGCGCATAGCCAATTCCGGCTGCAACCTGACGCATAATGGCAAGGGAGCGTTCGACAGATAGCGAACCTTCCCGAAGCAGGAGTGTTTTTAAATCAGAGCCATGGACCGCCTCCATGACGAGAAAATAGCGGCCACGATCCTGGCCAAAGTCATGAACCGTCACCAAATTGGGGTGGGCGAGGTTCGCCGCTGCGCGCGCTTCGCGCAAAAAGCGAGCCGTGAACGCGTCGTCTGCAACAAGGCGCTCACGCAGGATTTTGACCGCAACTTCACGCTGCAAATTGAGGTCGTAAGCCTGGTATACGTGCGCCATCCCTCCCGAGCCGAGACGGTGACGGATTTCATAGCGGTTTCCCAACATAGTGTCGGTCGTCATATCCGTTTGAACTCCTGCATGGATTTTAGTCTCGTAAGGGATTCTCGGCAACAGGCTGCTCGCGTTATAATACGTTCGCGGAGGGGTGAAATGCGCACAGCATGGCTCATCTACAATCCAGCGGCTGGCAAAATTCCTGCAAAGCATTTTCTCGAACGCGCCGCCAAAGTGCTCCGATCTAATCAATGGGATGTTTCCATCGTGGAGACGGGCGCGCCGGGTAACCTGCAGTCGATCGGGGAGCAAGCCGTTGCGGAGCACTGTGATGCCGTCTTCGTAGCCGGTGGAGATGGGACGGTTGGTACTGTCGCGAGCGCGCTCGCTGGCTCGGATACTGCGCTGGGCGTCTTGCCCACCGGAACCGCCAATGTCTTTGCACAGGAACTCGGTCTACCCCGGCTCGATCTCACCCATCTCAACGCGCTCGAACACGCTGCATTGGAACTGGCCAAAGGAAGCATCCGGCGCGCAGATCTGGGCCGCTGTAATGGGCAGCCATTCTTGTTGTGGGCAGGCCTTGGACTGGATGCGCAAGTTGTTAACGCCATGGAGCCGCGTGAGCGCTGGGAAAAAGCATTTGCCACGACCCAATATGCAACGCAGGCCCTGTGGAATTCGATCCAGTGGGAAGGCATGGATTTGCAGGCCCGTGCCGCCAGCTATGAGTGGCGCGGTAAAATGCTTGTGGCTGTCGCCTGCAATATCCCTGCTTATGCCGGGGGATTGCTGGATCTAGCCCCCGGAGCGAAGATTGATGACGGTCTGCTGGATTTCTGGCTCATCGGGGGCGAATCACTGGCTGATGCACTTCTGCGGGTTTTCCAGATTTTTCGCGGCACGCATATCGATGCGCCAGGTGTGATTCACTTTCGTGAGCGGGAAGCATGCTTCAAGGTGGAACAGGAAATGTATCTACAATTGGATGGGGAGCCGCATGGGCTCACCAGGACCATGACCTTTTCGATTGAAAAGCAAGCTCTGCCGATTCTGGTTCCGAATGCGGGAGGACCCCGATTGTTCTCGAGTAGCGGTACGGATATGGGCGGGACGTTACCATGAGGGTAGCAGAGTAATTGATGAAAAAAACAATAAGGTCCTGGATCAAAGAGGAACGAAGGGTTCTCCTTCTTGGCGCTGCGGCAGGGTTCGGGTTGGGATTATTGGCGATTGTCCTGACGTGGCTGACACGATTTAGCCGGCCATCACCGCAGGTCGAACCAACCATCGTGATGATTTATCCCGAATTCGTGACGGAGACACCCGTCGTGGAAGAAACCCTCCGTGTATCTGGTGAGGTGGGGGCGTCGGAAGGTGACATCCTCTCCGGTCAGCAGATTTTCCTGCAGGGCCAGTGGGTTCAGGTAGCCAACACCGATGATCTTGGTTTACGGCTGCGCAGTCAGGCAGGCACAGAGGCGGCGGTTGTGCTGGTGGCGCTTGAAAATGAAATCTTTGAGGTCCGTGGTGGACCCGAAGATGTTGGTTCCAGCCGGTGGTGGTTCCTGGTGAACCCGTATGATTCGTCACAATCCGGTTGGGCAGATGACCGCTATCTGCAAGCGGTGGAATAATTCAATTGCCCGATTCCATGACATGCGTTATATTGTTCCTGCTGGAAATGAGGAAAGATGCGCCCGGAACACATCGCCATTCAGCATTCCAATCACGTCATGGTGTTGGATTGGGACGATGGTCTGCATCAACGCATTTCCTTCGAAGAACTTCGACGGGCATGTCCATGCGCCAGCTGCAAGCAGCTTGACAGCTCGAGGACATTGACAGCTGAAGAGACGGATCTACGATCCGTCCAGGCAACAGGTGCTTATGCGGTTTCCCTTCAATGGGCGGATGGGCATCGTTTCGGTATTTATACGTGGGAGTTGCTGCGATCCATTGCTACGGCTCCAAAGGATGGCCAGGCGTGAATGACCCTCTTGATGAACTGCTGTCGTTTGCGGAACGTTCCTATGTCCGCATGAAAGCAGAGCATCTCATTAAAGAGTGCCTGAAAAAGGGCGATGAAAAACCACTCAATGATCTCCTTGAGGAGCTCATTCTATCGGGCGGTTCTTCTTTTGGAATCCTGCGGGATGTGCTCGAAGCCATCCATGCCATCCAGACCAATTTGAGCCAGGAAGGTCTTGACGTGCGCCAGGACCTTGTGGAAGCGATGCGCGAATTTGGCATCAAAATGCCGGAACTAATCAGTGCAGATCATGTGGATACATTCCGGCAGCTGTGCAGCCGGACCTTGCATATCGATGTCAAGCGGGCGGCAAAGCACCTGGAGCTGGAGGATGAATTCCTGCTGGATGAACTCTGCAATGAGGCCAGCCAGAAGGTAACGCAGATTGCTCACCGACTTTCCCTGTTGCGGCGGTTGGAAGAATCCGTGCAAGATTGGATGGATGCGATGGCGTATCATTCGGTCCACCGCCTTCCAGCGGCGATCGACCAGGATTCGGGCGACTATTTCATGCACTGAGTTGCGGGTCCATTAAACACGAACAGCACAATCGCCAGGATGCGGATTGTGCTGTTTTTATTAGAGGTAGTCTTTCAAATTGTGTTCAACAGCATACGCTGCTGCTTCCGCTCGATTGCGGACGTCCAGCTTGGATAGAATGCTGCTGACATAGTTCCGTACGGTGCCTTCGCCGAGGAACAGCATTTCTGCAATCTGTCGATTCGTTCGTCCCTCGGAGACAAGCTGAAGGACGTGCATTTCCTGCTGGGTGAGATCGGAAAAGGCAGATGCTTCCTCTTCGCGGGCTGCTTTGCGGACTTCCTGGAATACGCGTTGGGTAACCGAGGGATCCAGCAGTGCTTCACCGCTCCCAACGGTTTCAATCGCATTGATTAATTCATCGCCACCAATTTGCTTGAGAACATAGCCGGATGCCCCCGCCCGGATTGCAGCAAAAAGCATTTCATCTTCTGCGTAGGAGGTGAGCATGATGACCTTGGTGTCAGGGTGGTTGGTGGTGATTTCCTGACAGGCATCGATCCCGGAACCGCCCTTCAGGCGGATATCCATTACAACGACGTCGGGTTTATGAAGTGCGGTTCGTTCAATCGCCTCGCGCGCTGTGGCAGCCTCGGCTACGACTTCAAAATCAGCTTGCTGTTCCAGCAGGGTGCGAAGTCCAAGCCGCACTACTTCATGATCGTCGACGAGTAAGATGCGTTGTCTTGTCACTGACATGCTCCAGTAAAACGTTTTTTACCTGTCGTGATTGTATCCCCGCTTGATGCCATGTGCAAATGGCAATAAGCGGGGATTAGCGGCAACGATCAGGAGGGGGACGAAGCCCCTGCGGAAGAACGCCGGAAGTCGTAGAACCGATAGCCAACTCCACGTTCCGTAAGAATGTACTTAGGGTGCGATGGGTCCTCTTCCAGTTTCTGGCGGAGGTAGTTGACGTAAAGACGCAGATAATGAGTCTCATCCCGGTATTCATAGCCCCACACCTTGGCGAGCAGTTGGTCATGGGGCACGACCCATCCAGCGTTCTGTACCAGGTGATAGAGCAGGCGATATTCGGTGGGGCGAAGACGTACTTTTTCGCCATCCACCCATACTTCATGGCGGTCGAAATCGATTTTCAAGCGTTCATCTACCTCGATAAGTTCCGAGGAACTGTGCCCCGGCATATCGAAGCGGCGTAAAACGGCTTTTACCCGGCTGACCAGTTCGCGCGGGCTGAATGGTTTCGTCACGTAGTCGTCGGCACCGAGTTCGAGGCCGCGTACGCGGTCATCTTCTTCGCCTTTGGCGGTAAGCATTATGACAGGGACCGTCGATACCTCACGGATGAGACGCAGCGTTTCAAAACCGTCGAGGTCGGGCATCATTACATCCAGGAGGATCAACTCGGGAAGCTGGTCGCGTAGTTGTTCGAGAGCATCGGCGCCGGAATTGGCCTCGATGACGGTGAAGCCATCATGTTCGAGATTCAAGCGAATAAAGTGAACCATGCGCGGTTCATCATCCACAACAAGAATACGCCGGCGCGGCCGCCGTGATGAAGTCGCGCTATTCGCGGACAAAGCCAATCAGCTCCTCTTCCTCGCGCGAGGGGAGAATTTCAATAAAGTTGATGCGGTGTGCAGGCCAGAGAACCGTGACGACGGTCTCATGGAGGTATTTCAATTCTTTTTCATCGCGGCGGCGAGGATTGTTCACAACAATATAATTATCGGTAGGCAATGGAGCCTCTTCCATTTCCCCGAGAACAGGATCTTCGCCAGTTAGGTGGACTAATACACTGATAGGCATGGTTCCCTCGTTTTATTTTCTCAAGCGTGATATCAACTGCAGCCGCATCCGGCCCAGTTGGATCATATCACCATGACGGATGGGTGTCGGTTCCTGTGGGTTTATCCGTTTTCCATTAACCAACGTACCATTGGCGCTTTCCAGGTCAATGATGGATATGGATGTGCGTGTAAGCCGGATTTCGGCATGCAGGCGGGACACGCCTTTCTCATACGCATCATACGACTCTAAATCTGCATCAGGTATGATCGCCTGATCCTTGCCGGAGCGCCCCAGGGTGTAGTTATCGCGGCCGATCAGGGAGAGGACATCCCCGGTGCTGATGATGCGCAAACCCAGCAATGCACCGCTGGAAAGTTCCGGTCCCTCCGGCGCGGTGGGTTTGGTCGCCATCGATTCCTCGGTGATCTGATCAGCTGGAATGGATACGGTTGGGAATGAAGAAACCGAAGCGAGCCGGGCACCACATTCACTGCAATAGAGAGTACCAACGAATTCCTGGTGTTTACAGACGGGGCATTCAATCATGAGTCACCGGTTTTGGCTGGGAGCAAAAGTGCACGCGTACCATATTTCAGGGTCTTCTCACCTTCACTCGAGATGCGGCGGGATTGATTCAGGCGGACGGCCTCGTTTAACGCCGCTTTCGCCAATTCCTTTTCCCCATACGAAAGCAGGTGGGTGGCGAGATTCTCCAGACGGCGGGCTGCTTGTTTAACCTGACCAAGTTCTGCCTCGTGGCGTGCTTTATCCTGCAGCCGGTACATGGCGATTTTATTCAGGGCATTCACAATGTCACCGCAGGGCGGCTCAGTCTCCGGTTGGGTGGTCACTTCGACGATCACGGGTAGCGGAAGATCTGTACAATCAACATTGTTGCTGAGAAAATCGCCGCTAATGTTGAAGTGAGCGATGGTGAGCAGGTCATCTGTGGAGAGCGGGTGGATAACCAGTTCCAGCAGCAATTCGATCGTTTCGTCCCGGATCAGGTTGCCCAGCAGCAGCGGGAGATTATCGCCGAGGGGCATGGGATCCGGGGAGATACGGAATGCAGAGCGGAGATCGAGCTGTTGACCGATTGCGCCTTCGAGATGAACACCGCTCGCGACGACCCGGCTGAGTGAGTCGAAGATGTTGTGGAGCAAATCGGTCACTGCAGCCGGTGTATTCTGGAAAACAACGCTGCCTCCTGTGCGGCTGGAAATATCATCCAACAGGCGGTCATTCCAGTCGGACCCGATGCCGATGCAGTTAATCGAGATGGAGTGGTCATGGGCGTAATCGGCAAGCTCCAGGCATAAATCTTCATCTCCATAAGTGCGCCCGTCGGTAATCAGAATGAGGTGATTTACGCAATCGGCACCGACGCGGCGTTCCAGTTCTGTTATGCCGGATTGCAGCCCCTGACCGATTTCTGTGCCACCGTCCGCTTGAAGCAAGCTAAGACGCGCTCTTGAAGTGGGGAGGTCGCGGGATTGATCGGCTGTGACAATCACCTCGGCACGATCGCTAAATGCGACAACGGAGGCGGTGTCATTCTCCTGGAGGTCCCCGAGAATCGTGAGCACAGCCGTGCGAACCTGGTCCATCCTTTGCCCGCGCATGGAGGTTGAACGATCAATTACGATACAGAGGTTAACAGATGGGCGCAGTTCAGGGAGGTGATCTGATGTGCGCAGTTTCAGCAGGACGTAATGTACTTGTGGTTCGTCGAGCTTGAGGATCTTGCTGCGGCTGTGGAACAGCTGGCAGTTATAGCAGGACTTCTCGGCCAGCTCTGCTTCCTTTTGAGCGAGCATTTCATCATAGGCGGCACGGCGCTCGTCGTCGATAAGTGTTTCGTAGGCTTTCCCGACGTCAATAAAGATTTCTGTCTCGCCTGGCTGGATATTTCTGTCCGGATGCAGGCGGAGAGCTGCCTCACGGTAGGCGCGACGAATCTGCTCCGTGGATGCGCTTCGAGGAACGCCTAGTAGTGAGTAATAGTCTTTATCCCCCGGCACCGATAATCTCCTCTACCTATGGGAAGTGGACGAGCACGGCTGTGATGTTATCCGGCCCTCCCGCCTCATTCGCTGCGCTGATCAGTCGTTCACACGCGGCCTGCGGTGTCTTTGCACTAAGAATAATGTTCGAGATGTCTTCTTCTTCGACGACACCCCAGAGACCATCAGAGCAAATGAGCAGGTCTGCAGCTTGGGGCATATGGTACGTGTCCACGTCGACTTCAAGGCTCTCGCCCTGGCCAATGGCACGGTACAGAACATTGCGCTGGGGGTGGTTTTCAGCTTCTTCCTTCGACAATTGCCCCAATTCGCGCAGGCGCTCCACGAGCGAATGATCACGGGTGAGCAGTTTGAAGACGCCGTCCTCGATCATGTAGGCGCGGCTGTCGCCGACATGACCAATGGTCAGCTGCTGGCCGAGCATCACGGCCGTTGTCAGGGTTGTGCCGCCTCCCGGAACGACATCGACAACATGGCGATTGGCGTCTTCAAGAGCGGCCCGCATGATGTCTTGAATGGGCGGCATATCATCCAGCATCTCGTGATTGAACAGTCGGATAAAAACCTCTTCCATCAAGCGATGGGTCACACTCCGAACAGAGACAGAACTGGCAACTTCTCCGGCGCGGTGTCCACCCATGCCATCTGCGACGACAAAGAGACCAAAAGTAGGGATGGACGCGTAGCCGCCTGCATTCCCGAGAAATACCAGCAGCGAGTCTTCATTGTGATTGCGTTCAATACCGGTGGATTGAGCGGAGCCAATGGTGATTGCGCCGACGTTGCCTGGCAGGGCGATATCCGGAAAAGTATACGTGGTATGCGGAAGATCTGCCGCTGGTTCCAATGCCGTGTTCGATGGCTTGCTTCCCAGCCGTTTGCGGAGCCAATCAAAGGGTTTCATAGGCGTTTGACTTTCCTCTTCCCGATCTCAGGTGAGCAATGCGTACACTTTATGATCCGTAGAACCCACGTAGAGGATGTTCTCATCGATAACCGCAGAGCCCGTGATCGGGCCATCGGTTTGAAAGCGCCAGCGAAAACGTCCGCTTCGGATCTCGAGGCAATACAATCCGCCGTCAACGGAGCCGCAGTACAGCGAATCTTCGTGGATGATGGGTGAACTGGTAACCTGGTGCTCGGTTTCGTAGCGCCATTTTTCGTTCTTGTTGCGGGCGTTGATGGCGTAAATATTGTTATCCCCGCACCCAAAAAAGAGCATGCCATCTGCATAGGCCGGCGAGGAAATGGTCGGTCCCCCCATGCGGAAACGCCAGATTTGGTAGCCGTTGTCAGCCTCCAGGGCGTACAACGTCCAGTCCCGCGAGCCGACATAGATAATGCCGTCGTTGTGCGTCGGTGACGAGGTGGCAGCGCGTTTGAGGCGTTTGCGCCATTTCAACTCACCACGAAAATCGTAGCAGTAGAAGTCGCCACTCTCACAGCCAAAGTAGATGCGCTCATTGAGGGCGAGCGGCGTGGACCAGATCGGACCGGACGTTTCCTCCCGCCAGGCCCGGCGTCCATTCATCATATTGACAACGTGAAGGCGACGGTCA
>Ga0272443_10007528_pt1 | contig 10369 bp, 8 predicted proteins | sample SSMAcet12_FD_193581 | JGI IMG/M metagenome (GOLD analysis project Ga0272443, IMG submission 193581) | Marine sediment archaeal communities from Little Sippewissett salt marsh, Falmouth, MA, United States - SSM-Acet-12 | ecosystem: Environmental > Aquatic > Marine > Wetlands > Sediment ... | reverse complement strand
TTTTATGCATCCAGTGCCATCTTGCCGGGATTGAGAATATTGTTTGGATCAAAAAGCTTTTTAATGGAACGCATCACACCCATGGCGACTGGATCATGTTCAAGGGTCATAAATTGTGCCTTCGCCAGACCGATGCCGTGTTCGCCCGTCACTGTGCCACCCAGCTCAATGACCTTCTCAAAGAGCTCAAACGACGCCTTTTCAACACGCTTTACCTCATCGGAATTTGTGCTATCATAACTGATGGTCGGGTGAAGATTGCCGTCTCCTGCGTGACCAACCGTAGGAATTTTGAGATCATACTTTTTTGCAAGATCGGAGATCACCCTAAGCATGTGAGGGACCTTTGACATGGGCACAGAAAGATCTTCGACAGCTAGACTGTAATTGATCCGGGACATCACCGCATACGCTGATTTGCGGGCCGTCCACAGCGCCTCTGCTTCTTCCTGCGTTGTGGCCTGTTTTACAGTGGCGGCGTTGTTTTTCTTGAATATGTCTATGACCTTGTTCAATTGAAACTGAGTCTCCTCCCGGGTGTGTCCATCCGTCTCGGAGATCAGGATGGCCTCTACCTCCGGCAGATTCAAATCGGTATTCTGATTGATGGCAATAAGGGTTTGCTGATCAACCACCTCGAGTGCGCTGGGTATGATGCCAGAGTGCATGATTTCGCTCACGGCCCGTCCCGCATCCTCCACGTCTTCAAAAGTGGCCATGGCAGTGGCGGACAGCGATGGCTTGGGGTTAATCTTGAGGGTTATCTCAGTTACGATTCCCAATGTTCCTTCAGAACCCACAAAAAGTTTTGTTAGATCATAACCCGAAGAGCTTTTCATACACTTTGATCCGGTACGCATAATCCGACCATCGGGGAGGACTATTTGAAGGGAAAGGACATAATCTTTGGTGGTGCCGTATTTAGCGCCTTTGATTCCACCGGCGTTGGTGGCCACATTACCCCCCAGGGTGGCAACTGTGCCGCTTGCCGGGTCAGGTGGAAAAAAGAATCCGTGGGGTTCCAGGGCCCTTTCCAGGTCCGCATAGACGACCCCGGGTTGAACAACTGCCAGGCGGTCCGTCACGCTGACTGAGATAATTTTATTCATACGTATCAGGTCAAGTATCACACCCCCCTTCTCCGCTACGGCCAGGCCTGCCAGAGACGTCCCGGCCCCGCGGGGAATGACAGGGAACCGATCCTTATTGGCCAACTTGAGAATTGCCGAAATCTCCTCGGCGGTGCCTGGCCACACGGCCGCGTCAGGCCGGTGTCTGTGTTCCGAGGCGTCTTTTGAGTAGGAGATAAGATCGATCAGATTATCCGTGAAATTCTCCTCTCCGACAATATCAATAAGGGCCTTTTTTACTTTATCCTCCATGTCAAACTCCTATTATGACAATTAAGCACAAAAACGCTTATCCAAATCAGACATAATCATGCAAAAGGCGTAATCAGGTTGCCCGATCGGTCAAACGTCAACTCCAGGTTCTCGGTCCCGATTTTTAGGTCGGGCGTTTTTTCCAGGTCACCGAGACACCCCTGTGAGGCCAACACACTCATAAGTTCCAGAGTATTCTTTATATGGACAATGCGCAGGTCTTCCCGAGTGTAAGGTCTAAGTGTCATCAGAGCCGCAGCAATTGCCTCCCGGTCATTTGGATAGGTCAGGGGCACCATTCCAGACTCAGGGCAGCAGGAGGTCAGGCAATTAATGGCCGTCACCTGAAAATCGATTTTGTCAACCAGTCTCTGGGTTGTAAAATCGGCTTGACCGATTCCAAGACCGCTGCCCTCGCTTCCTTTGGTCAGCTCTCTGACAAAAATACGGGTTATTTTGGGGTTTGCCCGCCTCGCTCCGTATGCGCAGACATCACGACCAACGACGTTGGGATCTATTCCCTCCCCGCTTATGTCCTTGCCCATTTCATCAATAATAAGGAGATCAATCTCATCCACGGGTAAGGTGGGCAGGCAGGCACGGGCCATTTTGAGAAGGTCGGTTTCAACAGCCTCTATTTCATGGGCTAATGCCATCTTTATTAATGCTGTCTCATGCTCCTGGTTTTCCACCAGACCCACACCGAAGAGAACCGGACATCGCTTGATGAGCGCCTTACCGGCTGAACTGATAATGGTGTACTGATCTCGAACCACAGAGAGTCTGTGGTAATGCTCAGCGCCAATCTGGTTCCCCATCCCGATGGCTAACATTTTTATCAGACCGCTCTCAGTAGGGCCAATGAAGTTGGTGTGGGGTTTAATCCGGTTGATGGGAACGATACCGTCGGCCTCCTGGGCAAGACGATCCATAAACAGGGGAATTCCGTCAACCTCACCCATAGGTATCACGTCCATGGTGGCCCGGACCGGCGCGCCCACGCTTTCTTGGGTGATGCCACGGCTTCGCAGCACGTCCACCTGACCCGCGGCAGTGGCCCCCCCGTGGGAGCCCATGGCAGGTATGATGAAGGGCCGGCAACCGGCCTCTTTCAACTTGGCCACCACCGCCCGAACCACGATGGCCAGATTGGTGATGCCACGACTGCCCACACCAACGGCCACATTCGCCCCTTTGGGAAGATCAAGACCGTCTTTGATCCGCATCCATTCCCGGTCCACCTCTGCAGATGCATCTATTCGGGGTGGAACGTCATACCGCTGTTCAATGATCCGCATCCAGGGCAGCTTGCGCTCAATTTCCATTTCGGTAGTCATTATCAGTCCTCCCAGAGACTCAATCCGAGTGAGATTTCCCCATTTTTTTTCTGACTCGGTCCTGGGCGGGTAAACCCGAACACTGTCTAAGGCAGAAATTTCCGCCTTTTTGAGGGAATTTTTTACCACGACAAGGAGGCTGTTCGGGAATGAGAAACTTTTCTCACGATCAAGGACTGCAAAAATTATAACCACATGAATACATTAACATATTTCGAGGATTTATCCGCCTCTGGCGGGTTATAAATTGAGCATGACGCAAATATCGGGGAAAATAGCCATTCTCGGACTGCCTCCCAGTCCAAAATCAAGATATACTAAATGCGGGGACGTCACATGTCAACAATTTACGTGAAGGGTCTAAAAACGGTGCGGTTTAGCTATTTGAAAATAATTGAACACGGGCCGCTGGGGTCTCTCGACAATATTATATCGAAAACACCCCGTTGTGAACCGTGATATAGACGAAAAATAGCTTGACAAACGGATAATTAACAAATATTAATACTATATACCGGTATTTATTCGGCGTCAAGGTTGCTATGGATGATCTCGATATCAAAACCCTAATCGCCCTCCAGCAAAATGGGCGAATCACCAACGTTGATCTGGCTCGACAGTTGGGTATTGCCCCTTCAACCATGCTTGATCGCCTTCGCAGGCTTGAAGACAACGGGTCGATCCGGGGGTACCGTGCCATCATTGATCCCAAGTCTGTCGGGATGACGCTTCAGGGATTTGTGGCCGTCATTCTTACGGGGCACGACAAAGCATCTATCCGAAGTTTTGAGAACGGAATCCAGAACATCCCCAATGTGCGCGCCAGCTATCACGTCACGGGCCGCTTTGATTACCTTCTGCATGTGGCGGCCCGGGATCTTGCCCACTGGGGCGAATTGATCAAAGAGCAGATTGCGGCCATCCGTGGCATTGCTAAACTTGAAAGTTTTCTGGTGCTTTCGGAAATTAAAGAGGATCAAGGCTGGCCCGTGGAAAAGGAAGGGCAGGCGTCAAAGTAAATAACAGTGTTTTGGAATGGGTTCATTTGTCTTGCAAAATTGTTTTCTTACAAAAGAGGGGTCTATTCCCCTCATATTTCCAGTCCATCTGGGTGAGGAGGCCTAATATGGCAAAGAAAAAGATGATACAGGATTTTTACAGGATGAAAGAAGAAGGGGAAAAGATTACCTGGCTTACGTGTTACGATTTTCCAACCGCACAGTTTGAAGAAGCCGCCGGGATTGAGATGATCCTGGTGGGTGACTCCATGGGCATGTGCGTATACGGATATGAAAGCACCGTACCGGTGACTATGGATCAGTGTATTATGCATTGCGAGGCGGTGCGCCGAGGCGCTCCCAATACGTATGTCATTGGCGATATGCCGTTTATGAGCTACCAGAAGTCCGATGAAGACGCGGTGGTAAATGCCGGGCGTTTTCTAAAAGAAGCCGGTGTGGATGCCATTAAGCTTGAGGGAGGGATACGCGTGATCAGCCGTATAAAAGCGATCCTTGATGCCGGCATCGTTGTCTGCGGACATATTGGGCTTACCCCCCAAAGCTCCGGCCAACTGGGCGGGCATAAAGCCCAGGGCCGCACCGTGGCGTCAGCACAGCTGGTTATCGAAGATGCCCTCGCCATTGAAGAAGCAGGCGCTCAGCTGCTGCTGTTGGAAGCCGTACCACCCGAAGTAGCCGGGTTTATCACCCAAAAACTGTCTATTCCTGTTCTGAGCATTGGTGCCGGGCTGGCGTGTGACGGCCAGCTTTTGATTGTCTCTGATCTCATTGGTCAGTTTCAGGCCTTCACCCCAAAATTTGTCAAGAAGTACACCAACATCGCTGAAGTCATCACCGACGCAATGAAGAAATATTTCAAAGATGTCAAGGCCGCATCGTTTCCGGCCGACGAGCACTGCTACCACATGCTCAAGGGCGAGGATGAAAAATTCAAAGAGATGATTAAAAAATATAACTAAAACTGTAATTTTCTACAATTTTTAAAAATGATGGCGTAATCTAGACAATACACCCTGCCTCGACCATGGAATGACGGCAGGCCTGGGGCACAAGGCTTAGGGCATCAGGTAATGCAATACTAGCGGGACGAGCGAAGCAGCCTAACGTGTTATTTATTGTGTCGAGATATGTACATACGATAAGGAGGGTCAATCATGTCCGATTTACGTGAACGATTGAAAATCAGCGAGGAACGGTTGAGGGAAATTAACGAATTTATCCTTGATCCCAAAAATGAATTAATAAACCGTCTCCTTGAGCTTGTGGAGAGATACGGCGGCCCTGAAGAGATCAACCGAAAGGCGACTGAGGCCCGTAAGCTGGAAAATCTACTGACCCGGCTGCGGGAAGAAAAATCTTCTTATCTTGTGGATTTGGAGTGGCTGACGGAACAGCGGGACTCCGGCGCATTCATTAAGCTTGCGGATTACCGAAAAAAAGTATTAGGCGATGCGGCTGAAGATATGGTGTTTAATGAATCAAACGCCGTTACATTGGAAATCAGCGCGCTTAATTTTTTCCCATGGCTCATTCCACAGGCAAAGATGGCCATTGAAAAGCAGCAGTTAATGCCCGGCAGGTTTATTCGCGTACGCAATATGAAGGAGCAGGTAGGGGACAATGGCGATATCCTCGCTGTGGCCGCAGCCATGCAGATTGTGGGCGCAAGCTATGTGGAAACACTGGATACTAAAGGGACGGACGGCTCAAATGTTCACCTGGGCGGACCGGAGACCATTACCGGGTATTTTGGCGGCATAGGCCAACCCAATGACTACCCGCTTAAATGGGCCGATGAATATCTGCACTACTTTACCCATTACGGCATCCGGCAGGTCCTTAACATCAACCCGGGGACGATTTTTATTGCTTATATGCTCTACAAACTGGGCATTGACAACGAATTCAAGATTTCAGTGTACATGGGAAATGATAACCCGTTTGCCGTGTTCTGGACACTGATGGGGGCACGGATGCTGTCCCGTGAGGATGGCACCACCAGCCTGATAGGGTTAAATTTCTCTAACTCCGTGAACAACGACACCATTCGTGCCAGTGACAAAATCCGCAGGTCCATGGGGCTGACTGACGTTGTGCGTTTTGAACACCATATCACCGAGACATACAAATCCATTGTGATCCAGCCCTACAACCGCCGCGACGAACTGGTGGAGATTGCCAAAGACGTCCCCAACATCTCGGCCAAACACGAGGGGGGGGATCCGGAAATTGAGAAGACACGTGAGCATCCCAGTGACATTCTGGAATATTTCCTGCCCAAGGAAGACATAGCCAAACAGGGGCTAACGGACATTCTGGAAAGAAACTATCTGGATAAACAGGATGCCCTTAACAAAACCGCCGATGCGTTGACCCGGGCCGGGATCGGAGTGATTTGTGCCAAAAATTTGCATTAATAATCCAAAAATATGATATCGATTTTTGACAGCTTCGTAAAAAGTCTCCCGATCTAGTCCATTGGGACGTTGCGCTTCAAGCCGTAGTAGATACTTGGTGAAAAATCTAGGTTATACCTCCTTTCTTCATCCCTCAATTCACATTGGGAATCCATGGCACCCATCATAAGCATAACTCAAATGAAGTATATTTACTAAAGCTTATTTCGCTTGACGTGTAATGGTTTTCATGTTACGCAAGGCATCTTTAAACTTTTTAACTCAAAAAAGCACGGAAGAAAGGAGGTGGGTACCACAGGAAAGTATATCAGCATAATATATTGATTGTTTGTTGTGTATTCTTCTAACCCCAATACAATAAAAAGGAGGTAGGAATCATGAGGAAAAGAGGTGTTTTGGTTTGTCTGGTGGTATTGTCAGTTTTTATCCTGGGAAGTGTAATGGGGACATCACCCGTTTTCGCAGCAAGTAAGGATAAGCCCATCGTATGGAAAGTCCAGACCCCCTGGCCCCAGGCCCTTTGGCAGCATAAAGCCGGAATCATCTGGGCCAAGGACATTGAAACATTGAGTGGTGGGCGCATGAAGATCGATCTTTATTCTGCCGGTGAACTCGTACCCCCCTTTGAGATCTATGACTCCGTTCGTGTGGGTACCCTCGATGCAGGTCATACCTGGTCAGGGTATAACATAGGAAAATTTCCCGCCGTTACCATGATGGCAGCAACCCCTGCCTTCTTTGACTTACTGGGGTATTTTACCTGGATGTATGCGGGTGGCGGCAAAGAACTCTGGCAGGAGATTTATGGTGACAGTGTCGTCGTCATGCCTGCGGGCATGCTCTGGGCAGAAAGTGGCGGATGGGCCAACAAGAAGATACAAAATTTGAGCGACTACAAGGGTCTTAAATACAGAACCGTTCTTATCTGGGGTCAAATCCTGTCTGAGGCAGGGGCCTCTGTGGTAACCCTTCCCGCGGGTGACATTGTTCCCTCGCTTCAGAGGGGCACGCTGGATGCCGCCGAGTTCAGCACACCGGTAACCGATATTCCCCTGGGTTTCCATGAAGTGGCCAAGTATATTCACTTCCCGGGTCTCCATCAAATCGCGGGCTTTTTAGAGCTTATGATTAATCCCAAAAAATGGGCCGCTCTTCCGGATGACCTGAAAGAAGTCGTCAAGGCGGCATCCGATATGGCATTAGCCCGTTCCTTTACCGGGTGGCTTGTTGCCGACTGCGAATCTGTCCAGAAATTTAAGGAATATGGCACCCAGATCGTAAAGTTCCCGAAAGAGATGCAGCAGGAAGTCCTGGAAAAATTTGTTGACAAATACGATAACTATAAAGATCCCATGTTCCAGAAGGTGTGGCAGTCCCAAAAGAAATTTTTAAAGCTCTATACACCTTACATGGACCTTCAAAAAGTTGACGCCAAAGTGGAAGTCAAGTAATCAAGGACGTGTTTCGTCCTTAAAGACCCTGGGCGAAACGGTTTATTACGGAATCAAATCAACCGTTTCGCCCTAGTAATGGAACTTAAGACTATGAAAACCCTGATAAAGATTGTCAAGGTCATTGACACGGTGAGTGAGTGGTCCGGGAGGATCGTCTGCTGGCTTATCGTCCCGCTTGTATGCGGGACCGTTTATGACGTCTTGATGAGATATTTTTTCAAGGCGCCTACCAAGTGGGCCTACGAACTAACCTGGATGGAATATGGCGCCCTTTTTATGTTGGCAGGGGCCTATGGCCTGCTGCATAAGGTTCACGTAAGGGTGGATATCATCTATAACATGTGGCCTGAGCGGGCAAAGGCAACCTTTGATGCGCTCATGTATCTGATCATCTTTTTTCCGCTTTTCTCTATATTGATAACATACGGAACCAAATACGCAGCATACTCCTGGAAGATCTGGGAACATTCTTATATCAGCTACTGGCAGCCACCCGTCTATCCCATAAAGACAGTGATCCCCATAGCATTTATCCTTTTCGCCTTACAGGGTATCGCGGAATTCATACGGAATGCGACATTTGCCATAAGGGGGAAGCCATTATGAGTCCGGAACACTTAGCAATTGTCATGTTTGTCGGCGTCCTGGTGATGGTCATTGCCGGGTTCCCGCTCTATCTCGCTCTGGGCGGACTGGGTCTTATCTTTGGGATACTGGGGGGATGGGCACCACAGGTTTTCAACCAATTCATCAGCCGCGTCTATGGTCTCATGGCAAGCGAGGTGCTGCCCGCCGTGCCCCTCTTTGTGTTTATGGGGGCGCTATTGACAAAGTCCGGCGCGGCAGAAAAACTCTTTAACGCCCTTTACCTTGCAATGGGTGGCCTGCGCGGTGGGCTGGCCTTGACAACCGTCTTCCTGGCAACTCTCTTCGCTGCAACCGCGGGCGTCATCGGCGCCACTGAAACCGCCGTGGGTCTGATGGCACTGCCTGCAATGCTCAAACGGGGCTATAATATCCCCCTGGCCTGCGGTAGCATCTGTGCCGGCGGTACACTCGGGATCCTGATTCCGCCGAGTGTCATGCTGCTATTATATGGTCCGACGGCCGGTCTTTCCGTCGCAAAACTCTTTATTGGCGCCATTGGACCAGGAGTGCTTCTTTCGGCGCTTTATCTCGTTTATATTTTTATCCTTTGTCTGATTAAACCGGACTACGGACCGCCAATGCCAAAAGAGGATCGTAATGTACCTCTTATGAAAATATTGGTTGAGATCAGTATTTATATGATCCCACCGCTCTTTCTTATATTTGCTGTCCTCGGCACCATACTCGTTGGCATCGCCTCCCCCACCGAAGCAGCAGCTGTTGGCGCTATGGGGGCCGTTCTGGTGGCTATTGCTTACCGGAACTTCAACTTCAGGGTCCTATATGACGCAGCCATTCAGACCCTGCGAATTACAACGATGGTCATGTTCGTCGCGGCAGGGGCCATGATGTTCAGCGGTGTCTTTATGGCCCTGGGGGGGGCTAAATATATTGGTGCGACTATCATTGCATTACCCCTGGGGAAATGGGGGATCCTGTTCGCGATGCTTATTGTAGTCGTCCTTCTGGGCATGTTCATAGACTGGATCGGTATCCTGTTTATTGTCATTCCCATTTTTACCCCTATCGCCTTAGACCTTGGGTTCAACCCGTTGTGGTTTGCCCTGGTTATATGCACCAATCTTCAGATGTCGTTTCTAACACCGCCCTTTGCCTATTCCATGTTTTATCTAAAGGGAATCGCACCGGATGACGTGACCATGGGGCAAATATACCAGGGGGTGTTTCCATTTATAGGGCTACAGATCATTGCGCTGGCGTTGGTTATTATGTTTCCCCCGTTGACCCTGTGGCTGCCCAGTTTTATGTAGTCATGATAGGCATGGGAGGATTCAGGGGAAATGCCTTTTGAAAAAGATGTCCGGCTTTTAGAAGAGTCGCCTCCTCAAAGGGACGCCCGATGACCTGCATACCCACTGGAAGCCGCTGATTGGAAAATCCGCAGGGGACACACAACACCGGGTTACCGGCGAGATTAAAATAGCGAGTAAACCGGGTCAGCGCAGAGCGCACGTTTAGGATTCGGTCGGGTCCTATGGCGACTTCCTCGCTCTCAATGGGAGGAGCATCTACAGTCGTTCCTGGAACGACTAACAGGTCAACCTGGGAAAAAACTTCGGCAAGGACCTCTATAAGTTGGGTTCTTATCCGTAAAGCATGAATATACCGGCTGGCAGGAATGGTCATTCCGAGACGTATGCCGGACATAACCGCGTCACCGACATCATGCGGTCTTTTGCGGGCATGGGGTTCGAGGCATGTAGCCGCCTCCGAAAAGAGTACCGTAAAGGCTGCGAGATCGGCTTCAATAATACCGGGAATCTCTATCTCCCGAACACTGGCCCCAAGGGTTTCCATTCCTTTTACACCCTTTAAAACAGCTTCCCTAACATCCTTCCGGAGGTCTTCATAAAAAAAGGATGTGGGTAAACCTATCCTCATGCCATTCATGTCGCCTTCTAATGAAGCCAGGTAATCCTCTGATTGGGAATTAGCACTTGCGTTATCATTCGGATCATACCCGGCAATCATCTGTAAGCCCAGGGCAATATCTTCTACATGTCTGGCCATGGGTCCAACATGATCAAGTGACCATGCCAGCGGCAGAACGCCCTTTCGACTCACCAAGCCATAGGTTGGCTTAAGACC
>Ga0272443_10007527_pt1 | contig 10370 bp, 10 predicted proteins | sample SSMAcet12_FD_193581 | JGI IMG/M metagenome (GOLD analysis project Ga0272443, IMG submission 193581) | Marine sediment archaeal communities from Little Sippewissett salt marsh, Falmouth, MA, United States - SSM-Acet-12 | ecosystem: Environmental > Aquatic > Marine > Wetlands > Sediment ... | reverse complement strand
GCTGGAAATGAACGGCAAGGAGTTCTTCGAAATGGCCGCGCGAACGGCCAGCTCACCCGTTGCCAAGGAGCTGTTTGAGCACATGGTCGAGGAGGAGAAGCATCACCTGCATATTCTCCAGATCACCTTCAAACGCTATCTGGAAAGTGGCCAGATCGAGATGCCCTCGGAGGCGGAACGGGATTTCGCCTTTGATGATCCCATCATCGGGAAGGATTTCCTGGTGGAGTTGAAGAACAGTCACTTCGACAGCTCCGCCATCAGCATTGCCCTGAACCTGGAGGAGAAAGCCTTCAAGTTCTACGAGAAAGCGGAGAAGGAAGCCACCGATCCTGAGATCAAGAAATTGTTCCGCTGGCTGACGGAATGGGAGATCGGTCATCACAAGAAACTGCTGACCCTGGAAGAGGAATTCCGGCAGGAAGTCTGGAACGACTCGAATTTTTGGCCCATGTAACCCGATCATTCACAATCCACGTTTACGGCCGGCTCAACCCGGCCGTTTCTTTTTTCCCTCGAAAAAGACATCCTTGATACCGGAAGAACAAACTCTGCAAGAGTTCGAAACTCTTGCAGAGTTAGGAATTCTTTAGGACCGTCAACGATCCCCGGCTTGTTCTCCATATGCAGAGACCTAAATTCCGACAATGCTTAGGGAGTCCCAAATGCGATCATTAACCATCCTGCTTTTATCTCTTGCCGCCATCATTCAGGCACAATATCAGCCTGTACCCAACGAACCATGCAAACCGCTGGGAGCCATGGCGGCACGGATGGCGATGCTGGAACGTGCCTCGCTGCGATCACATGGCTACAATTATGATGTCCACTTCTACGGGCTGGATCTGCAGATCAACCCCACAACAGAGATCATTACCGGAACCGTTCAGGTGGGGTTCACGGCTGAGACGGCTATGGATGAGATGCGCCTGGATCTGGACAACAGCATGGAGCTTGATTCCCTGGGTGGAGCTGCTCTGAGCGCTCAGCATGCGGAGAACGAACTGACGATCTTCCTGGATCAGACCTTTCAACCGGGAGACACGGCATTCATTCTCATTCATTACAGCGGTCACCCGGTCGAATCCGGATTCCAGGCCTTTGCCTTTGATACCCAAGGCGGCGTGCCCATGATCTCAACCCTGAGTGAGCCCTATGGCGCGCGTACCTGGTGGCCCTGCAAGGACATCCCTACCGATAAGGCTGATTCCGTGGACATCAACATCACGGTCCCCGAAGCGTACATTGCCGTAGCCAATGGTCTACTGGTGAATGAAGTCGATCTGGGAAACGGATGGCGGCGGTTTGAGTGGCAGCATCGCTATCCCGTCACCACCTATCTCATTTCACTGGCCATTACCAATTACACCTACTGGACGGACACCTACCATTTTGCCGATGGGGATTCCATGCCATTGGAATACTGGGTGTATCCCAGCAATGATACCGAAACCGTCCGTACCCGCTGGCGCCGCACCGCAGCGGCTCTGGATGCCTACAATGCCGCTTATGGCAAGTATCCTTTCGCCCGGGAAAAATACGGCATGGCCGAGTTCGAGTGGGGGGGTGCCATGGAACACCAGACCTGTTCCAGCATGGGCAGTTCGGGTGAGAACACCATTGTCCATGAGCTGGCCCATCAGTGGTGGGGCGATCTTGTGACCTGCGCCAACTTCCATCATATCTGGATCAATGAAGGTTTTGCCACCTACAGTGAAGCCCTCTACTGGGGATCGGTCTATGGCGAAGATGCCTACCATGAACACATGGCAACCAAGGACATGGATTATTACGGTTCCATCTATCGTTCGGATACAACCAATGTCTGGAGCATTTTCAATTATATCGTCTACGGCAAGGGCGCTTGGGTGCTTCACATGCTGCGGCATGTTGTTGGCGAAGAAACATTTTTTGACATCCTGGCGGAGTACCGTTCACAATACGCCTTTTCCCACGCCGCCACCGAGGACTTCCAGGCCGTCGCCGAGCAGGTCTACGGCGAATCCCTGGAATGGTTCTTTGAACCCTGGATATATGGAACAGGCCGACCCAACTACCGTTGGTGGTGGACCCAGGGGGATATGGATTCTACCGGGATGTATTCCTTGACCATCCACATAGACCAGACCCAGGTCGAAAGTACAGGAACATTTTTTCCCATGCCCGTTGACATCCGGCTGATCTCAGCAGAACTGGATACGACCTTCAAAGTATGGAATGCCGAAGAGGACCAGACCCTGCAACTCCACCTGCCGTTCACCCTCACGGACGTGGAATTGGATCCAGGCAATTGGATTCTCAAGACCGCCCAGGAGGTCGTGGCCATCGATCCCGGCACTGGACCTGATGATTTCAATCTGGCCAAAGCTTACCCCAATCCCTTTAACAGCGGTACGACCCTGAGCTATTCTGTACAAGACGGTTTCAAGGGGCAATTGATGATCCTTGATCTGCGGGGTCGCCTGGTGCAAATCTGGCAGGTTGAGCATCAACAAGCCGGACAGTACCGCGTTCATTGGAATGCCCGCGATCGTGGCGGTGCACCGGTATCCAGCGGGATTTATCTCATTCGGTTGATGGACCCGACCGGCAAAGCTCATACACGCAAGGTGACACTTCTCAAATAATCCTTATCCCGGAGCATCCGCGAAATCATTTCAGCAGGTGAATTTGGCAACATATTTGCCCTTTTCAGGTGGTAATGCGACAGGGATCGGGCAAATGAACCAGGGGACCATCCTGCGGGTGGAAGATCGCAAGATCGGCTATACATCGCTGTTATTGGGGATTGTCGCCCTAATTTCCGCCTGGACCAGCATCCTGCGCCACCAGGTGAATACCACTGAAATCGTGTTTCTGGTCTTGGGGCTGATTGCCGCCCTGAGCGGTATTGCCCTCATTCTACGCTGCATGCAGACCGGGCCGAATACCTTGAATGCAAATGAGGGGCAATTGCCGGTTCAGAAACCAGAGAGGGCATCTGGGGACTCCAATTGAGTTTTCTCTTTAATAAGACCATAACTCTCATAAATAATAAGATGCGCGTCAATCAACTCTCGCATGAGTGCCTTACGACAGAAATCAGGGGCATTGAGGAAGCAAAGGAAGGATCATGATACGCTTGACAAAAGCCGGTGAATACGGAATCCGTGCTCTGCGCTATCTGGTTGAGAACCAGGATAATGGCCGAGTGAGCATTGCGGATATATCGGTCGCCAAGAACATTCCTGAGCCCTTTCTGCGCAAGCTTTTCAAGCCACTCGTGGAAGCGGGTATCGTTACCAGCACCCGGGGGGTCAGTGGCGGGGTCAGCCTGGCCAAGGAACCGGAGGAAATCTCCGTGCTGGCCGTGATCGAAGCCCTGGAAGGGCCGCTTGCACTGAATGAATGTCTGCTGGATGACGCAAGCTGCGAATTCATGACGGAATGCGGTATGCATGATGTCTGGGAAGAGACTCAGGCTGCGATGGTGAAGGTCCTTGAAAAGCGGGATTTGACCCACCTGTTGAAGGAATAGCAAAACCGGTAGCGCCTGGCGTTAGTCGAGGCAGCCGGTGGGGGAAACACCTGGAAGCAACCAGGAATACATTCACGAAATCAAAATTCGAGGAAGCCATGTCATCACGAACTCGCCCTGACACATTGATCAAGGATCTGCAAGCCCATTTTCCGCATTGGGAAATGGTCAAGGACATGACGGATCAGTGTATCGATATCATGCTCAACCTACGGCAGAGTGGCCACCCGGGTGGAAGCCGATCCAAGGTCCACATGCTGGTGGCACTGTTCCTGAGTGGAGCCATGCGCTATGATATCCGTAATCCCCAGAAGCGCTACGCCGATCGCTTCATCCTGTCGGCCGGCCACGTCGTCCCCGTCATCTATGCCTTGCTGGCCGTGCTGAATGAAGCCCTGCGCCGGCGCTACAACATCACCGGTGACCAGCGCTACTGGTACGCCCAGGATGAAAAGGCACTGGTGTGGGAAGATCTGCTGACCCTTCGGAACCAGGGCGGATTACCCGGCCACGCTGAGATGGCGGGCAAGACCAACATTTTCAAAGCCAACACCGGACCCTCCGGTCATGGCATGCCCGTTTCCGTGGGCCAGGCCATGGCTCTGCGCTATGCCGGCTCCCGCGATATCCGTGTTTTCGCAGTGGAAGGTGAAGGCGGTCTAACCGCAGGTGTGACCCACGAATCACTGAACTCTGCCTTTGGGCTGGGATTGGACAACCTCCATTTCCTGCTGGACTGGAATGATTTCGGTATCGACAATCGTCCCTTCTCAAGCGTGGTTTACGGAACCCCCGATGACTGGTTCAGCAGTCACGGTTGGCGTGTTTCCGGTGCCGAGCAGGGATCGGAGTGGCCCAGTGTCACGGAAGCCCTCATCAACATGACCGAAGGCGAGAACCCGGATGGTGTACCCTCGGTGGCCTGGTTCAAGACCCGCAAAGGCCGAGGCTACGGGGTTTATGACAACAAGTCCCACGGTGCAGCCCACAAGTACAACAGTCCGCTGTACTGGGAGACCAAGCGTGAATTCGCCGAAAAATACGGTCTTACATTCGAGGGAATGGGTGAAGAAGGACCATCAGCCAAGGAGGAGCGCACAGCCCAGGCAGCCGAACACCTAAAAACGGTTATGAGCCTCTTCGATGCAAATCCGGAAATGACTGAATGCGTAGCCGATACGATCGTCCGTATGGGTGAATCGGTTCCAGCCGACAACCCCAAGGTTTATTTTGATACAGCCAAGAATCCCTGCCGGGATCCACAGATCCTCGACTATCGCAATTACCCGGAGGAGTTGTTCGTCAAGCCGGGAACCGTAGCGCCCAACCGCGCCGGTCTGGCCAAGTTCGGTGCCTGGGTAAATGCATACTGTACGCAGAAGTATGGTCGTCCCCTGTTCCTGGCCATGTCCGCCGATCTAGCTGACAGCACCAATATCTCCGGTTTCGGCAAGCCGTATGGCGACTTCGAGGGATTGGGCTTCTACGAGCGCAATGACAATCCACGCGGCGCCATGTTGCCCCAGGGCATCACGGAATTTGCCAATGCCGGTATCTGTACAGGTATTTCGGCCGTGAATTTTGCCCAGGATCCCTATGCGGAATACAACGGTTTCTATTCGGCCAGTTCGACCTACGGGTCCTTTTCATACCTCAAGTATGGGTCCATGCGGATCTTCAGTCAGATGGCACAGGATGCCGAAGTGAAGGTGGGCAAGGTGCTCTGGATCGCCGGACATTCCGGTCCCGAGACCGCCGAGGATTCCCGGACCCATTTTGGTGTTTATGCGCCGGCTGTCACGCAGCTGGTACCGGATGGTCACGTCATGAATCTCTATCCCTGGGAGCACAACGAGGTGGCACCCATGCTGGGAGCCGCACTGGCCAGTGAAGCACCCATCATCGCCCTGCATCTGACCCGCCCCGGCGTCGAGATCCCTGATCGCGAGGCCCTGGGGATCGCTTCTCACATGGAAGCCGTGCGTGGTGCCTACCTCATTCGGGATTATGATGCGGGTCGCCCGCGCATGGGAACCATCTTCATCCAGGGGACCAGCAGCACGGCAAACCTCATCAAGGTCCTGCCTGAGTTGGATTCCCGCGGACTCAATGTGAAGATCGTCGCCGCGGTAAGTCCGCAGCTTTTCAAATTGCAGCCTGAGGACTACCGCAACACCCTGGTCAGTGAAGACGAATGGCAGGATTCCACCTTTATCACCAACGGTGGCCGCCGCACCATGCTGGATTGGACCGGCAATCGCCTTTCGCTGGAATATGCTCTCTCTGCCGATTGGGATGACCGCTGGCGCACCGGCGGTTCGATTGACGAGGTCTGCGAGGAGGCGCATATCTCGCCACGTTGGATCCTGGAGGGGATCGAGCGCTTTGTGAACGATCGTCCCCGCCGTATGGAGCGGTTGGGCATCAAGCAATAGGGTCGGTGTTGTCCGACACGCTTACCAGAAAGGAGTGATGTATGCGACCATTGACCAATCGATTTGAACGTCTTGGGACCGAGACCGCTTTCAAGGTCGGGGCGGATGCCGCGGCCTGGGCCGCCCAGGGCAACAAGGTTTATCCGTTTCACCTGGGGGACATGAACATCCCGACGCCGGAGCACATTGTCGAGGCGGCCATGGCAGGGATTCGCGCCGGTAAGACCGGCTATGCACCGGGTCCCGGCATCATGCCCCTGCGCGAAGCCCTGGCCGCGAATATTTCCGCGGCCCGCGGCATGAGCCTGGACGCCAATCAGATCGCCGTCCAGCCCGGTGGCAAACCCACGATCAGCAAGTTCCTGGCTATGGTGCTGGAAGAGGGAATGGGCGCACTCTATCCCAATCCCGGCTACCCCATCTACGAATCCCAGATCGAGTTCCTGGGCGGCAAGGCTTTGCCCTATGGCTACACGCCCACCGAGGATGGTTTTGCCATCAATCGGGATGAGATCGAAAGCCAGATCGACGAGAACACCACGGTGCTGATCTATAATGATTACCAGAATCCCATCGGCGCCGAATCCTCTCCCGAGGAACGGCAGTGGTTGGCTGACCTGGCCATCAAACATGATCTCTGGGTACTCTCGGATGAAGCTTACTACGACATCCGTTACAGTGGCAAAAGCAGCAGCATCGCTGCCTTGCCGGGAATGGCCGAGCGGACGGTGATCCTCTATACCTTTTCCAAGAAGTTCGCCATGACTGGCTGGCGCCTCGGTTGCGCGGCAGGTCCCGCCGATGTCATTGACGGCATTGGCAAGTTCAACACGAACATCGAGTCCTGCTCCAATCATTTCGTCCAGATGGCCGGCATCGCCGCCCTCCAGGGGCCGGATGAACCCCAGCAGGCCATCGTGGCCGAACTGAAACGGCGCCGCGACGCCCTGGTTGAACAGCTGCAGAAGATCGACGGCGTGCAGGTTGCCTGCCCGGAGACCACTTTCTATCTGTTCCCGGACGTCACCGAGATCTACAAGCGCAAGGGCTACGACAGCTCCTACGACTTCCGCATGGATGCCCTGAAGCAAACGGGCGTTTCCTTCTGCTCCCGGGAGCACTTCGGTCGTCCGCTGCCCGGTGAGGATCGCGTGTTCATCCGCTTCGCCTACAGCGGGATCAACGTGGACCAGATCGAGGAAGGTTTGGCGAAACTCAAGGCCTTCTGGGAGCGCTAGGCGCCGGTCCTCCACGGATCCGTTTTCTGAATACCCCAGCCCCCAAAGCTGGGGTATTTACTTGTCCGAGCTGCAGTCGTCCTCAGCATGATTGCTGGACGAATGGAAGGATATGCGAAGGGAAAGATCAGAGATGAGGTTACACCTGTTTATGCCTTTGCATTTGCTTGTGACCAAAACCATCGCTTTTGCCTGCTTGAATCAAGCAGGGGCTCCAACTATATTCCCGCTTAATTTTCAGGACAGCGTGATCGGGACTATACATGCTTGAACATTTTGGAATCGCCCTGGCCATCGGCCTGATCGGCTTTTTGCTCATGGCTCTCATGATGTTCATCCAGCGTCTTATCGCCCCCAAGAACGAGAGTGAACTCAAGCTTGATACCTATGAATGCGGCGAGGTACCGGAAGGCGAGGGCTGGATCCAGTTCAACATCCGTTTTTACGTCATTGCCCTGATCTTTATCATTTTTGATGTAGAAGTCGTCTTCCTCTTTCCCTGGTCCGTGGTGTTCAAGGACATGGGCTTCCTGACATTCATCGAAGTCTTCGTCTTTATTGCCATCCTTCTGGTAGGTCTGGCGTATGTATGGGTAAAAGGCGACCTCGACTGGGTGAAGATGAAACTCAAATACGGTTCAGGCCGCTATTCCGCCGCCCGTCTGCACGAGATGGACATGGAAGATCTAAAATTGAAAAATGAGAATTGAAAAGTGGGGACACAATTACCCATGTTCACAGTCAGTCACTCAATTTTAAATCTTCAATCTTAAATGGATTCAATCTGAATGGGTTCTCTCACACATAAATTCAACGACAACATCCTGATCACGTCCCTGGATAAACTCATCAACTGGGCGCGCTCCGGTTCCGAATGGTATTTCCAGTTCGGCCTGGCCTGCTGCGCCATCGAGATGATGTCCACCGCCGCTGCCCGCCACGACCTTGAGCGCTTTGGCGCCATGCCGCGCTCATCACCCCGGCAGGCCGATATCATGATCGTCGCCGGCACGGTGACCCTCAAGATGGCAACCCGCGTGAAGCGTCTTTACGAGCAAATGGCCGAGCCCAAATACGTGATTTCCATGGGCAGTTGTGCGAACTCCGGCGGTCCCTATTGGCAGCATGGGTACCATGTCCTGAAAGGTGTGGATCAGATCGTTCCCGTCGATATCTATGTACCGGGATGCCCCCCGCGTCCCGAAGCCCTGCTGGAAGGCTTGATGCACCTGCAAGACAAGATCCGCGAAGAACATACACTGGCGAAGAAGGCGAGCTGAGCTGTGACGGAACGCGAGATATACAGCGCTCTCACAGCCCGTTTCGGTGAAAAGATCCTGGAGTTCCAAGATTCCGAGACAGCCAACCCGGCTGCTGTGGTGATACCGGCTGTCCTGGGTGAACTCATGACGTACCTGAAGGATTCGGAAGACACGCTGTTCGATTCACTCATGTGTCTTTCCGGCAATGATCCAGGAGCCGAAGAACCCCTTGAAGTGGTCTATCATCTCTATTCCATGATGCACGCCCATCACTTCACGGTAAAGACGCGTGTCCCCCGTGAAAACGGACATGTTCCCAGTGTCGCGCTGCTCTGGCGAACGGCCGACTGGCACGAGCGCGAAGCCTATGACATGTACGGCATTGTCTTTGACGGTCATCCGGATCTCAAGCGGATCCTGCTGGAGGAGGACTGGGAAGGGCACCCGCTGCGCAAGGATTACGTAGCCGCTGAGACCTACCGGGGCATGACGATTGCCAAGGTGAAGGAATGAGCCGCCTCCACGCCGAGGAGATGATCCTCAATATGGGCCCCCAGCACCCCAGTACCCACGGTGTGCTGCGCCTGAAACTCACCACCGACGGTGAGATCGTCTCCAATATTGAACCGGTGATCGGTTACCTGCACCGCTGCTTCGAGAAACACGGTGAGAACCTCGAATACCAGATGGTGACGCCGTTTACGGATCGCTGCGACTACCTGGCCGCCATGAACAACGCCCACGCCTACGCCATCGCCGTGGAAAAACTCATGGGCATCGAGCTGCCGGAGCGGGTGGAGTACCTGCGGGTCATCTTCGCCGAACTGCAGCGTATTGCCAGCCACCTGGTGGCCATCGGGACCTTCGGACTCGACGTGGGGGCCATTACGCCTTTCATCTATTGCTGGCGCGACCGGGAGACCATTCTCGACCTGTTTGAGATGGCCAGCGGCGCGCGGCTGCTGTACAACTACATCTGGATCGGCGGACTGGCTCACGATATCCCCCCAGGCTTCGTGGAAAAAACCTATGAATTCCTGGACATGTTCGATGCCCGGATCGCCGAGTACAACCAGATCCTTACTGGCAACAAGATCTTCATCGAACGGACCGCCGACGTGGGTGTTCTGCCGCCTGAGGTGGCCATCAATTATGGGGTCACCGGTCCCAGTCTGCGTGCTTCCGGCGTGGATTTCGACCTGCGTCGCAAGGAGCCCTATTCCATCTACGACCGTTTTGATTTCAAAGTCATCATCGGTGATGGTCGCATGGGAACGGTGGGGGACTGCTGGGACCGTTATTATGTTCGCATGCTGGAAATGGCTGAGAGTGCTCGCATCGTTCGCCAGGCGCTGGACCAGCTGCCAGCGGATGGTGATGTAAAATCAGCCATTCCCAAGCGCATTCGTCCGCCAAAGGGCGAGATCTATTTTCGTTATGAGAATCCCCGTGGCGAATTGGGCTACTACATCGTCAGCAATGGCAAAAATATTCCCACTCGCGTGAAGATGCGTTCACCGGCCTTCTCCAACCTCAGTGTCATCAATGAGATCGGCAGGGGCTGGATGATCTCGGACGTCATTGCCATTCTCGGCAGCCTGGACATTGTTCTGGGGGAGATCGACCGCTGATGATCCAGAACATTGCAGACTGGATGTTGTCCATCAACTGGCTTTCAGGCATGGGCACTGCCGTTGCCTGGGGGATCAGCCTCGTGCTGGTGGCCCTGGCGATCTTCATTTTTGTCGCTCTCAATGCCCTGGTCCTGGTCTATGTCGAACGCAAGGTCTCAGCCTTTATGCAGGTTCGATTGGGTCCTATGCGGGTGGGTTTCTGGGGTATGCTCCAAACCCTGGCGGACACCCTGAAGCTGGTAGTCAAGGAGGATATCATCCCCGCCATGGCCGACCGCCTGCTC
>Ga0272443_10007526_pt1 | contig 10370 bp, 6 predicted proteins | sample SSMAcet12_FD_193581 | JGI IMG/M metagenome (GOLD analysis project Ga0272443, IMG submission 193581) | Marine sediment archaeal communities from Little Sippewissett salt marsh, Falmouth, MA, United States - SSM-Acet-12 | ecosystem: Environmental > Aquatic > Marine > Wetlands > Sediment ... | reverse complement strand
AAGCTTAGCCTATTCACCAAAATCACACTATTTTGGCACTATACCACAGGGTTTGAATGATTCTACCACCCTTTATATTTGGAATCAAGGGTGTTATTGTGAAGAACTCACCTATACTCTAGATACTACATGTGATTGGATAAGTGTCCATCCGCAAAGTGGTTCAACGAGGAATGGATATGGGGATAAAGATATAATCACGGTCACTATTAATACCATAGGGTTATCACATGGGTATCACCAATGCAATATTTCCATTAACTCAAATAGGGGAAACAAAACTTTTACAGCCAGTGTCACTGTAGTAGAAAATACAAGTATATTGCCCCACTTTACTAATGTGAACTGTTCTCTTCCCATTATCCCAGAGGGTACTGCTGATAATGACATATTACGCCTAGATAATTCTAACTGTATTGAAGCCAGTAATATTTCAGTTAATATCATAGATTCTATAGTTAGTACAACTATCAATTTGACAACCCTGGGTTGGTCATCAACCGTTCCTCTAACAAATATCCCTGGTACAGATACCTGGTGTGTACTTGCTAATGCAACTGTGGGAACAGCAATCCATAATGGAACAGGTTATATTCCCCATCAACTGGTTATAACTGCCATAAATGAGCATGGGAAACAGAATACCACCACAGTCACCGTTACTGTATGGAAAAATGGTGACGTGAATGGTGACGGCGTCGTCACACTCTACGATGCCAACTATATTGCAAAATCGTACTTTAATACCCTTGGTTTCGAGTACCTACCTGAAAGTGTGGCTGATGTAAGTGGGGATTGCCAAATCACTCTTTATGATGCTACCTACCTAGCCAAGTGGTACTTCAATCAGCCAGGATTCGAGGTATTACAATAAGTACCCCTTTTTTGGTCAGCACTGGATAGGACAAAAAAAAAACACATAATTCTCCACATCAAAAATCCAAGCCAAAGTACATCATTATTAAAGCTAAAAATAATGCATTAAATATCAGTAAATTCCTTGAGAATCAATTAACAGAATATTTCAGATTTATAGAAGGAAAACACAATAATTTTACATCTTTTAATACTCGAAATGATGATGATAGAATTACTAAATCGGGTGGTATGGGCCCGCCCGAATTCGAATCGGAGTCCCTAGCTCCCAAAGCTAGAAGGATCGACCAAGCTACCCCACGGGCCCTGGGTTGTTAAAACATTTGGATTAAAAAAACTTTCCTCTAAATAGTTTCCCACTTCTTTAATATTGACTGTCATTGAATTTTTTTCTATGATTGATTCTAACAAAAGGAGATACAATATAACAATTTTATAAAATGGCAAGACAGTTGATGGATTAACCATCATTGATAAAAAAATAAATAAAAAATATTCAAAACCTTTAAAATATTTATGTAATTAAGGCACTAAAAATGAAGATGGGCAAAATAATAGGTTATCTTATTCTTACAGCAACCTTGATTTTTCTGTATGGCTTATCCATACTATCCCTTCTATTTACATCCCCAGCTATAGATTTTTCTGCCTCTTTGCTCATATCATCTCTTCTTATAAATACAGTCATTTTATGTGGGTCATCGATATTAGGGAACATGTTGTTTTATAACAGTAACCTTTATACATCATTAAAAAATCTTTATTTTACCAAAAAAAATATCGGATACAGTATATTTATTGGGTCTTCTTCAGCATTTATTATCTTATTCTTTCTCGGATTAATTTTCTATATATTCATACAAATAGGATATACACCCCCAGATAATCCTCTAAGTGAAAACATCGCTGAAGCACTTACATTACCCCTTGTTATCATTATACCCTTACTTTCATCTATAAGTGAAGAAATATTTTTCAGAGGATTTATTCAACCAAAGTTGATGGGTCTTACTACACCCCTAATAGGCATTGTTATCACCTCGTTTTTATTTGGCTTTGCGCATTTAGCATATAACAATCCATTACAGATTATAATCCCGTTTTTTATCGGCTTAATTTTTGGTCTTCTTCTAATAAAAACAAAAAATATTCTAGCTCCCATATCGGCACACTTTTTTTTTAATTTCCTTCAATTAGCACTTACATATTTTTCTCAATAAAAAATCATAATCTACTTAAAAAACCTTAAAGAAAATGGTAAAAACAAATTTATCGGCAAAAATATATAAGCAATAAACCCCCAAAATCTCGTAGTAAATCACCGAAAATATCGACGATATAATAAACGAAATAATTTGCGTATTTTTTGTCATCTTTGTCGGGCATGGCAAAAAGCATAATCCACATTGTGGGTCTCTATCCGTAGGGGCTTAAATGCCCCTACCTATTTTTTAGTGCATGATATAATATAGATAAGGGTGACATTATGGAGATATCCCCCATTGGTACAAGAAAGTTTAAGATAACTAAGGCATAAGCTGGGGGAACCTGTCTTTGATGAATTCCAGGAACCACTGAATCAATGGATAGCTGTCTAATACTTTGTTTTTGGGCATGACAACCTTAAGGGAATTTGACCAGCCACTCTCTGCACCTTTACTATCCCGTGCCTTTACCTTAACAATAAATTCTCCTTCTGCAGTCCAGGTATGCGACTCTGTCACCACCTCCCCCGAATTATACAGTCCACTCCATGTATCTATTATGCCATCGCCGTTCCAGTCCCAACCATACTGTACCGGGTCACCATCCGGATCAATCGTGTAGGTAGAATAGGAATATGCCACCCCGGTTTCTCCAGTTGTAGGCCCCATTGGTTTAGTTGGAGTATTGGGCGGATTATTAATCTCTCCTCCCCCTGTTTCCCCATATGTCTGAAAACAAAAATCACAACTGTAATTCATTCTCCATAATTTATGCCAATTGTACCACGTAGCATTATGTCTCCATGCATCCCCATAGGGATACGGATTATAAGTTTGATACATCCAATAGAGTAAGCTACTACCAGAGATTTCAGTTTCACCCGTAATAACAACATAATATTGTCTTCCGGGAGTTAACATGCCAGGACAATTGCTAAAGTTAAATTCAACCCAGTGACTACCTGACTGTATTTGACTGGCATCCAGAGAGGAAGTCATAACAGTTGGCCCATCAGGTTCATCCTCTCTTATCATAAGAAGATACGTATTATAGTACGTGGGGCCAGAACCATATTTATTGAGATATAATTGAACCCTGGTTAATTTTGAGAGAGTTGGTATAAAACCTTGAGCTCGTTCTCCACCATTAGAGAGGAATTCAGCACCGTCGTGTTCTGTTTGAGATTGATCTAATTGATCCAATGAGGCCATATTTTTAGGCATTGCAATAGAGAGAGAGTCTGACCATTCACTTTCGGCTCCATGTTCATCCTTGGCTTTAACCTTTATATCAAATCCTCCCGATTTTTCCCATATATGAGATACTTCATATGTCTCTCCAGAATTATATGGTCCATCCCATTCACTCCCTGTTTCATCTCCCCAATCCCATAAATAATACAGTTTATCTCCCTCAGGATCTATTGCCACCGTGCTGTAGCTGTAGCTTTTTCCCGCCTTCCCCAATGTCTGCCCCGTGGGCTTTTCGGGTTTACCAGGAGCAGTGTTATCAGAAATTATAACTGGAAGTGGTAAGGACCAATCACTTACAATCCCATGCTGATCCCTAGCCTTTACCTGCACTACATAATCCTTTGCAACATTCCATTTATGTGAAATAGTACACATTTCCCCTGAATCATACAATCTTGTTTCCTCGTCAACCTCACCGTCAAAATCCCAATCCCAGCCATATTGAACCCGGTCACCATCAATATCGTAAGCACAAGTAGAATACTCATAGTAGGTACCTGGAACACCAAATGTAGGGCCAGAAGGCTTAGAGGGTTTAGTTGGTGGATTAGAAATTGTTACCCTAAGAGTATTTGAAGGATTACCTCCTCCATTAATAAATGCCTTTACATAATAAATACCTGGAGATCTCCAACAGTGTTCTCGTATCTCTGGTGTTCCAGAGGGATAATAATCGCCACATTCAGGATTTGTTCCCTCACCCCAATCAATACAATAACATAACAAATGAGATCCAGAAATTGTTCCCCTAACAACATAGTACAACTTTTCATTTGGCTGGCCAAGTGTATCCCCCTCAATATAAGGATTATAAGGTTGAGTTGAACTTTTCACTTCTTCAGAAAATCCTTCATGCTCTCCAGAATATACAACACTGGAAAAAGCACTAATTATTAACAATATACATATGCCCAAACCACAATATCTTATTTTTTCGTTCATTTTCGCCTCCAATTAATATTAATCACGTGTGTGGTTATAAACATATTGCTCCCAATATCCCCTATTTGGTACAGGTGTGAATTCAAAATAACGAAAGTATATAAGCAATAAACCCCCCAAATCCTGTAGTAAATCTCCGAAAATATCCGTCGAAAAAAATCAAGAAAAATGTGCGTATTTTTTGTCATATTTGTCGGGCATGGCAAAAAAAGCAATACCCTAAAAAAAATGTGTGTGGGTCTCTTCCCAAAGGGGGCTTAGGTGCCCCTTTTTTTTTATTATCCTGTCCAGTGCTGAACCGCAAGAATTATGTCATGGATGTTAGGCTTTCTTTCTCTTTTTAAGCAACCAGTAGACTATAACTGCCGCAATAGCTATACTGATCCTAACAATCAAGAACATCAAGAGATCTGGAGGGGCGAAAACTCATCATCTTTTTCAACTTCCATTATGATGAAGACACTTTCTTACAAAAGGTGAGAAAATACCCCTTTTAACTTTTCTAATACCAAATTTTGTGCACCAATTTTTATAGATTGCCACCTTTATCTTTGAGTGTATAAAATTCCCCGTGTTCTCACTGCTAATGAATTGCTTGACAAAGCATTTGGACGAGCACAAAAGATTAAAAAAAGAGACAGAAAGGCAGAAAGGATAAGTAAAATATCTTCTGTTAAAAATACATTGGATAGCACACTTCAGAAATATGTTTCAGGATTTCCCTCTTTTGATACTCTTCACCGTTTTTACTATGAGCTTTTTGATATACTGCTAGGGATAGATACATTAAAAAAATCCCTGGGTGCTCTGGACTGGGGAAGAAAACAAATAAATAGAATAGCGAATCAGGGAATCAAAGATGTAAAAAGAAAAAAAGATGATAACATTATACTCAAGCAAACATATGGCAGGATTTCCTCTGTTTTGTATCAGATAGATAATCATTTACTTTATTTAGAGAACGCACGTAAAAAAATACGAAAAATGCCCTTTATAGATATGGATAAGCCAACCGTAATAATGGCTGGCTATCCGAATGTTGGAAAATCTTCTCTCATGAGACTGTTAACAAATGCTGAGCCAACCATTGCATCATACCCATTCACTACAAAAGAAGTCATTGTCGGAGATATGGCCTTGGAGGATAACAATGGAGAAAGGCAAATACAAGTACTTGAAATACCAGGGCTTCTTGATAGGCCACATGAAAAGAGAAATGTTATAGAACAACAAGGGTTTATCGCACTTCGTTATCTGTCAGGTCTTATTGTTTTTATTATTGATGCATCCCTACATTGTGGATATGATCTGGAAAAACAGCTTAACCTTCTAAATGAGATTCAGAGTGAATTTAAGGGTGATATCATTGCTGTAGAGAACAAGACCGATATCAGGGGTGGTGCCACAGATTTCCTTAAAATTTCTTGTCTCACTGGCAGAGGCATAAAAAAATTGAAGAAAGAGATTATGATACGATTATCCTGATGTTTTAGTTTTACTTTGTGTCGCTAATTTTTAGTTGCTAGAAAAATAGTTGGTTTTATCCAATCCTTATAAATAAAAAACTAGTGGAAAACCCATTTAAATCCCCAAAATATTTCCCCTTTTTTGGGGGAATATTTCAAAACAGCAAAAATATATAAGCAATTTTTTTTATACCCTCCATATGCATAAAAGATTGTTCACCCCGGGGCCAACAGAAGTAAGACCAGAAATCTTACAAGCATTATCCACCCCTCAAATCCATCATCGATCCAAAGAAGCGTCAGATCTCTATGCGGACATCCAGTCCAAACTACAAAAATTATTATACACAGAAAAACCCATACTCCTGTTTACATCATCTTCCACGGGTGCAATGGAGGCGGCAGTTACCAATACAGTTAAAAAAAAGTGTTTAAATTTAGTCAACGGTGCTTTTTCAGGCAGATGGCATAAAATTGCAGTAATGAATGGTGTTCCCTGTGAAACTCTTGAAATTGAATGGGATAAGCCAATAACAGCAGATATTGTCGATCAAAAATTATCATCCAATGAATTTGATGCAGTCACCCTTGTTTTTAATGAAACATCAACAGGATTAATGAATCCCTTAGAGGATATAGCTGAAGTTATCCAAAAATATCCTAATGTGCTATTTCTAGTTGATGCAGTATCTGCAATGGCTGGTGTAAAGATAGAGGTGGACAGACTAGGAATAGATATCTGTCTTGCCGGTGTCCAGAAAGCATTTGCTCTTCCTCCAGGTTTAACTGTTGCCTCTGTGAGTGACAGGGTTCTGCAAAGGGCAGAGGAAGTTGAGCCAAGAAGCTATTATTTTAATCTTCCTCTCATGTACAAATATCATCAAAAGCACCAAAGCCCGGTTACGCCGGCGACTTCACTGATGTTTGCATTGAACACGCAAATGAATTCCATACTGGAAGAAGGAATAGAAAACCGGTTTATTAGACACGAAAAAATGTCCCTCTATGTCCAAAAGTGGGCGAGGAAATATTTTGATATTTATCCAGAAAAAGGTTATGAATCGAGAACATTAACTTGTGTTAGAAATACACGTAAAATATCTGTTGCTGATCTTAGTGAGGAACTAGGTAAACATTCTGTGCGTATTTCCAACGGGTATGGAAATTTGAAGGAAGAAACATTTAGAATTGCTCATATGGGTGATACACAAATTCAAGATATAATTGGGTTACTTGGCCTAATAGAAAATATCCTTGATTTATAATAAATGAAGAATCTTTTAAGAAAAACGTATGCACAGAGGAGAGACAATCTTCCTGCTCACGTGATTAAAAAGAAAAGTGAAGAAATTATACATAACCTTTTATTACTGGAAGAAATTCATAGGGCAAAAATAATTTTTATATACATATCTTTTAAAAGTGAGGTTTGTACCCATGATTTAATTAAATCACTTATTAAGTCAAAAGTAGTTGCGGTGCCACTTGTGGCCGATACCAAGAAAAAAACATTGCTTTTATCACAATTACAAAGCTGGAGCCATGTATCCCCTGGATACTATGGTATACTAGAGCCCAGACAGGAACACATAAAAAAAGTACCCTATGAAAATATTGATGTAGCTGTAGTGCCAGGGGTTCTCTTTGATAAAAATTGTCATCGAATAGGATATGGAGGTGGATATTTCGATAGACTTTTAAAAAATGTAGCAGCAATAAAAATAGGTTTAGCGTTTGATACACAAATAATAGAGGGTGTTCCACAAACAAAACATGATGTTTCTATGGATAAAATTATCACCGATAAAAGAACAATTATATGTAAAAAAAGGTAAATAGCCTTAGCAAGGCTTATAAATATTCTAAGTATAAGGAAACATTGTGAAACCATGAATAAATTATTAACTGTTATAACTACACTAGCGACAGCTGCATTTTTTTTGTTGCCTCCTATTCTTACTGTTGAGGCAGCAGAAGCAAATAATTGGGAAGCCAATAGCGTAGCTGTCGATTCTCAGGGAAATGTTATTGTGACAGGATCTATCTATGATGACAATAAATATAAATTTTATACTGTAAAGCAAACTGAAGATGAAGGAAATATCTTATGGACCCGGGAATTCAGCGAATATGATTATAATGATGCCAAGGCTATCGCGGTTGATTCTCAGGATAATATTATTGTTGCTGGCGCAGTTAATGCCTCCGGTCTTTTGCAGGGTTATGATTATTGCCTTGTAAAATATGATGCGGATGGTACTGAACTGTGGATTCAGAAATATGACCGGAAGATGTATGATGTACCGTGGGCGGTTACTGTCGACAGTCAGGATAATATTATTGTGACGGGTATTTCAGGCCGGATAGAGTTTAACCCCGTTAACATTAATCTGGATTTTTGGACCATTAAATGTGACACTAATGGTAATATGTTATACGAGGATTCTTATGATATTAGTGAAGTGGATACCTCTCAAGGTATCGCTGTAGATTCACAGGATAATATTATCGTCTCGGGACTCCTTAATTCTAGTGAGGGAATGGCCTATTATACCATTAAATATTCTTCCACTTTGTCAAAGATATGGGAAAAATCTTTTAGTAATGGGGTTGAGGATGCTGGGTCTGGGGTTGCTGTTGATTCAGAGAATAATATCATTGTGACGGGAGGCAGTAGTGATGGGTCTTCCGTGAATTATGGCACCATAAAATATACTCCTGAGGGGGTACTGTTATCCTCGTGGCCCAAGTTTTATGATAGTGGTGGTAAGGATGATGCAAGGGCTGTCGCTGTTGATTTTGATGACAATATTATTGTGTCAGGTAGTTCTAATGGTGAGTGGCTTACCATTAAGTATGATTCGGATGGGGACATGCTCTGGGAGCGGAATCCGGGTTTCAGGGGGGAGGCACGGAGTATTGCAGTGGATGGAGGTAATAATATTATTGTGACGGGTTACCGGGAAGATACGTCTATTCGGAATTTTTATACCATTAAATACCGGGCAAATGGAGATGTTATCTGGGATTTTTCATATGCGGGCTCTTCCCCAGTTGCAGATTTTACCTGGATGCAAAAAACCCGGTCACGTACCATAAAGTTTTCTGATTCCTCCTTGGATGATCGAGGGTTACAGTCCTGGCAGTGGGATTTTGGTGACGGTTCTTCACCGTCTTATGAGAAAAACCCTGAACATAGTTATACGCTTGCAAAATCATATACTGTTACTCTTATTGTGACTGATACTGATGGTAACACGGATATGGTGTCAGATTTTGTTTCCGTGACCAATGTCAGGCCCGTGGTGGATTTTGTGTATTCACCGTTGAATCCTCTCACAAATGAGACCATTACTTTCAGTGATAAATCAGAGGATTATGATGGAGATATTGATGCCCGGCTGTGGGATTTTAATGATGGCGAGACATCAACGATGCAAAACCCGACTCATTCCTATACTGCCCCCGGAACATATATTGTGAAACTATCTATTACGGATAATGATCAGGAAACTGTGACTCGGAGTAAAAGCATTACCATAAATTACTCCGGAGGAGAAAACATTCCGCCAGTGGCCAATTACACCTTTTCCCCACTAGATCCACAGCCATCTGAAGACATCACTTTTGATGCCATCTCTTCAGATGACCCGGATGGCTATATTGATTGGGATTACTGCCAGTGGGATTGGAATAATGACGGCATCTATGACGCAACCGGTATTGAGGCTGTTTATTCATGGAGTGAAGAGGGAGATTATGATGTCACCCTGCAAGTTATGGACAATAATGGATCTACAAATACTATCACAAAAACTATCCATGTGGAAAGTGGTCCCCCCATGGCAGATTTTACCTATTCCATTGATCATCTCGTGGTTACATTTAGTGATCAATCATCTGATTTCGGAGGTACTATTGCTGCATGGCACTGGGATTTTGGAGATAACAGTACATCCACTGAAAACAATCCAATCCATGAATACCCAAAAGAGGGCACATATACCGTGTCACTAACCGTTACTGACGAAGACGGAAATAATGATACTCTAAGCAAAACCTTTACTTTGGAAAAAGAAGAGGATGGAGGAGGTATACCAGGTTTCACCTCAGTTTTTTTCCTGTTTTCCATTCTAATAGCAGTTTTCTTTTTTATAGTACTGAAAAAGAAAAATCAATGAATCATCACTAATTACATCTAATAGCTTATCAAGAACCATAAGATATATTCATATCTATATGGTGTTATAATTATACAGAGTAAATGTAGCAATTAGAAAAATACACAAATGACTTATGAATTTTTTTAGGTATTCTCAGTCTTCTTTCCAACTGGTAATTATTGCCCCAATAGCGAATACAATAATTGCGAAAACAAAAACAATAATGCTATTCTGTAGAGCTAGTGGTGTATCCTTCAATATCATGGCGGCACGCAAACCTTCATTAACATAATATAGGGGGAGTGCACGAGCAATCATTCTTAGAAACTCTGGCATAGTTTCTAGAGGGAAAAATGTCCCAGCAAGAAACATCATGGGGAAGGTGATTGCCCCCCCTGCAGAATCAGCTGTCTCCTCCTCTCGTACAAATCGAGTAACAATTAGTCCTAATCCTGAAAATGCAA
>Ga0272443_10007525_pt1 | contig 10370 bp, 7 predicted proteins | sample SSMAcet12_FD_193581 | JGI IMG/M metagenome (GOLD analysis project Ga0272443, IMG submission 193581) | Marine sediment archaeal communities from Little Sippewissett salt marsh, Falmouth, MA, United States - SSM-Acet-12 | ecosystem: Environmental > Aquatic > Marine > Wetlands > Sediment ... | reverse complement strand
ATGATGAGCATGTCATCCACATTCACATGAGGCGGACGGGTCACCGCGAACAAAATGGCTTCGGCCACATCCTCCGCATAGAGGGGGGTGAATCCTTCGTAGACCTTGTCGGCCCGTTCCTGGTCGCCCTTGAACCGGACCATGCTGAACTCGGTCTCCACCGCACCCGGATGGATGGCGGTCACCCTGATCCCGTGCTCCACCAGATCGAGCCGCATGGCCCTGGTCAGGCCGTCCACCGCAAACTTGGTGGCGTTGTACACATTCCCGTTCTCATATGCTTCCTTCCCGGCAATGGAACCGATATTGATGATGTGGCCCTGCTTCCTGTCCACCATCCCGGGCGTCACGAGCCTTGTGATGTAAAGCAATCCCCTGAGGTTCGTATCGATCATCTGTTCCCAGTCCTCCGGATCCCCTTCATGGATCCTGCTCAGACCCGCTGCAAGGCCCGCATTGTTCACTAGTACATCCACGCCGGTCCATTTCCCGGAGAGCCTGCCGTATGCCTCCCTCACTGCGCCTGGATCCCGGATGTCAAAAGCCAGGGTCATCACATCGGCCCGGGTCCTGCTCCGGATCTCTTCCTCCAGTGATTCCAGCCTGTCGTTCCTGCGTCCGGTGGCGATGATGTCATAATCGTTTTTGGCCAGGAGGAGGGCGGTGGCCCTCCCGATTCCCGCAGATGCTCCGGTGATCAGTGCGATTGGATTCATCAGTCTGCTTTTCGGGTAAAAGTAAAAAAACTATGAATATGATCAATTCACTATCTTTGCCTCCAAAGTTCACACAGATGACCATGAATGAGACACAGCTGAAGAACCGTGCCCTTTCTTACCTGACCCAGGATGAGGTGTATTCCATCGGGTCCATGCTGGGACGGGACCCCAATCCTTTTGAACTGAACATGTTTGCAGCCATGTGGTCGGAACACATCGCCTATAAAAGCTCCATCAAATGGCTCGAGGAAATGCCGGTGGAAGGGAAGAATGTGTTTGTGAAAGCCATGGAGGAGAACGCGGGTGTGATCCAGATTGACGACGAACTGGCCTTTGCGGTCAAGATGGAATCCCACAACCATCCCATTGCGGTGGACCCGAGACAGGGCGCGGTGGGGGTCGGGAATGTAAACCGGGACATCCTTGCCATGGGAGCCGAGCCCGTGGCCCAGATGAATGTCCTCAGGTTCGGGAACCCGGCGCATGCACATATACGGGATATGGTCAATGCGGTGGTGACCGCCCTCGGAAGTTACTCCAACAACTTCGGGGTGCCGGTGGTCGGGGGGGAGATCCTGTTCGACGAGAGCTATAATTACAATCCGCTGGTCAATTTGATGAGTGTGGGGATCGTCCGCCGGGAACGGATGGTCAGGGCAGCCTTCACAAGTTCAGGCCAGGCGGCCGTGTTGCTGGGGAAAAAGACCTCCGGAACGGGGGTGCACGGGGCGGGATTTGCCTCCAGGGCGCTGCAGAAAAAGGGGCAGATGATCCCCGAATCGCAGGTAGCCGACCCTGCCTGCGGAAAGATCCTGATGGACTGCATCCGTGAACTCATTGACCAGGGGCTGATCCGCGGGATGCAGGACATCGGGGCGGGCGGGGTATTGTGTGCCGCGGCGGAAATGGCCTTCAGGGGAAGGAAGGGAGTGAAACTCCAGCTGGATTCCATCCCGCTGCTGAAAAAAGAGATCGATCCGCTGGAGATCATGCTTTCCCAGACCCAGGAACAGATGTTGCTGGCAGTGGACAGGAAGGATCTGAACAGGGCCAGGGAGATCGCTGAAAGGTGGGAGCTTGAGTATGCGGTGGTGGGGGCCGTTACAAATGATGAAAGGATCAGGATCCTGGAACATTCCAGACAGCACGGCGATCTTCCCGTACAATTGCTTGTCAGGGGAGGGGGCGCTCCGGTGTATATCAGGGACCTGAAGCCCAGGGACAGGAAACCGCGCGTGGTCAATGCGGATGAAGTGCCCAACCCGGGGAACCTGAAAGAGATTGCCAGGAAGATGGTGAGTCTCCCCAACATCGCCTCCAGAAAATGGATTGAAGAACAATTTGATACCATGGCCGGCCTGTCCAACATGAGCAGCGGGCATGTGTCGGATGCAGGGATCGTCAAGATCAACGGCCGGGATGCGGCGCTGGTACTGAGCGTGAACGGAAATTACCGTTACGGCCGGCTGGAACCCAGGAAAGGTGCCAAGATCGCGGTGGCCGAGGCGGCCAGGAACATCATCTGTTCGGGGGGCAGGCCCCTGGCAGTTGCCGATTGCCTGAACTACGGGGACCCTTCTGATCCGCACGTATATCATGATTTTGCGGAAGGGGTGAAGGGGATCAGCGAAGCGTGCCGGAAGATGGGGATCCCGGTGATCGCGGGGAACGTCAGCTTCCATAACCTGACCCATGACGGGGAACATATTTCTTCGGTGATCCCCACACCCGTGGTGGGCATGGTGGGGATCCTTTCAAAGCCGGATGACATCATGACGGCGGGTTTTAAGAAGAAAGGGGACATGATCTTTCTGATCGGCAGGTCCGACAACGACATCTCCTCTTCCGAATACCTGTCTTTTGTCCACCTGATCCAGGAGTCTGCCGCTCCCGGTTTTGACCTGGATTACGAGATGAAGCTCCAGGAAGTACTGACCCGTCTCATCAGCGAGCGGCTGGTCAGTTCGGCCCATGACGTTTCGGTGGGGGGATTGTTCGTTGCGCTGGTCGAGTCGGCGCTTCCCGGCGGACTCGGATTCGATGTGACCTCTCCGGCCGAGATCAGGAGCGATGCCTTCCTCTTCGGGGAATCCCAGAGCAGGGTGGTGGTCAGTGTCTCCTCGGAGAAGGAGACCGATTTTCTGGATTTCATGATGGAATCGGGCATCCATTTTTCCACCCTCGGTCACGTGACCAAGGAAGAGCTCCGCATTGACGATGTCTCTTTTGGATTCATCTCCGATTACACAAGGGATTTTGAAAATGCCCTGGGAAAATTGCTGGGAGACTGAAGGACACGGGACCATCCATACTAATCATGATCATCCTACCGTTAAAAGAATAATGAAAAAACTGCCCCTGATTGCACTCGTCCTGCTGGTCGCCGCGACGGGTTTTTCCCAGGAGAAGAAGCCCCGCAACCTGCCGGCCTTTGACTCGAAGAGACTCCATTTCGGGTTTACGGTTGGTCTGAATACCATGGACCTGGGAATCAAAAGGAACTATGATGCGGATAATTTCGCATACGCCGATGTGAGCCGCATCCTGCCGGGTTTCCAGGTCAGCATCGTATCGGATCTGAAGCTGGCTGACAACTGGAACCTGCGGTTCCTTCCCGGGATCAGTTTCGGTTCGCGGGAGGTGACCTATTATGAGTATGACAACCAGCTGAACCACCGGGCGGAGCCGGTCCGCCTCAGCAATGTGGACAACCCGGTGGCACTCGGGCCGAGCTTCCTGGATTTTCCCCTGCATTTCAAGTACCGGTCAGACCGGGTGAACAACTACCGGCCTTACCTGGTAGGGGGGCTCAACTTCCGGTACGACATGTCGGCCAAGCAGGAATATGACAGTGATTCAGACGAATACCTGAAATTCAAGCCCGCGGATCTGTACGTGGAGTTCGGATTCGGTGTGGATACCTACCTGAGGTATTTTAAATTCGCCCCGGAGATCAAGCTGGCGGTGGGATTGAGAAACATTGTCAACGACGCAGGGCGTGAGCCCCACATTCAGTTCGTCGAATCCATCGACCGGGTGACCTCCTACATCGTGATGCTCAACTTCCATTTCGAATAAGGCAGCCTGCTACCGGAGGCAGCTCATCGGAGATCCCTCCGGCAGTCATGATTGCCGAACCGAAATCGCTTCAAACAGATCCCCTCCTTCTGATCTCGGCGCAGACCACCGCCACCGATGCGGCAAGATTGAGCGATTCGCTGCCGTCGCCCCGGTCGCTGAAAGATGGAATGGTGATCCTGGCGGTGAGGAAAGGATCGTATGCAGTGCCCAAGCCCCTGGACTCATTCCCGAACAGAAACAGGGGATTCTCTTTCAGCCTGGTCTCAAAAAGACTTTTCCCTTCCAGAAAGGTTCCGTAAACCGACCTGTCCTTCATTTCCGGCTCCCTCAGCAACCGGTCCAGTTCCAGGTAACGGACCTTCACCCGGGCAATGGCGCCCATGGTGGCTTGCACCACCTTGGGATTGTAAAGGTCGGCCGAATCCGGTGAGCAGACAATTTGCCGGATCCCGAACCAGTCCGCCGTCCGGATGATCGATCCCAGGTTCCCGGGATCGCGGATCGATTCGAAACCCAGTACAGGGGTGGCGGATAATTCCTGCAGACCGAGATTGGACTCCGGTTTGTTCACCAGGGCAAGGACCGGCTGGGGGGTGACCAGGCTGCTTGCTTTTTTCAGCTCCGCGGCAGTGGCCTCCGTGTAACCGATCCCGGAAGCATCCAGCAGATGCTGATTCCTTTGGATCCACTCCCGGGTTGCAAATACCCGCTCCACCCGGTGGTCCCCTCCGGGATGCCGGCGGATCAGATCCAGGACGATCTTCTCGCCTTCCGCGCTGTACAGCCGGTTCAGGTCCCTGTATTTTTTGACCCGGAGGGACCGGATCAGTTTCAGTGTGGCCGATGAGATCATGGAAAAAAAGCAACCGTTTCACACAAATATCACAAAAAATACCGCGTGAACTAAAATTTGTACTTTTACCTTTTTACGAACAGCATTGCGGATCGGACCGAGGCACATATTGATCTTATTGATTCCCGTGTGGCTGCATTCCTGTCAGGCGACCAAATATGTGCCTGAGGATAAGTATCTTCTGGACAGTTATAAGATCGAGACGGCCGACGGGAAAGTGGACAGGAAGGACCTGGACGAGTACATCAAGCAGAAGCCCAACAAGCGGATCTTTTTCTGGAGATTCTATCTTTCGCTGTACAATCTTTCCTCCCCGAAAAAGGACAATGGATTCAACCGCTGGCTCAGGCGCATCGGGGAGGCGCCGGTGATCTATGATGAGGTGCTCAAAGACCGCTCCGCCGAGCAGCTGTCCCTTTTCATGCGGAACAAGGGATACTATCACGCCCGGGTCAGTGACACCACCCTGCTGGATGACCAGCGTGCGAAAGTGGTATACAGGATCGTTCCCAATGAACCATACCGGATCAGGGACATTGCTTATTTCTTCCATGACGCCTCCCTTTCCGGTCTGGTTTTGTCCGACAGCGCGTCCTCCGAGCTGAAGCAGGGAGCGCTTTTCGACGTGGACATGTTGCAGCGGGAACGGGAGCGGATCGAAACCCTGCTGAGGAACAACGGATACTACAATTTCTCGAGGGATTTTATTTATTATGAGGTGGACAGTTCCCTGAGCGGATACCTGGTGGACCTCACCCTGGGCATCCGCAATTATCCCATGCAGAATGATTTCGGAAGGATCGTTCATGTAAAACATCCCGTGTACAGGATCAGGGACGTGTCGCTTTTCACCGAATATGATGCGGTGCTGTTCGAGCGGACCAGCGACACGGCCAGGCTCGATCTGGACACGCTCCTGTATGACAGCATCCACGTGATCTACTCGGAAAAGCCCAACATCCGCCCCGGCGTGGTGACCCAGAAAAACAACATCATCCCGGGTGAGCTGTTCAACGCTGCGAATGTGCAGCGCACCTACCGGAACCTCTCTTCTCTCAGCGCTTTTAACATGGTGGAGATCAGGTTCAATGAGACGGAAGACGGGGACCATCAGCTGGATTGCGAGGTGATGATCGCGCCGGCCACCCGCCAGTCGCTTACCTTCCGCGTGGAGGGTACCAACTCGGGAGGGAACATCGGCGCGGCGGGCAATCTCACCTACGGGCACCGGAACCTCTTCGGCGGATCGGAACAATTCGATCTTTCGTTCAAGGGAGCCATCGAAACCCTCCGGGAGAGCCAGGGGAACAGGCCCGGGAACATGCTGGAATTCGGGGTGGAGGGAAGGCTGCGGATCCCCAAGTTCCTCCTGCCCTTCAGGACCGAGCAGTTCATCCGCCGGTTTAACCCCCAGACCAACCTCCGACTTTCCTACAACTACCAGCGAAGGCCCGATTATACAAGGGCCCTTGCGAATGCCTCCTTCGGCTATAACTGGCAGGGATCGGGCAACCTCTCACACCTGGTCTATCCGCTTGAAACCAGCCTGATCCTCACCCCTTACAAGTCAGAAACCTTTCAGGACTGGCTTGAAGGCAAGTACATCTTCTACAGTTATGAACCCCACCTGATCGTGGACAGCCGGTACACGATGGTGTTTTCCAACCAGAAGCTTCTGAAAAACCAGGATTTTCAGGATGTTCGGATCAACCTGGAAGCCGCGGGAAATTTGCTTTACGGGGGTTACAGGATGTTCGCGTCCGAGCCCGGGGATGAGAAGTACAGCCTGTTCGGGGTTGATTTTGCACAGTACCTGAAAGCGGATGTGGATTTCAGGACCTATGACTTTTTCTACGAAGACATCAGCCTGGTGCTGCGCGGATTTCTCGGCGCCGGTTTTGCATACCTGAACTCCGCTGCCATGCCTTTTGAGAAACAGTATTTCTCGGGGGGGGCCAACAGCATCAGGGCCTGGCAGGTGAAGAACCTGGGTCCGGGTTCTTTCAACGACACCACGGCCACCTCTTTTCCCAACCAGACCGGGGATCTGAAGCTGGAGGCCAACATGGAATACAGGTTCAAGCTGTTCTGGAAGCTCGAAGCGGCGCTTTTCCTGGATGTGGGGAACATCTGGTCGCTCTCGCCCGAAGATGACAGGGAGGGTGCGCAGTTCCGTTTCAACCGGTTCTACAAAGAACTGGCGGTGGGAACGGGAGTGGGGACCCGTTTCGTGTTCAACTTCTTTATCTTCAGGCTCGACCTGGGGGTCCCCCTCCGGAATCCCTATCCCCTTGAAGGGTCCAACTGGCTACCCGGTTCGGCAGGGATCTCGGGACGGGACCTGACCTTCAATATCGCCATTGGTTATCCCTTCTGATCCTGTTGAAATAACAAATTATTATTCTAATTTTGTGGCTCAATTGTATCATGCTGTAACAAAAATCATTGATCATGGCCAGTAAAATATTAGAAATTGTTAAACCCGGTGTGGTAACCGGAAAGGATATCCAGAAAGTGTTCACTGCCGCCAAGCAGGATGAATTTGCAATGCCTGCGGTGAACGTGGTCGGGACCAACACGGTCAATGCGGTGATCGAAGCGGCAAGGGAGGTCAATTCCCCGGTGATCATTCAGTTCTCCAACGGAGGCGCGGTCTTTTTCGCAGGAAAGGGATTGTCCAATGAGAACCAGAGAGCGGCCATCGCGGGAGCGGTGAGCGGTGCGAAGCATGTGCATTACATGGCCGAGGAATACGGGGTGCCGGTGATCCTTCATACGGACCATGCGGCCAAAAAGCTGTTGCCCTGGATCGACGGACTGCTGGATGCGGGTGAACGTCATTTTCAGAAATGGGGCAAGCCGCTTTACAGCTCGCACATGCTGGACCTTTCGGAAGAGCCCCTGGAGGAGAATATCGAGATCTGCAAAAGATACCTGGAACGGATGAGCAAGATGGGAATGACCCTTGAGATCGAGCTCGGTGTTACCGGAGGTGAAGAGGACGGGGTGGACAATACAGGGATGGACAATGCTTTGCTCTATACCCAGCCCGAGGATGTGGCCTACGCTTACGAGGAACTCATGAAGGTCAGCGACCAGTTTACGGTGGCTGCCTCATTCGGGAATGTCCACGGCGTGTATAAACCGGGAAATGTGAAGCTTACGCCCAAGATCCTGGACAATTCCCAGAAATATGTACAGAAGAAATTCAACACAGGGGAGAAACCGCTCTTCTTTGTATTCCACGGCGGGTCCGGTTCTTCAACCGCGGAGATCAGGGAGGCCATCAGCTACGGTGTGATCAAGATGAATATCGACACCGATACCCAGTGGGCCTACTGGGATGGCGTCAGGAAATATGAAGCGGCACGCCATGATTACCTGCAGGGCCAGATCGGCAATCCGGAAGGCGAGGATAAGCCCAACAAGAAATTCTATGACCCCAGGGTCTGGCTCCGGGAAGGTGAGAAAGCCATGATCGAGCGACTGAAGGTGGCCTTTGAGGATCTGAACTGCGTGAATCGCCTGTAAACAATCAGTGACCATGGGGGAGGGCGAACCAGGGCTGCGGGACAGTTTCAGCAGCAAATTCGGTGTGATCGCCGCGGCGGCCGGATCGGCCATCGGACTGGGTAACATCTGGAGGTTTCCCTATGTGGCGGGACAGAACGGGGGAGCCGTCTTCCTGATCATCTACCTGCTTTTTATCGCCGCCATCGGGATCCCCGTGATGATGTCGGAATTCATCATCGGGCGATCCGCCCAGCGAAACCCTGTGGGCGCATTCAAACGGATCGCCCCAGGGAAGAAATGGTATTTCATCGGCTTGCTGGGTGTGGTCTCCGCATTTATCATCCTGGCCTTCTATACCGTGGTAGCCGGTTGGACCCTGGAGTACCTGATCCAGTCCGTAAAGTGGATGGCCACCTCCGGGCGGCTCGGGTTCAGCCAGATGGACAATGCCGCCCTGAAGGAATTCTTCACCGGTCACTACCAGGGGTTCATTGACGGGAAGTGGCGACCCATCCTGTGGTTCGTGGTCATGATGTTCTTCACCGGGTACATCGTGATCTCGGGGGTGAAGAACGGCATTGAAAAATATGCCAAGATCCTGATGCCCGTCCTGTTCCTGTTGCTGATCATCCTGGTGGTCAGGTCCGTGACCCTGGAAGGAGCGGGGGAGGGGCTTCTGTTCCTTTTCAGGCCCGATTTTTCCCAGCTGGTCCAGGCTCCTGTCAGGATCATCATCGAGGCACTGGGACAGGCGTTTTTTTCCCTTTCCATCGGAATGGGTACGCTGATCACCTATGGCTCTTACATCCAGAAGAAGGAGAACCTGGCCGGTACGGCCGTGAATGTGGCGGCCGCCGATACCTTTATTGCGGTGGTGGCCGGCATGGCCATCTTCCCGGCGGTGTTTGCCTTCGGAATTGACCCGGGGGAAGGTCCGGAGCTGGTCTACATCACGCTTCCCGCGATTTTCCAGCGGATGCCGGGGGGACTCATCTGGGCATTCATGTTCTTTTTGCTGCTCTGTTTTGCAGCCCTCACCTCCACCATTTCCGTGCTGGAAGTGATCGTGGCCTATTTCTCGGAACAGCTATCTATGACACGCAGGAATGCAGCCATCCTGGCCATGGTGTCGGTGGGTTTTCTGGGCATTCTCTGTGCCCTTTCGGGCAAGGTCTTCGGGATCTTCAACGCATCTCCGGACCTGCTGCTGCCGCTGGGCGGATTTTTCATCGTCCTGTTCATCGGATGGTTCCTTCCAAAAGACAAATCCCGGCAGGAGCTCTCCAGTGGCGGGACATACCGGACAAAGTACTACCGGCTGTTTATCTTTCTTGTTAAATTTGTGGCGCCGCTTGCCATCGCATTCCTGTTCATTCTGGGAGTGTATTCAAGGCTGATCACCCTGTTCCCGGGTGCCGGCTGATCACCATGCCCCTCATCACATCAATTCCCTGAGATGTTCAGAAACTGGTTCAGGGAATACTATATGCTGGGCCGGGGGGAGCAGCGGGCACTTCTTTTCCTGGCCGCACTCCTCCTGTTCTCCCTGGCGGTCCGGCTGGTGGTGCAGTTCCTTCCGGGGAAGGAGCCGCCGGGAATGACAGCGTTCATGAAGGAGTACGCGGAGATCCGTGCCGAAATGGAACGGGGGGACAGCCTCGGGGCTGCGGATACCCTTACTGACCCGGTCCCTTACGGATCCGGTGATCCGGGATCCCGTTCCCGAATGTATCCGGAATCCCCGGGTCAGCCGGAACCGGTCGATCTCAACAGGGCCGATTCAATGCAGCTGCTCCGGTTGCCGGGAATCGGACCGGTCTTTTCTGGAAGGATCATCCGCTACCGGAACCTGCTGGGAGGGTATTCCTGCGTGCAGCAGCTCACGGAGGTCTACGGACTCAGCCGGGAAACGTATCAGAGGATCAGAGGCGCAATTTTGATCGATACCGCGGCGATCCGCCGGCTCGGGATGAACGGATCATCTTTTTCCGAACTGCTTCGGCATCCCTACCTGGATTTTGAAGATGTGAAGGCACTGGTCAGGTACCGGAATTTCAGCGGAAGCATCGGTTCCCTTCAGGAGATCAGGGAGAACCATCTGCTCGGTGATTCAACCCTCGACAGGATGATTCCCTACATGGATTTCGACCGTTGATCAAATCTTCCCCGATCCGTTGCCTTTCGATGTTTTTTTTCATATCTTT
>Ga0272443_10007524_pt1 | contig 10373 bp, 7 predicted proteins | sample SSMAcet12_FD_193581 | JGI IMG/M metagenome (GOLD analysis project Ga0272443, IMG submission 193581) | Marine sediment archaeal communities from Little Sippewissett salt marsh, Falmouth, MA, United States - SSM-Acet-12 | ecosystem: Environmental > Aquatic > Marine > Wetlands > Sediment ... | reverse complement strand
CCATGATATGGATTCCGCTTGTGATTCGCCATTTCTCCTTCCAGTCGTCTGTGTTCCAGAAGATGACCCTGCCCGAAAGGTCTGCCGAAATCAGTGTGCGGCTGTCGGGCGAAAAGACCGTGCCAATGATGCTTTCTTTGGCCCTCAGGACAGTCACGTCTTGACCAGTTGTTGGATTCAACACTCTCACCGTCTTGTCACGGCCACCTGCTGCCAGATATCGCCCGTCTGGCGAGAATGCGATTGAATAGACCTCGGCCGAGTGCCCCCCAAATGCCCGTATCCGCTTCCCGGTGTTGGCGTCCCACAATTCGACTTGCTTGTACCCGCCTGTCGCCAGGGTCGTTCCATCTGGACTGAAACAGACCGCGTTGATCGAGTCCACGTCTGGCGGACTGTCGGGCGGGAGACATCCAAGGGCTGCAGCCAGTGTCAACAGGGCCAGAAAGGTCTGGAGGCGGAGCTGCAACCATCGGCCGTGGTCGGAGCTTTCGATCGTCGATCTCAATAGTCCTGCTCCATTCCAGTGGGCTTCGTCGCAGCGTCACCGCCATCCTGTTGTTCTGCAACGCAGTGCGGAAGCTGCGACGTCTCACGTTCGACAACGCAGAAGGCAGCATGGATCAGAAGAAAGCAGAAGAACCCAACGGGATAACCGATAATGAAAGCGGCGGGCAGGAATAGGGAGAGCGAAGAGGGAATCGGAAACGGCCAACCTATCCAGGGACAGCAGAACAGGATCGCTGTGCCCAGCATGGCAATCGGGCAGCCCTGCTCGTATCCCCACCAAATACTGACTGCCAAGAGGGCAAGGAAGTAGGCCGCGAGCAGCACGGCGTAGTAAGGACCGATGAGCGGTACGCTGCTCAGAACCACTGCCGACACGGTGATGGCGAGCACTGGCGTTCGCAAGGTGAACTGATACCGTCGTCTCGGCGCTTGGATGTCACTCATACCCGCAGTGTCGGGGATTCTGGCAGGTCGGTCAAGCTTTGCGGCTGTTATGGAAACCAGGAACGGCCTGTCGATTCCTTGCGAAGCAGGAAATCGACGACCCAGCATCCTCTCACGTGGGTTCCTGGCTGGCGACAATGTTCGAGAATCGCACCGGCCTCGCACCCAAGGGCTTCCAGGGCGTCTGCCAGACGTGGCAGACGGTCAAAGGCTCGGTCGTTGTAGATTGACAGTGCAAGGGCAACGATCTCTGGAGTAAGATGTTGCGAACGCAGACTGACAGGCCGAAATGGGAGCGGCCCGAAAATGTCGCGAAGGAGCCGAGCCTGTTCTCGGTACGGAACTAGAAGCCCTTCGTTACCGTGCACGTGGGCATTCACATGTGCAGCATCACCGCTGGCGGCAAAAGCGGCCGTGGCTGCGGCTCGCCAGAGCATCTCCGGTGAGTGCTGACAGCGAAGTCTCGCCGCTGGTTCCGTCCGGGCGCTTCGGCTTCCACGTACCGCGACCGTAGCCTCCATCGCCGACACCAAGGCTGCACGGACTTCTTCGCTCGCAATCAAACCATCCGAAAACCGCTCGGCTACATCGACGGCCGCGCGACTCCGTTCGTCGATCAGCAGTTCCCAGAAGTGGCGGCAACAGGCACAAGCAAACAGCCGCAGTTTCCGCTCGCTCGCCTCGTTCCGCAGAGACTTCAACATCAGCTTCAAGTCTGTGCAGGCCCGCCACTCTGCTTCAGTCATCTGTCGTCAACTCTCTGGAGGTTCGCGATCCGTGTGCCATCGACCTCGGTAGCTGGATGTCCCTTCTGCCAGCAGTGTCCAGGATTCGGACCGGTCCGTCAATCCTAGGTTGTCTACGTGTTCATGCCGCAGGGATTCAGGGCGAACAAGTACGGCAGCACGAGGGTAACGATCAACCCCCAGAAGAATATGTGTCTGCTCCCATCAGCGAGTTGTGGGCACACCCTGCAACGACAAGTCCTTGATCTGCATGGTTCCGCGGAACGGCGATGCCGGTTCCCAGCCGATATTGAAGCTCGAAATCGTCAAGCCGGCCAATGTCGGAGGCATATCGCGAAAGGCATCCTTTTGTTCCTGGATGGCAGCAAGGGCGGTTCGTGTCGCCTGTAAGACGTCGATCAGGACCGGCGTGTCCTTCCCGGCCAGAAAAGCGTCGATCCGTTCTTCGTACTGCGCGCCAAGAACGCTCAGGTTGCACAGCCTGTAGGCGTATCGGTGTGCATCGCTCTCGATCTGATCGCGCTGGTTGGGAATCGGCGACGCGTAGGGGTATTCGCTGTCAAAAATGCGGCATCCCAGCCAGAAGGCCTGGCCGTGTGATGCTTTGGTTCGGTCGCGACAGTAGATCCTCAACCAGAACTGGAACGGATTTCTGTTGTAGTGCCGGCGGCGTTTCTCCGGGCGGTCTCCAAGGTACGCGTGTCGCAGGTCTTTGTTTTCCTGCAAGCATAAACGCATTGAGAGGGTGAGGGAGTCAAAGGTGTTCAGGTCCGGTACGCTGGTGGCATCCTGCGGCATGTCGTCGAGAATCGTGGCACCGTAGCGTCGAACGCCGTTCCGGTCAGGATAGAAGTTGTGGCCGAGGAGAAAATGGGGCCGGATCACGCACATCTTCTCGTAGCTGATCGGTGCATGATTGTAGATTGCCAGGCTGTCGACCGTCATCTGCAGTTCCTGGTCGCTGGAAGCATCGACGGCGACGCGCAGACGCAGGTAGTCGTTCTGCCAAACCGCTTCTTTCGCGTCTGCACCGTTTGCATGAAGCCGGTCCTCGTCCTTCAGGCTCTCGACGCAGTGCCATTGCGACAATGTCCAGAAGGGAGGCTCGACCGCCGGCGAGAGGAGCGGTCCGAGTCGGGTGAAGCGTTCCAAAGGGATTTCCCGAGCGATCTGCGGCGGAGAGACCTGAAAGCCGTGGAGAAACGAGTCCTGGGGAAAGAACTCCACGACCTGAGGGACCTCGTTGGCTGGTTCCGCCGCGGGTAGCGTGTTTGTGGATAGAATTGCGGCAATCAACCCGCATACAGACATTTGCATGAGGCTCCATTGGTGTATCAAGTCGCACCTTCCATTCAGTGGCAGCAGTTCTGATTCTATGACGGCTACTTCTCACCGGAGTGTAAGCGAAGACGGAATAGACACACTTTCTGTCCTCGCTCGCGCTTCGGGTTAGTATGAAATGCCGAAGCGGCGCTGTCGAACTAAGGCTTTCGATCCGTCTGTGTTACCCAGTCCAGGTTGAAGCGAGCCAGCCGAATCGAGGCGTAGCGACGGGACTTTCCGCCTTCGTAGAAGACGAGCACAGTGCCGTCCGGGACCACAGTCATGTCGGAGTAGGCTGCCGGCCCTGCATGGACGACGCGGGACTTGGGAAACGACTGTCCTCCATCTTCGGAAAGGAAGACGGTCAAGTCGCGGCGGCCTATTGGACGATCGGACGCGACAATGCCCGACCAGAGGATACGAGCGTTTTCCTTTTTGCCGTTCGGCATCGCAATGACACTCGACTGGCAGGTGACACCCGGCAAGTCATTTTGCAGACCCAGAGGCGTCCAGCTTTCGCCGCCGTCGTCACTGAATGCGAAAGCCTTCTTTCGCTTGTATCCCGCTTGGTTTCGCACGGTCAAGCACAAGCGGCCATCGGGCCTCTCGACAGCGAGGCACTCACAGCCCTCCCAGTCGTAGGGGCCGGGAACCCACGATGCTGACAGGTGAACCCCGTCCGGGTCGATCGGCGGCCCAATGGCCGTGCTCTCTCCGATCTGCCAGGTCGCTCCGTGGTCGTCGCTATAGATCATGTGCGACCGCATCACCCGTCGGTCGCCTTCGTCGACGATGTGGTAGGAGGGAAAGATCAGCCGTCCTGCCGTTGCCCCTCTGCTCAGCTGCAACCCGTGGCCCGGCCCCGTCCAGTAGCGTTTCCAGTTCTTTGGTTTGACCGCGTCGGTAATCTCGGTGGGCGTGGCCCAGGTGCGGCCGTCGTCGGTGCTCTTGGTCACGAACGCCCGCTGGTTGTTTCGAGTGAAGGCGATCCAAACGGTTCCAGTTTGGCTGTCGAGGACCGGGCAGGGGTTCCCAATGGTCACGTTTGGCTCGGTGTCGTCCTTCCAGACGATCTGTGGTTCGCTCCAGGTCCGCCCTTGGTCTTTGCTGGAGAGCAGCAGCAGGTGTGTCTGGGCGAAGTCGCTGGCGCTGTTCTTGCGAGCCTCGCAGAAGAAGAGCACGGTGCCCTTCGCAGTGCAGATGACCGCCGGGATACGGTATGTGTGGTAGCCGGCTTCGCCTGAAGTGAGCAAGGCGCGATACTCAAACGTGGGCGCTCCAATGGCCCCCTGAGGCACACTCAGGAGCATTGCGAACAGAGCGGCGACGACGAAGCTGTTTCTCATGGTGTCGACTCCATGTTGGAGAGATTTGCGCGTAATCATGCCGACAGCGTACCTCCAACCAACCTGACGAGCAAGCAAGGGCGGGCTTCGGAAGGTGTGGTAGCCGAATGCAACCCAAGAAAGCGTACACAGTTCGTACGAGTGGTTCGGTCCGGCCGGAGAGATTCAAACGGTCTGATTCAGCATTTCCCATTTGCTGTGAAGCTGACGGGACGGCACGAGAAGTTGTATCCTGACTCCGCCCGGCCGATAATGGGCTTGATCGTCTTCTGACAGTCGCGCAGACGCCCGGTTGTCGGTTCGAAGAGTTGTCTCCTAAGCACCAGTGCCTGATAAGAAACAGAGTCTGCCATGCGATGCGTCCAATCTGGATCGACCCTGACGGTCGTCTTCATCTCGACGGTCATTTTTCCAAATCTCATGCCTTCCGTTTCTTTGGGCCAGGAAACGGCGTTCTTTGTGTCGCCTTACGGAGACGATGGTGCTGCGGGCACGGAGCAGACGCCCTTTGCCACGGTCTCTCGCGCCCAACAGGCGGTGCGGAACGTGAAAGTTCAGGGTAGCCTGACATCCCCCGTCGTCGTCAACATTCTCGGCGGGACTTACGATTTGGAGCGTCCACTTGTCTTGACGCCGGAGGATTCCGGCACGGCCGACTGCCCTGTGACCTATCGAGGTGTCGGCGATCAGCCCGCGGTGATTTCTGGAGGAAGGCGAATCGACGGATTTCGGAAGAACGGCCATTTGTGGACGGCGACTCTTGACGACGTGAAGGCCGGCGATTGGTCTTTCAATCAACTGTATGTGAACGGTCATCGCCGAACCCGGGCGAGGACGCCAAACGAGGGCGAGTATTTCCGGATCCGGTCGGCCTTGTCCGGCGAACAGGAGAGCCGAATTGGATTCGTCTACGGCGACGGCGATATTCAACCGTGGAAGAGTCTCGAAGATGCCGTGTTCGTTGTCTTCGGAAGCTGGTACACCACCATTCATTACGTCGACCGATTGGACGCAGCCAACAGGACCGTGTGGTTCACGAACCCGTCGGGTCGGCCGTTCGGATGGTACGAGAAGAACCTGCGCTACTATGTGGAGAACATCGCCGAAGGGTTGGATCAGCCGGGAGAATGGTACCTGGATCGCAAGGCGGGTGTGCTTTCATATTATCCACTACCAGGTGAGACGCTGGAGACCGCGGTCGTCGTAGCACCAACGGTGCGGCAGACCCTGGTCCGATTTGAAGGTGCCCCGGGAACAGATCGCTATGTTGAGCACGTTCATTTGCAGAACCTGCAGTTTCGCCACACCGACGCCTATTTGCCCAAGGACCTCTACGACGCCCGGCAGGGGGCGACGGTGCAGGAGGCCGGGATCGTGGCGGATGGAGCGCGAGACTGCGCCATCGAAAACTGCGAAGTGGCCAACATGGGCGAACACGGCATCTGGTTTCGCGATGATTGTCACCGCAACGTGATCCGCAAGTGTCATGTCCACGACCTGGGTGGCGGCGGGATCTATATCGGCGAGAAATGGCGTTGGGGCAATGATTGCCCCGGTTGGCCGGGCTATCGCAACTACGAAGACATCCCGCACTTCACGGAACACAATGTCGTCGACAACTGCTTCGTCCACGATGGGTGTTCCATGTTTGCCGGTTCCATCGGCATCTGGATCGGGCAGGCCGCCCACACGACCGTTTCTCACAATGACGTGTGTGACATGAGTTACAGCGGAATTTCCGTGGGATGGGACTGGTCGGGTAACAAGAGCACCTGCCATCACAATCTCATCGAGCGAAACCGCATCCACCACCTTGGTCACGGCCGAATGAACGACATGGCGGGCATTTACACGCTCGGAGTCTCAACCGGCACGGTTCTGCAGCACAACGTGATCCATGACGTGCACGCCTACCAATCGACGGTCGGGTACTGTCTGGGAGCAGGCATTTATCTCGATCAGTCTTCTGCCGAGATCACAATCGAGAAGAACGTCTGCTACAACGTTTCCAATGCCGGTTTCTTCCTCCATCACGGGGCAAGGAATCGAATCGTGAATAACGTCTTTGCCGACCTGGAAGCAAAAGGTCGGATTGGCTGGGGGATGTATTTCACGGCACGTGGAAAGCATGCGGACACAGGAAGCACGGCCACAAAGAACATCGTCTACGGTCCATCGACCAAATTCGCCAAGGCAACGAGAGTCGGGAAACCGCAGGGCGGCTCGGCCGAGACGCCCTTCGTCGTGATCGACAAGAACCTGTATTGGTCTGCAAGCGATGACGCGCCGATGTTCAGCACGTCGCACACGGATGCCCCCAAGGATATTCTGGACTTCGACGGCTGGCGGAAACTCGGCTACGATGTCAACGGGTTGGTCGCGGATCCGCTTTTCGTGGATGCGGATACTCACGACTATCGCCTATCCCCAGATTCTCCTGCTCGCTCGCTGGGAATCGACTCGATCGATGCGAAGGACGTCGGATTGTACGGCGAGCCGGAATGGACGGATCTTCCGAAGAATGTCTCCATCCGCCCGTCCGATCCGGAATCGGTCTTCACGCCCACGAAGCTCCTTTGTCTCCGCGAAGACTATGAGAAGAAGAAGGTCAGCTATGTTCCCGACCATGTGCAGAAGGTTGACCCAACTAAGGGAGCGACGGTTGAGGTAACCGATGAGGTTGCGGCCGATGGTCAGAAATGCTTGCGTTTTGCAGATGCTCCCGGGTTGGAGCAGCCGTACCATCCCAACCGAGTGTGGCGCGACCTCCGGCTGGACAGCGGTACCGTGCGGTTCAGCTTCGACTGCATGAACAGCCGGGAGAAGCCCGCCACATTTTCAATCGAGATGCGCGACTGGTCCGAAGGGAAGTACCGGACGGCCTTCAATCTGCAGTTCCTGCCGAACGGCACGCTGCATGTTGCCCAAGGGCATGATTTCGCCTGCGAGGCGGGACGTTGGTACCACGTGGAGATTGCGTTTGAACTGGGTTCGGATAGTGCCAAGGAGTTCGAGTTTGCTTTCGGCCCGAAGGGGAGTGCTGCCGAACGTCAGACGATTCCGTTTGTCGACCGCCGATTCAGTATCCTCACCTGGATCGGCCTGATGGCCATGGACCGGGATCGGCATTCGGAGTTTCACATCGACAATCTGCGTATCGAGATGAAGTAAGGATCGGGGGCGGAAAGATTCGTACTGGCGTACCGCGTGACGAGGAGAAGAATGGGGCGAACCTGATTCAGAATCCCGGTTTCGAACACGGCGATGGTAGTCATGTGCCGAAAGGTCGGCGAGCCCGATGCGAGCAAGTTGGCCCATTTTTATCCGAGGAAGGTGTGCCTCACGGGCGGGAGAGCTGATGGTAGACTCGCAGGTGGGGCGCGCCTGCGGTTTGGGCTTCTCGGACGCCTGTTTGGGTGACCTGCGTGCCGGAGAGGTGGAGGATTCGGAGAGCGGGGAGGCGGGCGAGGTGTTTCAGGCCGGCGTCGGTGAGTTGGGTGTCGGACAGGTCGAGCAAGGTGAGACTGGTGAGGCCTTCGAGATGGCACATGCCTGCGTTGTTGACGGCGGAGCCGTTAAGGTAGAGCCACTGGAGCTTGGGGAGGTGTTTCAGTCGGGCCAATCCGGCGTCGCAGACGTGGATGTCTGAGAGGTCGAGTGAGACGATGCTTCCCGCCTGGTCCGTGGTTGCCAGGTCGGCGACTGATAGGGCCTCGGCGAGATCGCGTCCCTGACGGTCGACCAAGAGTTGGACGGCGCCGGTGAAGGTGCAGTGGGTGCGCGTCAGGTCGAGTTGTCTCAGTTGTGTCAGGGCGTCGAGGTTGGGAAGGCCTGCGTCGCTGATCTGGGTGTTTGTCAGGAGGAGTCGTTCGAGCCCGGTCAGGCTTGCCAGGTGTCGCAGTCCTTCGTCAGTTACGTCGGTGCCGCGGAGGGAGAGCGTTCTGAGGTTGGTTAGGCGGCTCAGGCTTGCCAGTCCGGCGTCCGTAATTCGCGAGTTATCAAGCCAGACCCGCTCGAGGTTGGCCAATGTCTCGAGATGGGTCAACCCGGCGTCGCTGATGGGGGCGTCGTGGAGGGCGAGCCACTGAAGATCGGTGAGCGTTTCCAGATGGGCTAGCTGCTGGTCGGTGAGGTTGGGGCAGGGGCGACTGACGGCTTGCAGATCTCCAAGGCCTTCGAGGTGTCCTGCGTCGGTGAGTTTGACGCCATGGACGCTGCCAAGGAAATCGACTCCGAGGCAGGTTGGAATCCATGGGGATTGGCGTGGGCCGCAGGATTTCAGGTGGCCAGACGGGTGGTACTCGCAGTCGTAGAAAACCCATCCGCCGGCTTGCCTGATCTGGGCCACGGCATGGGACTGGACGCGTGCTCGGTGAAGCTTCACGACGAACCAGGCAACCGCCCCGGCGACCGCCAAGCTTGTCGCAAGGAGAGCTAATCGGCGAATGTGTCGGCGCTTGGTCACGAGAAGAACTGTCTGAAGGGTTGGGCTACCAGCCACTGACCACTTCTTCCCCTTGATGGCTGCCAAGTGCTCTCCAGATGACGAAGTCGACGGTCTCGGAGACGAAACTGGTCGAGCCGTCGCAGAAGGCCACATTGACTCCGCCGGGATGTCGGCTACGGGCGGCGAAGACGCCTGTGGTGGTCCAATTTTCACATTCGTGGTTCTTGCTCAAGCGGTCGTTGGGGCGGAACTGCGTACTGTAAGTCCAAGAGCAGTTTCGTTGCGCGAAGAACCAGGAGAAGCCACGGGCCTGATTGCCGATACTCACGTTGCCGGAAATGTCCGGATCGGTTCCTGCCAGGCAGGCCGCGTATCCTCCCGTGTCGCCTTCGTAGCGTTTGACCCAGGGTTCATTGATCATACACTCGGAGATTCCCATCGTGTTCGACGTGCCGTCCAGGATCTGTGCGATGCGTGTGAAGCTGTTGATTCCGAACACGCCTTCCGACGGCAATTGGGACTCCTGGGCGTCTCCGATGCAGACGACGTAGTTGGTGGGGCCAAAACCGGGAGTCGGCGTGAGTCCGAAATCGCTTGGGCACCTGCAGATAGTCAATTCCTCTGCTCGCAACTGGGTATTTGGATTTCCTGAAGTGCCTGGCCAGACGGTCCAGTCGATCTGGCTGGCAATCACGTCCTGCTCGCAATAGGGCAGGGTCCGGGGGATCCATGAAATCATGCTGGTGTTCCATGATTCGACGCCGGAACCGTAGCTTCGCATGGCGCCTGTGGGAAATGTCGCGTAAGTGCTGTGGTAGTTGTGCAATCCCAGGCAGAATTGTTTGAGATTGTTGGTGCATTGTGCTCTCCGTGCCGCCTCTCGGGCCGCTTGCACGGCGGGCAACAGAAGGGCGATCAAGATCCCGATGATGGCGATCACCACCAGTAGTTCCACGAGTGTGAACCCGTGCCGCGAGCGTCGCGTCGGCATGAACATGACAAACTACTCCAGGAAGATCGGATTATGGTACTGGATAAGTTGACACGCAGATCGTTGAAAAGGCAGAGAAGAGCTATTTAGAAGTCAGATTGAAATTCTCCGTATTCTCACCCGGTTCGAGATCAACAACCAACTCCGTATTCGTGTTGTATCGCTCCGGGATGTATTGCACGATCTCCTCGGTGGTAGCGGGACCACCGCTCATGTTCTCAGCCCTGATCTGTCGCCCCGTCGACCTTGTGGCCGAAATCAGGACCTCGTGCTTACCAGCGAGCATTCCCGCATCGACGGGGATCTCATAGGCTCCGTCGACGATCTTGGCAGCACCGCCAGACCCTGGCGTATCGCCGACGGGATTGAGCCGGATGTTTCCGTCCGGGATCGGAGAACCGTCGAACGTTGCCTGCCCACTCAGGAGGCACGAATTGTCGGAGCACCCGGCAATTGCACTGAGTAAGATGAGGCATATCCACGCCGAAGTATTCCAGCGGGTGTGCCTGCTGACGAGATCCTTCTGCGACATGATGAGATCTATCCCCCGTTCAGTCTCAGGCAAA
>Ga0272443_10007519_pt1 | contig 10375 bp, 14 predicted proteins | sample SSMAcet12_FD_193581 | JGI IMG/M metagenome (GOLD analysis project Ga0272443, IMG submission 193581) | Marine sediment archaeal communities from Little Sippewissett salt marsh, Falmouth, MA, United States - SSM-Acet-12 | ecosystem: Environmental > Aquatic > Marine > Wetlands > Sediment ... | reverse complement strand
GAAGAACTGATTAACCAGCGCAATGAATTAGATGCAGAAATCAAACGCCTCAGAGAAGAAATTGCATACCTTAAGCGTCCACAATCTCAATTTCAGTGTCAGTGTGGCGGATACTCAGAAGAAGTTCTACGCCTCAGAGAAGAGAACGAGGGGTTAAAAGGCGAGTGGATTAGCGTAGAGGATCGGTTGCCGGAACTGATAAAGAATTGGGATGGATCAGAAGAATTATCACAAGCAGTTGTTATATTTGATGTGAACTTAGAAGCCGACGAGTTAAACCCACGTGGTGCGTATTGGGAATCGGGTACTGGCTTCACAACAGCCGAAGGGGTTACTTTAGATGCGACTCACTGGCGCGAAATGCCACAGCCACCGGAGGATATCACATGATACCAGATAGATACTTTTTTATCAGCGAGAGAAGGTTCAGGCGGCAGGTATTTTGGATAGGGTTCGCGTGTGTTATACTGCCGCCGATCTTGTGGATCATCTACAAATATTGGGATTCGATCAAGACGATTAACATATTTTGAGTTGTCCTTCAATTCTGGAATACGAGGCAATGAAGGAAAAATCATACACCATACACACGTAAGGGTACTCAAGTAGCATATCTGTCTACTATTCGTTTTACCTGGTTCCTGTGCCATCGTTTGCCTTGACCCCGGTGTTTTAGGCCCATATCCTCTAATCTGCGGCATATCTTATCCATAGATAGGCCTGTTTTCCGTAATTCGACCACTTTCCGACAAGTAGCCATTTCGTCTTCGTCCACGATCATTCGCGTATGATGACCACCAACCCCTATCGGGCTGTCTGGATCTTCCATCATTCCATACGGGGGATTGGAACTGATTGTTTTCCCCTCTGACTGCATTCTGAGCAATGCGGCTTTGGTTTGGGCGGCGCATACTTTCCGTTGACGTTCGGATATCGCGGCCAGGACTTGTCGCAGCATAACATCATCGGGTGAATCCCCGCCCGTACCCTCACCATTAATCGAAATCAACTCAGCACCCCTTTTTTTGACTTCTCTGAAGAGGACTTCTTGCAGGTACACATCCCTAGCCAGACGGTCTAAACTTCGCACCACGAGCGCGTAATCGCGTTTCAGGGCGTGTATAGCGTCCCATATCCCCCGGCGTTCATATTCCCCTCCGGATGCGCTTTTATCCGCGAACGCCAGGACTGGTGTATATCCGTGATTATCACACCATGCTTCTATGTCTTTGATTTGGTGTTCGACGGATTCCGACGTTTCGGCGTTTGGTCGTGGCGAGAACCGAGCATACATAATGGCGTTTTTCATTGTTTATCCTTTATCTTGAGAGCCTTTTTCAATTCTGCTGCCGTGTACTTTTCCCAATGCTTATCACAAACTGGTTTACCGTAATAGGTTAGGCCAGCGGGTTGACGACATTTCTTTATCGCGCATTTATCCATATCTATTCTCCTTTTGCTTTAAGTCTTTTTCGTTTTGATCTCTGGCGGTCGCGCTTTGTCATTGGTTTTACGGTATCGGTAGTGATAATCGCATCTTCTGGTATAACTCTATCTGGTTCTCGCCTTCCATCATCGAGATACGGGATAGAATCAACACCGAGGATTGCCGCGACACTGCTAGGCAAGTATGAACGCTTCACTTGTTCTCCTTTCGCTTTTTCGTTATAACCGCCATACGCAATGAGATTTTACACCTATCGCATAAACTATCTGGCCACAGTTTTTTGTTACAATATGCACATCCGCTAAATTGTGCCAAGAATTTTTCAATATTCATGATAACTATTCTCCTTTCGCTTTTGCGCCTCAAATGTTAAATTATCTTTTGTTATCATTTATTCAGCACCTCTCCTTTAGCTTTGGCAAGGGCGGTACGGGCAATACAGTGATTACAACCGCTTTGCCCTTCCGTGTTAGCTACACATTCAAGTCCTTCGCTGCAAGCCTCCAACGCCTCAAGCAGTTCCGGCGCGGCGGCGATTAAACGGGCGTTATCCCTGAATCCTACCATTTCATCATCCCCACGGCATATCGTACCGTCATCCGGTGCGTATACGACAAATTCCTCTTCTTTACCGTTCTTCCCGAATACGAGTTCCCACGGTCCTTGTGTATTCATAGCTATTCTCCTTTCGCAATCCCTAGTATGAACACCCGCCGACCGGATGCTCATGCAGGGGATTGCTCCCCTGCTGATTATGCGGCAACCATTTCCTGTATGGCGTCCCTGATGCTGCTTGCCGAACGTTTCTTATCTTTTCCCAATTTAATCAGAATCTTCTTCGCCATTTCCGGCGAAAATTCCATGTTTTCTTCTTTCGCTATCTCAACCAAACGCTTTTCAACTGCATCCGCGAATCCCCTTGAAGTGAAGTGAATCATATTGCACCGCCCCGCCAAAGGTGTTCCATCCATGTTTTCTTCAAATATCGACCCTTCATTTTCCCAAGACGAAGTAAAGATGATAACATCTCGACCCTTTTCCGCAATCATTTCCGTAAGGCCAAGGAATGACGAAACAAGGCGTTTTGACAATAGGTGAGCTTCATCTATTATCCATGCGCTACCCTTGCCGGATATGGCCTTAAATCCGGCCTTGTGTTCAATCTCTCGAAGATCGTCAAGCGTCATTGTCCCTGCATTCAGTTGATGAATCTGATATTCCGGCGCAACCCTTCGCGCAAGGCACAAGGCGCAAGACGTTTTTCCGGTTCCGGTCGGCCCGGAAATGTACCAAGACTGTCCCGCATCGCCTTCCAATTTCAAGACCTTATTGATTGACGCCATTGCTTTTTCTTGCCCGATGATTTCATCAAGCGTTTTCGGTCTGTATTTCTCATAAAGTTTCAACGTTTTCCCCTTTCGCTCTAATAAAATTAAACCTTCATGTATGCTGCAATATCCGGATTATCCCGTAAAAACCTTTCGTGTGATTTATCTAAACATGAATCACAAACATCTCCAAAATTATACTCTTGATAATCCGATAAAACAGTGTGCATCTCAAAACATTCTGGACACAGAACACTCATACGCTTTTCCGCTTTCCGTTTATTCATGCTTTCCCCTTTCGATATGCGCGTCATTGCGCTGGAAGGGAGCTGATAAGGTCAACTCCCTGGAACCTGTCACATTTCGAGTGCGCCGATTTCCTCTATCTGTTCTGGTGACAGTCCTAGCCCGGTAAGCCCAAACCATATAGCGCAACAGGCTTTATATATATCCTCGGCTTTCCGACTGTCTGTGTCATATCCCAACTCATAGGCCCAATTTTCAAACGTCTCGTGGTGTGCTTGTGCGTCTCTTGCCAAACAATTCAGCGCCTCTATATTATCCGGCTTGACCTTTTGCTTCTTGGCGAGATATACGGCATATTCAGCGGCAAGCCTTTTGTCTTTTAGTTGCGCGTATGGCTTATGCTTGTAGAGATCGAAAACACCCATAAATTCTAATGGAATTCCGAATTTTCCCTTGGGGTTCTTTACATGTCCAATGCCAAGGAAATATTCAAACCCGTAAGATTTCCCGGCTTTGATGATTGTCCCCTGATACTGGATGCAAGGCCAATCATCTTTGACTTGCGGCGCTGGGCCACTCCATTCGATTTCTATTCCCAATTCTTCTAGCGCGTTTTCTTCTGTAATAGCAACCATATCAAACCCCTTTCAAAAGAGAGAAATAAAACCAACAAAGACAAGGACAAGGGCGAGCGCGTCGCCCCTGCTTTCGGTGGTTTACATTCCAGCGAGAAGAGCTTCGACGGCATTTGCGGCTTTGTCCGCCCATTTCTCGGGAAGAATCAGCCCGGCCTGCTTCAACCGCTTTTCCCGTTGTTCTTCGTCGCGTATGTCCCTTAGTGCATCTTTTCTTGCATCCCGATATTCTGTGATAAGCATGATCTTTCTCCTTTCAAGAGAATGTTAGGCAAATTTCCGTGTGACCTTCGGACAAATACGTTTTAACGCTGTCAACAAGTGTTCATCAGTCATGTATGGATATAGCGTATCGCATACCCATTTTGATATCCCGGCCCCGAATAGAATATCAAAGCAGAATCTAGTCTGTAGATCTTTTGTCTTGTGTGCATTATGAAATCTACCATTTTCGTATTCGTCGGCCATATTCGGATATTTTGCTAAAACCGCATCAATCTCTGTTTTCAAATACGCGAAGTGTTCATCTTTGATTTTCATTTCTTTTCTCCTTTCAAGAGAGCGTTACGAATAAATATACATTAACTACGTAACATGAGTATATCCTGCCTATCGGCAATGTCAAGAGATTATTTCAGGAAAAAAGTAGATAAAGTTATAAACGGTTGGTATAGCGGTTACTTCCAACAACAAAAAAAGACACGAACCAGCGAAAATACATTGCAAGTGATAAGGGCACGGAATAGGCCAAAAAAGAAAACAAACTATGGAAAGAGACACACGGATCAACCTAATACAAGCGCGATCCCAGCGATACGGAAAAAAGGATTAAACCACTGACTACCATAGAGAGAGACAGACTACCAAAACACTCTAGTCCATCGGTATGGTGACAAGCAAACTATCGCACACGGGCAAAGCAACGAATCCATAAAACGGCAAATATTGCCGGAACTGTCTCAAAACACTGTCTCATATTAAATACGACCAAAAACAGGTCAATGAGAGAATAAGTCTAGAACAAGAGATAATCAAGCCTGGATCAGACAGCTACCAACAGACAACACAGGACAGCACACAAAGACAAGAGATAGCCTTCAGCCCTCGCCGTACTGTCTCATTAGTGGCCGATCTACAGCATAGCGTTCACTACGTAACGCCATATCCCCCGCAGCACACAGCCACAGCACCAGCGCGCTCGACCACATAAGGCTAGACAGGACAAGGACCTGTGGCAGGCAGGGCAGGCAACAACAAGCAAGGCAGGGGGGGAGGGGGGCCGAGAAGTCGAACCCCGACCCCCGCCCGTGTAGTTGTATTAAAGGTACTTAGCCCCATAAGATTTTGCAGCATTTTTACTAAGTACGCACAAATACCTTGACATATCACAGTGGTTGGTGTACTATGGTTCTACGAAGGAGGGATACCATGAAGATTACGCTTAGGCCGAGTTGTGGTGTAGTTCCGTTTAGTTCTATTGATGCTGGAAGTCTTTTTGTGTGGGATGGCCAGATCTACGCACGGGTAAAGTCTGAGAAGGCGTGGATGATTGGTAACTCTGGTATTAGACACGCGCAACCATTCAATGTGGACGAGATGGTCATGCCTGTAAAAGAGATTATAGCGGTAATATGACAAGAATTCAGCGAAGGCGAAACCGCATAGGTTATACGCGGAACCGAGGTGGTATAAAAGCAAATCCTGGTTTCTTCATGAGATATACCCAAACCGATATGCGGTACTTTGTGCGTGTGGATTAGACCCGAAAAACGACAAGATTATGTCACAGATGAAATTATCACCACCTAGCCGATAACACGCAAAACCCCGCCAAAGTGTCTCATAATCATGTCTCAGTGTCTCAAAAAACTGTATCAAAATTCATAAATAGTTCTTGCGTTTTGGTAGTCTAGTGAGTATTATGCTAGGTGTATTCTTTTACAGGGAGAACATTATGGGATCTTGGAAGACGACTGGTTGTGGTATTGGCATGATTTTGAGTGGTGTTGGCGCTATGTTGGTTGCGTTGGGGAAGCCGATTGTGGCGTATCTGGACGAAGACCCTGACACGGTAGCGGACGTGAAGGTGGTGTATACGGCGATTATGGCTGGGGTAGCTATGATTATGGGTGGTATTGGGCTGTTGAAGGCTCGGGACAACGACAAGACCTCTGAAGACGTAGATGCGGGGTAGGCATGGCAGAGCGGTACAGCACGATAGCCTATGACGGGGATATGCCGAAGTTGAGCGAAATGCTCGACGCCGCACATGACGAGAAGAAGAAGGACAAAAAAGAACCCCGTGACAGAACTTCGTTTTCACCCGAAGCACTTGCCAAGGGAACAAAAATCACAGCGGGTGACTACGAATGGGCATTAGCCAATCTACACAACCCCAAGATACGACGGAAAGATGCCCCCTCAATGGGGGCTTTTTCCATTCTAGAAGAGACTCGGAACGCAGTGAGTGGTGACAAATTAATTGCGATTGTTGCAAGAATGTCATCCAGGGAACAAGTTGATGCTGACGAACACAATCGAGCGCTTGAAGCAGCAGAATTGCCTGAGACTATCAGACAGCGGTTTTCTCGATTCAGTGAAGCAGTTAGAAAACTCATCGGGGAAGAACTGCCTGACGTACTCGGATGTGCCGAAGGACTATGACGAGAATCTGCTGTGGAGGGCGTGGATCAACCAACAACTAATCAAATATCCGTATTATGCGGATTTGATTATAAAATCCTGTATGAACGACATACGGTTCTATGTAGGGACTTTTTGTTGGACACTGGACACCCGTAAAGAAGAACCCGTGAGAGCATTTATCCCATACGACTATCAGGAAGTTCTGTTGCTGCTGATTGTGTATAATATTCGGCAGTCGCAGATTATGGACAACTGGTATCGCAGATGGGATATTGGGATTGATAAATCCAGAAGAATGGGGATCTCGTGGACGGTTCTGTATGCGCTGGACTATTTCTGGCGATTCGACCGGAACCGACACTTCCGGTGTATATCCAGCAAAAAAGAAAGAGTGGACGGAAAAGACGACGAAGACGCCCTGTTTCCGAAGCTGGACTTCAACGAAGAACGACTACCCCCTTGTCTCACAGTACGAGGGGATCAGCACGACCATACCGCAGGCCGTCCGGAAATGATGATCTTCAACCGCCGGCGTAGAAACTCAATCCGTGGCGAGGCTTCCTCACAGAATGCAGGCCGTGGCGGTGGCAACTCAGCCGTCATGAGAGACGAAGAAGCATTTGCGGAATTCGGGTCTGAAATCACCAAATCCCTGCAACAGACCACACGATGCCAAATCCGTATTTCCACACCAAACGGGTCCGAGGGGTCATTCTGGCAAGCCAAACAGAACCTAAATAACGATTGGTTTACGTTCCACTGGTCGATCAACCCAGACCTTGCCGCAGGGCTATACGAAGCCAAAGACGGAAAAATCAGAGTCATTGACAAAAAGTGGCACCAGAACAACCCAGGATATAATTTCAGAAACGAAAAAACACACGCCGACCCCGGCACATCCTATGAATTTCTGCGAAGCCCATGGTTTGACGGCGAGGTAGATGCTTCCGATTCCATCTACAACATCCAACAGGAAGTGCAAATTTCCTACCTCGGTACTGGATCACCGTTCTTCACACCAGACAAATTATTCGCAGCTAAAACAAAATACGTCCGAGATCCAATTCGGGTAGGCAAACTAGAAGATTTCCTGCCACCGGGAATAGACGGGTTGAAACAGACCTTCTCAGACAGAGATATGAGACAGGATAAATGCAAAATCTGGTTTCAGCCTTCCCCACAGGGACTCGTACCACAGGATACTACCTACTCTATCGGGATTGATATAGCCGCAGGCGGTGGCGGTAAATCCGACTCAGTTATATCAGTCGGGGATGACACCATACGGGAAAAAGTATTCGAGTTTCGTTCTAACGGTATTACACCAGAGGACTTAGCCAGATTGAGCGTGGCGGTATATGATTGGTTCAGCACACATAAAGGAATCCCGTTCATCGCATGGGATGGTGGCGGACCTGGTGTTGCATTTGGCGCAAAATTCATGGAATTCCGCCCTGACGCAGACGTGTACTACTATAAATCATCAAACGAACGAAACGCCCATAGGTCAAATAAACCCGGCGTCCCGTCTAACAGGGGTATCAAGTACAAAATGTTCACAGACTATAAAGACGCCATGTTTATGGGAACCTATGTCACACGGTCTGCCGAAGCATACGAACAGGCACAACAGTTCCGATTCGACGGACGTGGTGGTATCGTGCATATCATGTCCACTACCACAGAAGATAAAAGCGAAACTGGCGAACAGCATGGCGACGTAACAACAAGCGAGGTCATACTGCTACAGGCTATGAGAGAACGACCCGCACCTATCCCTGCTACCATCACATACCCGCCAGGATCATTCGGTGCGAGATGGGAAGAATACGACAAACAAGCAAAACGTGCAAAAGAGGAAGTCTACTCATGGTAAAATCCTATAGCGGTATTGCGAATTCTCTGAGAAACTGGTACGACAAACTCAGGGGCAAGGGACTTCAGGTCGATTACGGTCAATCCGAGTATATCATCGACAAAAACATAGCCTCTGCCAAACAAATCGGGCATTTGCAAGAGTTGGTCAAGTACAACATGGGGCTTATGGAAAAAGCCAGACAGTCCAGAAAACGAATGCTTGACGAATACCAAACACACCTACTCACAGATAGTGGTGCCAAAAAACAAGTCATTATCAACAAACAGCAGGATTGTGTGAGAATCTGGTTGCAGAACATGGCAACTGGAAGCCCACGCCTTTCTGTCGATACAGAATTCCCGGAATTGAGGAACTTTGCCTGGTCCTTCGAGCATGCAACCAATAAACACTTGGATGAATGCCGGATTGGTGTTGCGTTGGCTCAAGGCACCTTCGATTCGTTCTTCGCTCCGGGAATATTTAAGACCGGACTCGCGGCTGGTTCACCAGATGTCGTTGAGCTAGAAGGAAATAGAATAGACCCAGGAATGTGCTTCACAGACGCGATTGATTTCAATAACTGCGTACTCGATATGAGCGCAAACAGCCCGGAAAGCTGTAAGCTAATAGGTGATAGGTATTTGCGCCCGAAAGCGTGGGTGTCTGAAATGATAAAAAAAGCCAAACGCGGCGAACCTGTCGGCGTATCAAGCTACAGCGAACTCGAAAACCGTGGTGAAGACCTGCCAAGCGGACACGACGCCGCACAAGAACACAAGGTCTATGACAGTGTATGGGTGTGGGACTGGTATCTGCCCAACGAAAACGTAATGATTACCATACCCGCAGGCGAATCCCAGCCAATAGGAATGTTTGAATGGCCGGGACCGGACGGCGGCCCCTATGATATTCTCAATCTCTACCCGTTTACTGGTTCCCCCATCGGTCCACCACCCGGTATGTCGTTGTTTGAACTGCACCTGTTCATCAACCAGACCATGAGAAAAGTGCGGGAACAGACGAAAAACGCAAAAGACTTAATCCTGATTGAAGAGGGGATGAAAAAAGCAGGCGAGGTCATCCAACAAGCAGACGACCAGATGATCGCCTATGTGCCGAATAACTCAATCGAACGCATGAAGCAAATGACCACCGGCACAGCAAACCCAGCCCTGAGTAATATGCTCACCTATACCATGCAAATGCACGACACCGAAGGTGGTAATCTCAGTTCTCTCGGTGGGTTGGGGCCATCCGCAGAAACATTCCGTGGCGATAAACTCATCCACGATACCGCAAGCTCACTGATACGGTTCCTACAGACACGCCTGCATAACTGCGTATCGGATATTCTGCGAAAACACGCTTGGTGGGTGTGGACCGAAGATATCAGAAACTTCTCTGGGAAATCCGAAATCCCCGGTGTGGACGTGTATGTGACGTGGACGTTTACCGCAGAAGAACGGGAAGGCGATTTCCTGGACTACAACTTCTCAATCGCACCGTATTCCATGCAACGCAGAACCCCAGACGAAAAAGCGCAGATGGTGATTCAACTCTGGCAGGGGTTTGTGATGCAATCCGCCGAAATCATGCAGCAGGACGGATGGATACCCAACGCAGTCGATACAGCCCGATACCTCTGCAAACAATGGGATGTGCCGTTTGACGTACTGTTCAAGGCAATGGACCCGCAGGCCCAGAATCAGATGCGGAACGAAATGGTCAACGCGCCACCAAGACTCGCAAAAGAATCCCACACGGTAAACGAGAGAATTTCCCGTCCCGGTACGACACCGCAAGGAACGGATAACGCATTCATGGACGCAAACGCAGCTATGGCAAAACAACAGAGGAGTGAGTTATGAGTATGGACCGTGAGGACATGCGGTGGTTTACCGACCAGTTTAATTGCATTCGCGATGCGATGGACGAAAAACACACAGAGGTCGTCACGAGACTTACCCGTGTAGAGACTCGTGTAAACGGAACAGTGAACGATGTTACAGAACTAAAAAAAGACCGTCGGTCGCTCGTCAAGACGTTGTTAGGGCTTTTGGTCGCCGGTGGTGGCGGCGGTGGGATCGGCGCATATATCACAAAATTTATCGGATAGGAGAAGGTCATGGCGTACAGTATGATTACTTTGGAAAACTTTGAGACGATTGGGGATTGGACTGCCTCAAGCGCAGATGTCGGGACCGTAGCGGCTTCG
>Ga0272443_10007518_pt1 | contig 10375 bp, 4 predicted proteins | sample SSMAcet12_FD_193581 | JGI IMG/M metagenome (GOLD analysis project Ga0272443, IMG submission 193581) | Marine sediment archaeal communities from Little Sippewissett salt marsh, Falmouth, MA, United States - SSM-Acet-12 | ecosystem: Environmental > Aquatic > Marine > Wetlands > Sediment ... | reverse complement strand
TATAATCCTCTTATGAAACACACATCCGTTCTTTTGATCGCCTTGCTGGCCGGATTGATTCTTGCCCTTGCCCACCCATCATCCGCCTGCACCGGTGCAGTTGTCGCCGCCAAGGGCAGCGCCTCGGGCCGGGCCATTTTGTGGAAAAACCGCGACACCGACGTATTTTCCAACAAGGTGGTGTTCGTCCAGGACAAACCCTTCGCCTATATCGCCCTGGTGAACGCCCACGCCCCGGACGGCCGCCACGCCTTCGCCGGCCTGAACGCAGCGGGCTTCGGCATCATGAACACCGTGGCCTACAACCTGCCCCAGGATAAAAAAGAAATGCACGACCTGGAGGGCATCGTCATGGCCGACGCGTTGCGCACCTGCCGCACGGTCATGGATTTCGCCGCCTACCTGGAAAAGCGCCAGGGTCCCGACCTGGGCAGCCAAGCCACCTTCGGAGTCATGGATTCAAGCGGCCGGGCCTGGCTGTTCGAGGTGCACAACCACGGTTACACCGTGCACGACGCAAACAAAGAGGAACGGGACTACCTGGTGGTCACCAACTTCGCCCGTTCCGGTCCGGAAAACCAGGGGGCCGGCTACCTGCGCTTCGCCCGGGCCACCCGGCTCTTCAATCAATTCCCCAAAGGCCGGGTGGATTTCGCCGTCATCCTCACCCACTTCACCCGCGACACCGGCCACGCCCTGCTGAACCACCCGGCCCAGGACACATGGCAAAATGCACCCGCAAACAAAGCCAATTGGATCTACGCCGCCGACTGCATTTCCCGGCCCTACACATCCGCCGCCGTGGTCATGGTGGGCCGCGATCCAAGGGACCCGCAATCCGTGGCCACCATGTGGGTGATCCCCGGACAACCCATGTGCGCCGCGGCCCGGCCCTTGTGGGTGGAAGCCGGCGAGGTTCCTGAATCCTTCTGGAAGGGCAAGGACGCTCCCCTGTGGCGGCAATCCCTGGCCCTGAAAAAGCAGCTCTTTCCCATGGAGGGCGGCAACCGCCACGAGTACATGAACTTATCCGTCCTGGACAACGCCGCGGGCACGGGCATCCTTTCCCCCATCCTCAAAAAGGAAAGCCGGGTCCTGGCGGATACCGAGCAGTTCCTGCTCAAGCCCCATTCCCCGGCTGAGTACGCTGCTTTTCAAACATCCCTCAGCAGCGTCGTCATTCCGCACGGCAGGCTTTCCTCCCCCCAAGGGCGGCCGTAAATCATGATACGCAGATCGCCAGCAGGCGTTTGCGGCCGCGGACAAGCGGGGATGTCAGTGATCAGAGATAGCCGAGACTGCGGAGTTTTTCCAGGTCCTTCTGGGAATACTTGGATTGCCCACCCTTTTCCATGGCTTCGACTATTTTGCGAACCGCTCTGTCCTTGCGTGCATAATCCTGGATGATGGCTTTCATTTTGCGGACCCGGGCAGCCAGGGTTTCGTTTCCGATCAGGTCGACTTTCTCTGCCGGATCCCGTGTCAGGTCATACAACTCGTAGTTTTCACCGCGCTTGTAGAGCTTGTACCCCTCCCACCGCAGGGCGCGATGGTAAAATGGGGCCGGTCCGGCCGGGCAGTTCTTTTCCCGCCCCAGCATCCAGGGGTTGAGATCTTTCCCCTGGCATAGTTGAATCCCGTCGATACCCGCCATGTCGAGAATAGTGGGCCGCAGGTCCACGATCCGCACTTGGTCGGGTATCCGTCTGGGGATTTTGTATTTCTTTGCCATATTTCCAGGAGGAATCACAATCAGCGGGACCCGTACCACCTGGTCATAGAGAGAGGAATGCAGCATATAGTCATGATCCTTGAACTCTTCGCCGTGATCGGCGGTGATGACCACATAGGTGTCGTCCAGATCGATGTTCTCCTCGAGGAAATCACAAATGCGATCATCCGTGTAGGCGAGTCCCTCATCGTACTGATCCCGGATATGCAGAATATCTTCCTGAGTGAGGGTGATCCGCCCCTTGTTCACGGCAGCCAGGAATATGCTGCCATTGGGGCTCATATTCTCCCAGTCCTGCAAACGACCCTGGTAACCGGAGGTCCAACGATTGAGAAAGGGCGGCACCGTTTGGTAGGGACGCCCATCCCAGTCGGAGTGGGCGTCGAACAGGTGGATAAACAGAAAATAGGGCTTTTTCGGATCGCGCTTTTCCTTTAGCCATTGCTTGACTTCCTTAAGAACCACATCCGCCGAGCGGAATCCACTGGAGAATACCTGGAAGCCTTGATGAAAGCCGAATTTGCGGTTCAGCCAGGTTCCGTGAGTGGTGAAGCCCGCGGTTTGGTATTCACCGGTATTCAGAAAATCCTCCGCAATGGTCTGATAAGAATCCGCCAGGGACACACCACCGTTTTCGTGGGTGGCCGCATGCGCCGCGGGATACAACCCGGTCAGCATGGAGGCGTGGGAGATCAACGTATTTTCCGTAACCGTCAGCGCCTGATCAAAAACCAGGCCTTTTTTGGACAATTCAACCAGTTTGGGAGAAACGTTCCGCTTGTTGCCGTGCAGGCTTAAGCGGTCCAACCTGACCGTGTCCAGGGAGACCAAGATAAAGTTCTTTCTCGGCGTTTCTTTCTGGCACCCCGGGAAGCATCCAACCAGCAAGATAATCAATAGCGGGAAATATATCAGCCATGTGCGCTGTTTCATGGCACTACTCCTTTGGAAACACTTGCGTATCCAGTCGGGAAGAAAGCAACCAAGTCAAAAAACTCCGCTTTCTTTCTCTCCCTTATTTTAAGTATAGTAGAATATCACTGCATCTTTCAACCATTTCCCAGATAACGATATCGGGTTTCTCTATTTCAACAACCTTTAGATTCTGCTCAATGGCACGGGTCGAGAACTCTTTATAGGTTCTGAAATGATCCTTGAAAAAATGCGGGCTGGTTCTCAAAAAGGAATCCCGGAAAGCGAAAAGCGTGTAATCGTTTATCTTGGATTTATACCCGGGTTTCAAAGTCAATTGAACAAACCGATTCTCTTTGAATCCGAACCAATGATCTTTTGAAGACCGTGGATTGATGGCGGGTCGATAAGCCTGCAAGGGAATGATCCGGATATCCGGATACCAATGCGAAAGCCTGCGGATGATCTCCATGCATCCCCAATAAGCGCCGTATTGATTCCAATGGGTGCCGCCTTTGTAATAAATCCTGGTGGTCTTCTTGCGTTTCATCAAGACTGACTTAAGGTTGATCACCGGCAGATGGGGGTGTCGGCGCACCAACGCTTCAATTTGGTCCAAGCGGGTTGTCTTGCCTCTTTTTATGTAATCCGGCAAGTACTCCGAATAGACGGTTTCTTTATTGGGGATCAACACAATGAGAAAGTGAATCTTACGTTTTGAGAACCAAGCCGCTTTTTCTTCGATGTTCAGCTTGATGCGGTGCAATTGCCTGGCTGAAAACGGGGCCAAGCCTTGATAATCAGCTATGGTATTGCCGTCGGATGACCGCTCGGATCGATAAAACAGCCAGCCTTGTTTGCCGACGATTACCTTTGGGGTTGTTGATGTTTTGAACCATTTTATACTGACGCGATTGTTCAGATCGATCAAGAAGTTGCGGAACCCGAAGGAATCGCTGAAGTACTTCTCAAATTGGCGGGGAAACTTCTCCAGGTTCTGGATTTCCAGCTTGGGCGGTTTGACGACGGTGCGCTTTTCCAGATTCAGCACTTTGTCCCCATCCGAGAACAGCATGTTCACAAGAGGTGTAATCATGGCGGCAAAGAACACCACCACAAAAATCACTTTCATCACCTTGTCTTGCATGTTGTCAGAACCTGAAGTAAATAAACGGATTGTACGTGCCTGCCGCCAAATGCATGGCGGAAAGAAAATAGATCCCCAAATACAAGAAATAGTTGCAAACAATTGCAAGATTCCGCATGGGCGCTTCAATCAAACGCGGGATACCTGAATCCAGAATCCTTTTGGCTTTTTGTTGAAGATAAAGAAATATCGGCGAGCACGAAATCATGGCAATCAACCAGACAAAAACGATTTTGTTGTTCAGCCATAAGAATATCTCATTGGGCTTGAAATAAGCCGTATTGAATCCAAACATGCTTTTCAGATAAGTCACGGCATAAGACAATGTCGGCGATCGGAAAAACACCCAGGCAATGATGATGATCAAAATGGCGTACACATGGCGCAAGGGCGTCCAGAGTCTTTTTAGACCTCTGCGCAAGAGGGTTTTCTCCAGAACAACGAAAACGCCATGCCATACCCCCCAGATAACGAAACTCCAACTGGCGCCATGCCAAAGGCCTCCCAAGAACATCGTCACCAACATCCCCGCCGAGTAAGCAAAATACTCTGTCTTGATGCCCAAGACCTTGTTCTGGGGATTCCTGCGGAAGATGGCGTATACGATCGGTAAAAAGAGATAGTCCTGCAACCACCTGGACAAAGAAATATGCCAGCGTCGCCAGAATTCCGTCAACGACTTTGATATATAGGGGAAGTTGAAGTTTTCAAGAAACTTGAAACCCAAGATGCGCCCCAGTCCGATGGCCATATCCGAGTACCCGGAAAAATCAAAATAGATCTGCAAGGCATAAAAAACGATGCCGATCCATGCCAGCAAAACCGGAACATTTCCAGTGGGGTGCGCGAAGACCTTGTCGACCACTTCTCCCAAAGTATTGGCGATCAAAACTTTTTTGCCCAAGCCAACAATGAAGCGCTTGATTCCTTGGGCAACATTTGGAAATGTCACCCAGCGTTCCTTTAATTGCTTGGCAATGTCGTTGTAACGCACAATCGGGCCCGCGATCAGTTGGGGAAACAACGAAATATACAAAGCGATGTTCAAAAAGTTCTTTTGAGCAGGCACTTTCAAACGATAAATGTCGATCACGTACGACATGGCCTGAAATGTGAAAAAAGATATCCCGATGGGCAGGTGGATGGCGGCTAATTCAATGGGCCCCATACCGACCCATTTCAAAACAGCGTTTAAATTGTCCACGAAAAAGTTGGCGTATTTAAAGAAACCCAGAAACACAAGGTTAAAGAAGATGGCCATGACAAGCGCGGTTCTTCCCTTGTCTTGCGTTCTTTTCTTCTCGATAATCAGGCCGAATACGTAGTTGACTCCAATGGAAAACAAAAGCAGGCCCACCAACTCCTGTTCGCCCCAGGCATAAAACAGCAAACTGGCCAATAGCAGGATGGGGTTTCTCAGCCGCCGGCCTGCCAACATGTAAAGCAGCAAGGTGACGGGCAGGAACAGAAAAATGAATATGTTTGAACTAAATACCAAGGTTTGCCCTATTCGTGCCGTGTCATTGCTCTTATACCTGGCCGTTGACGAAATGGCTGGCCTGTACGGCCAAACGGAGATTCAGACTTTACGCCAGGGGGCCGCTTTTGTCAAGGTCGGCCACGTCAAGGCGCCACTCCATCCGCCTATTCGCTGGACAGTGAAGTTGCGGGAGTTGCGGGCGGACAAGAAGAAGGCTGAGGTTGAGGTTCCACTTATTCGAAGTTTTGCTTTAGACTTTCGACTTTCGCCTGATTTTTTCCTGTCACCTGATACCTGTCTCCTGTCCCTTGCGCCCACAGGGCGCCCCATTGGCTTATTCACTGGACAGGTAAGTTGAGGGAGTTGAGGGCGAAAAAGAATAAGGTTGAGGTTACACTTATTCGAGGTTTTACTTTAGACTTTCGACTTTCGCCTGATTTTTTCCTGATACCTGTCTCCTGTCACCTTTTTTCCATTCGCCATTAAGCCACTAGCCATTCCCAATCAACAGTTGGAACCTATATCAGCTATTTCACGATTACACAAATCCGCTTCACCAACTTGTGGTTAGTGTCCACAAACACCAGATCATATTCGCCGTAGAAGCCGGGGGCGGGCTGCCAGTAGAAGAGGTTGTTTTTTGTATCCAGGGTGGAGCCGATGGGCAGGGGCCGCAAATCCTCGGCCACCCGGAGGTAACCTGTAAAGGTTACACCCGAACGTTTGTCCGGATTCAGGTCCAGGGCGATGGCGGAGAGTACGTTCATCTCGATTTTGATGGTGCCGTTCAAGGGATCGACATGGATTTCCCGGCCCCTGCGCGGGTCATTGCCGTTGCGGCTCAAGCGCACAGGCACGTTCTCTATCAAGTAATCCTTGATGGTATCCGCATTTAGGATTGCCTGAACTCCTCCTATTGTTGCGGCCCTATAGCTGCTGGTGTTCACGATTTTGAAAAAACGCGAACCTATGCCGTCGGCGTTGCCCGCGTTGTCCGTTGCGACCCAAGCAATGGTGTGCACACCATTGCCTTCCCTGGTGTCCAGGTCGAAGTAAGCACCCGCACCGTCGGAATTGAGGCAATCGGGGAACAAGGCGGCCACGTCGGTCCGGTAGATGTTGTAGACCGGCTGGCCCACCGGAACACCGTCCACCAGCACCCACAGGGTCGAGCCGTCCACGGGAATCATGTTGGGCGGAGGTGTGAGCGCCCAGCCCCAATTGCGGAAGGCCTCGCCGCTCGCTTCCCCGCCCTGGGTGGGCGTGGCGATGGCGCCAAAGGGTTTGACCGCGTGCTGGTTGTCGCAGGTGATGGTCTTGTTGCCCAGGTCCGTGGTGTTGCCTTCCTTGTCCGTGGCGATGGCGTGCAGGGTGTAGGTGGCGCTCATGCCCTGGTCGGGCAGGCCGTAGGTCAAGAGCATGTAGCCCCAACCGCCGCGGTAGTTGAGCGGATAGCTGGGGTAGGAAGTCTCCAGGTCGGGCCGCGCCCCTTCCACGAACACGGCGTCACCGATAAACACCAAGTTCTCTCCGGCCTCCCTGTAGATCTTGACCGACACCACCTCCACGTCGTCCAGGGCCCAGCCGGACACGGAAATACTGCTCTGCACCGTGGATTGGTCGGCCGGCGTGGCGAAGGAACCGAAGGGGGCATTCGATCCGCCGGAAGCGTAGACTTTCAGTGTCACCGCCACGGTCTGGGGCGAGTTGACGGCCGAAGGATCGGTCACCGTAACCGTGCCGTTGTAGCTGCCGACATTCAATCCCGTGGGATCCACGCTCACAGTGATCCGTCCCGGTCCGGCCCCAGATGTGGGGGTACAGCTCAACCACGCCTGATCATCAGATACACTCCAACCCAACGTGCTTTCCCAGACATAGGACAACAGCACATCTTGGGACTGGGTATGGGTACCGCTTTCCGCTCCGAAATTCAATTGACTGCGATTCAGCGAAAACTCCGGCGGAGCAGCTGCCCCGAAAATGCTAAACACCCCATCGCTGACGTCCTTGGGGTCACCGTCCTCCGCGTCGCTGACCCGTACCAGGCATTGGGTCGAAACAACGCCGGGAATTGTCCATTCATATGAACCGTCATTTACGGTAGCGACAATGATGTTGTTCCAATTGAAACCGTTGTCCAAGGAATATTCGATTTTGACAAATGAGAATGAACCCACTTTTTCCCAAGTGATTAACTGCTGCGATCCGGACTGCCAGATTTCTCCGCCATTGGGGGAAGAGACATCAATCCGCGGAAAACAGAGTTGGGCGACAAAGGCATCGTCGCCCCCCCCGGGATCCGACATATACGCATTTCTGATAGGAAAATCGCTGCTCGATGTTCGTCCGGTCACAAAAACGCAACCTCTCTCATCAATGGCTATACCGGAACAAGCATCATAGGAATTTCCGCCAAAATAGGTTGAGAAAGAAAGACTGGGAATACCAGACGCTCCAGTATCGATCTTGGCGATAAAACCGTCATAGGTTGAATCTCCGGGATCGGCCATGTAATGATCAAGGGTCGGAAAATCACTGCTTAACGTCTCTCCAGCCACATAGGCATGGCCACTGTCATCCACCACAATGGAGTAGCCATAATCATTGGCGGATCCTCCCAGGTAGGTGGAGTAGACCAAGCCGCTGGGACCGCTTATATTGGTATTTATCCGGGCGAGAAAAGCATCGTCTTGGGAATCCCCTGGATCTCCCATGTATGGGTTTATGGTGGGGAAATTGGTGCTGGTGGTTACGCCGGTCACATAGGCATGGCCATTGTCATCCACGTCAATACTTATACCGGTATCGATTCCGTTCCCTCCCAGATAGGTGGAGTAGATCAGGCTGGAAACACCGCTTCCTTTTGTATCGATCCGGGCGACAAAGACATCGTCACGGCTCTGGTCACCCTGGATTTCATTCAAGGTTGGGAAATCAATGCTGCCGGTTTTTCCCGTAATATAAGCGTGCTTATTTTGGTCAACGGCGATGCCGAAACCATTTTCATCACTGCCTCCCCCCAAATAGGTAGAATAGACCAAACAGGGCGTACCACTGGTGTTTGTATTCAACTTTGTTACGAAAGCGTTGTCACCGGCTTGATATCCCTGGCAATAATTAAGCAGTGGATAGTCCGAACTGCCGGTTGCTCCCGTTACATAGGCATGACCGTTATCATCGATAGCGATGCTCTTGCCTGCATCCGGGCCGTCTCCTCCCAGGTAAGTGGAGTAGACCAGGCTGGAAACTCCTGAGGCGTTCGTATCCACTTTGACGACAAAGACATCGGAAGAAGAATCTCCGGGATCCAACATGTATTGATTCAAAAAGGGGAAATTCGTGCTGAATGTGGTGCCAGTCAGATACGCATATCCATTGGCGTCAACGGCAATGTCTCCAGCCCAATCATTGCCGTGACCACCCAGATAAGAAGAATATATCAGGCTGTCCGTACCGCTTTTACCCGGATCCATTTTGGTGATGAATGTGTCCACGTTGATTTGGTCCTCCTGATATGGGTTTTTTGTCGGATAATCGGTGCTGCTAGTAGTGCCGGTTACATATACAAAACCATCGTCATCAACGGCAATCCTCAATCCATAGTCAGGACCAGCCCCTCCCAGGTAAGAAGAATAGACCAGAACCAGGGGATCGATCACCAGTTCCCTGTCCGGATCATACCTTCCCACAACAAAACCGTAAGTGTTTTCCCCATAAGACTTAAAATGAACGTCAACCTCTGTTTTTTTGCAAATTGAAGAAACTTGAGGCGATCCTTCAGTCATTTCTTGAAAAGCCACGGGTTTCTTATGAATCATGTCACCAAACGCTGTTTGGATCACCAGGTTGCCTTCATTATCAATTCGGGTGCCCTTTACGTTGCGGTATGCAAAACGAATCCGTAAAGGATCGGCATGTGGTTGGACCACCCAATCGTATTCCAATTCTTTCTCGACACCATGCACCTTGAGATCAATCCCCTTATAAAGGCTCCGGTAAACAACTCCTTTAAAAGTGGGCACATCACTAGACCATTCCCCCGGATCATTGCCCTTGAAATAATTAATCCTAAAACCGGCCTTCTCGTAAGGAACCACTACAGGTCTAGGGTTGGCATTTTTAAATTCCAGCCGGGTTACATCGCGCTTGAATCGAGTTTTCCGCTCTTGCGGATGAGCAGACAAACGGGTGATCCCCGGATCCAACGCCCCTGGCCCCTTGGGTGTGGGCTCTTTCAACAGCTTGAGGCTATCAAAAACCAATCCTTGACGGGTCAACCATAGGGTATAGCGCGAGGCCTTGGCATAATAGAACGCATCTTGATGAACCTGGCCTCGGTTGCGAATGAAATACAAATCAATCTTGCTGAAATCAAAATCCATTTGCAACCGATTCCGCACATCCTTGGGTGCGATTGATGATTGATTAATCGAAATTTCTCTCTCAGCGCTCGTCAAGCCGCATAACAAAACAATTACTGCAAACATAAGTTTGGTTTTCTCCACTTTGTGCATGATTCGTTCTCCGAAAAAAAAGCAGAATTAGATTTAAATATAATATTTAAATCAAATTTTTTCAAAGCTTATTTTCTTCAACCCTTGGGGAAAAATCCAATCCATTCTTCCTCTTGCTAGCCCTTCGCCCGTTCAATGCACAGGTAAGGTGAGATAGTTAAGGGCGAAAATAAATCCTTTCACCTGATACCTGTCTCCTGTCCCCTGCGCCCACAGGGCGCCCCATTCGCCATTAGGCACTAGCCATTCCCAATCAACAGTTGGAACCTATATCAGCTATTTTACGATCACACAAATCCGCTTCACCAACTTGTGTTTCTGATCTACAAATACCAAATCGTACTCGCCCAGGAAGCCCGGGGCGGGTTGCCAGTAGAAGGTGTTGTTTTCACTGTCCATGGTGGAACCGATGGGCAACCTGCGCAGTTCGTCCCGGACCTGCAGATACCCTGTATAGTGAACGCTCGGCCGTTTGTCGGGATTGAGGTCCACGGCAATGGCGGAGAGCACGTTCATCTCTATGCTGCTGGTACCGCTCACGGGATCCGCATGCAATGCCAAGCCCCGAAGCGGGTCATTGCCGTTGC